>Ga0209702_10003933_pt1 | contig 22519 bp, 19 predicted proteins | sample FRY01_FD_187210 | JGI IMG/M metagenome (GOLD analysis project Ga0209702, IMG submission 187210) | Freshwater microbial communities from Lake Fryxell liftoff mats and glacier meltwater in Antarctica - FRY-01 (SPAdes) (version 2) | ecosystem: Environmental > Aquatic > Freshwater > Ice > Glacier... | reverse complement strand
TTTATAAATTCAACATTAATATACTTTTGAATAGGTAAAACTAATATTATTCGAATGCTTTTTTTTCGCATGAAGAGTATTTAAAGTTTCACGCAAAGGAGCAAAGGAGCCTAGATCGCCAAGATATTGATTGATGATACTATTTTTAGCTTGAATGATATTTACCGTTTCACGCAAAGGGGCAAAGGGGCTAAGATCGCCAAGATATTGATTGATGAAACTATTTTTAGCTTGAATGATATTTACCGTTTATCGCAAAGGAGCAAAGGAGCTAAGATCGCCAAGATATTGATTAATGATACTATTTTTAGCTTGAATGATATTTACCGTTTCACGCAAAGGGGCAAAGGGGCTAAGATCGCCAAGATATTGATTGATGATACTATTTTTAGCTTGAATGATATTTACCGTTCCACGCAAAGGAGCAAAGGAGCTAAGATCGCCAAGATATTGATTGATGATACTATTTTTAGCTTGAATGATATTTACCGTTTCTCGCAAAGAAGCAAAGGGGCTAAGATCGCCAAGATATTGATTGATGATACTATTTTTAGCTTGAATGGTATTTACCGTTTCTCGCAAAGGGGCAAAGGGGCTAAGATCGCCAAGATGTTGATTGATGATACTATTTTTAGCTTGAATGATATTTACCGTTTCTCGCAAAGAGGCAAAGGGGCTAAGATCGCCAAGATGTTGATTGTTGATACTATTTTTAGCTTGAATGATATTTACCGTTTCACGCAAAGGGGCAAAGGAGCTAAGATCGCCAAGATATTGATTGATGATACTATTTTTAGCTTGAATGATATTTACCGTTCCACGCAAAGGGGCAAAGGAGCTAAGATCGCCAAGATGTTGATTGATGATACTATTTTTAGCTTGAATGATATTTACCGTTTCACGCAAAGCCATATAGTTATAGGAAGCGAAGGCCAAAAAGTTTTATCGTACCCTAATTATAATTTATAAAAATTATAAATTTGATGACCTTTAGCGAGCTTAGCTCCTTTGCGAATTGCTTGAAAAAATGAAACCATACTATTCTAAAATCTCAAATTTTGCGATGATTTCTTAGAGCATTAAAGGAGTAATAATCCTCCAAAAATATTCTTCTTTATAGATTCGTTATCAAGAAAGAGGGAAACATCTACCCAAATAGGCATTAATATTCCTTAATTTTTTCGCTCCTAAAAGCGGCATTTTGACTAAATTCGCATCTTCTATTTAAGACAATGTTTGAAAATTTATCAGATAAGCTCGAAAGAGCCTTTAAGCTGCTGAAAGGGCAGGGGAAGATTAGCGAAATTAACGTAGCGGAGACCTTAAAGGAAGTCCGAAAAGCATTGTTAGATGCCGACGTTAACTACAAGGTAGCCAAGCACTTCACAGATATCGTGAAGGAAAAAGCGCTGGGAAGGGATGTTTTGATATCCGTTTCACCCGGACAATTAATGGTGAAAATCATGCATGAGGAGCTGAGTGCGCTCATGGGTGGAGATGTGACGGAAATTAATTTGAAAGAAAATCCAAGCATCATTTTGATGTCAGGATTGCAGGGTTCGGGTAAAACGACTTTGAGTGGAAAGCTCGCGCATCACCTAAAAACAAAAAAAGGCAGACAAGTATTATTAGTGGCCTGCGACGTATATCGCCCAGCCGCGATTGATCAATTGCATGTATTGGGTGAACAAATTGGTGTGGAAGTATATTCCGAAAGAGAAAATACAGATCCCGTAAAAATTGCGAAGAATGCGATTGAACATGCAAAGAAATTAAATCTGAATACCATCATCATCGATACTGCAGGACGTTTGGCTGTAGATGAGGTAATGATGGATGAAATTGCCCGATTGAAGGCAAGCATCAAACCACAGGAAACTTTGTTTGTGGTAGATGCAATGACAGGACAAGATGCCGTCAACACTGCAAAAGCTTTTAACGATCGCATCGATTTTGATGGGGTGGTATTGACGAAACTCGACGGTGATACAAGAGGTGGAGCAGCCATTTCGATTTTATCGGTGGTTAGTAAACCGATAAAATTTGTAGGTACCGGCGAGAAAATGGAAGCGCTCGATATTTTCTATCCGAGTCGAATGGCCGATCGTATTCTTGGCATGGGTGATATCGTTTCACTTGTAGAACGTGCGCAAGAGCAGTTCGACGAGAAAGAAGCAGCCGCATTGCACAAAAAGATTGCGAAAAATCAATTTAATCTCAACGACTTTTTAGGACAGTTGCAGCAGATTAAAAAGATGGGAAACATCAAAGATTTGATGGGAATGGTACCTGGAATGGGCAAAGCGATGAAGGATGTAGATATCGATAACGATTCATTCAAACATATTGAAGCCATCATTCAATCCATGACACATCAAGAACGTGAAAATCCTGAAATGTTGAGTGGTCCACGAAGAAAACGCATTGCTACAGGAAGCGGAAGAACAGTGCAGGATGTCAATAAATTGTTGAAGCAATTCGAAGACATGCGCAAAATGATGAAAATGTTTACGACCGGCAACGCACAAAAAATGATGCGCAATATGCCTGCTCGTCGACCTTAATATATAAGCAAAAAATAGAGAATAGTGATATTAATCGACGGGAAAGAGACCTCTCAACTTATCAAAGAGGACATCAAAAAACAAGTAGCTGAAATGCTTGCACAAGGCGATCGTACCCCCCATTTGGTAGCAATTTTAGTGGGTACTGATGGCGCATCTGAAACTTATGTTGGAAATAAAATTCAGACCTGCAAAGAAGTTGGTTTCCGCAGTACGCTTTTACGTTTTGATGCAACTTTGACAGAAGAAGAATTAATCGCTACGATTAAAAAGTTAAATGAAGATGATGAAGTCGATGGTTTCATTGTTCAATTGCCCTTGCCAAAACACATCGATGTAAATCATATTACCGATGCTATTGATCCGAGTAAAGATGTAGATGGGTTTCATCCGGTGAACATAGGTCGAATGGTGGTGCAATTACCTTGTTACATTCCTGCTACGCCGAAAGGCATTATGCAATTGTTGGAGCGATACAAAATTGAAACTTCAGGAAAACATTGTGTCGTTATTGGACGCAGCAACATTGTAGGAACTCCCATGTCCATATTATTATCGCGCGACACATATCCTGGAAACTGTACGGTAACGCTTACGCATAGCCGAACATTCAATTTAAAAGAAATTTGTCTAGAAGCGGATATTATCATCGCCGCAATTGGCCAACCGTATTTTCTAACTGCAGATATGGTTAAAGAAGGCGTTGTGATTATTGACGTAGGCATGACGCGTGTTCCTGCTCCAGAGAAAAAGAGCGGATTCAAATTAGCCGGCGATGTTAATTTTGACGAAGTGGCTGCAAAATGTTCATACATCACTCCGGTGCCCGGTGGCGTAGGACCTATGACCATCATCGGACTTTTACAAAACACCTTACTCTCGGCTTTACATCGAATTTATCCAACACATGTCAAGCAATAAAGAAAGCGATTTACTTCCGATCATGGAAGCCTTTTACACCATACAGGGTGAAGGTTTTCATAGTGGAAGAGCTGCGTATTTCATTCGTTTAGGCGGATGCGATGTAGGCTGTCATTGGTGCGATGTAAAGGATAGTTGGGATGCGAACAAACATCCCATGCTGTCTGTATCAGAGATTCTGCTAGCTGCTCAACAATATTCATCGCGATTTGTGGTTATTACAGGTGGAGAACCTGCGATGTACGATTTGACCCAGCTGACAAAAGCATTAAAAGAGGAAGGCTTTGAAATTGCCATTGAAACATCCGGCGCATATCCCTTGAGTGGCGCTTTGGATTGGATTTGTGTCTCCCCTAAAAAATTCAAACCTGCTTTGCTCGAAGTTTTAGCAGTGGCCAATGAATTAAAAGTAATTATCAATCATCGTAGCGATTATCAATTTGCAGAATCATACATCGATAACGTTCCAAATCATTGCCATCTCTATTTACAAGCGGAGCACAGCAAATGGACTGAGCACATGCCGGGTATGATTGATTATGTAAAGAATTCACCCGAATGGAAAATTTCTTTGCAAACGCATAAAATTATTGATGTCCCTTAAGTTTAAATCCCCTCTCTTCAACAAAAAATAAATATGTATTTAAAAATTAAAACTATATTATTTTTTTTGTTGTTAATTTTTAGCTGGCAGCAGAGCCATGCACAAAGCGGTACCGGTAAATATTTTACCACGAATAAATCTGCTATCCGCGATTATGAAGATGGCCGCAAGCAGTACAATAGTCGGCAAGATGTAAAGGCGATCAAGTTGCTAGAATCGGCCATCAATAAAGATTCAAATTTTGTAGATGCTTGGATGATTTTAGGACAAATTTACCTCGAAGCGCGAGATTACCGAAGCTCACTAGAACATTATAGAAAGGTAGTTGAAATAGCACCTTCCTATATGCCGGGAGTGAATATGTTGGTGGGTGATTTGGAAATGAAATTCGCCAATTATGAGTATGCCAAAATTAATTATGAAAACTATTTGAATTTATCGAAAGAATTAAGTCCTGAATTTAAAGGTGAAGCAAATGCAAAAATTAAAAATTGTGTTTTTGCCATCGATGCTTTAAAACATCCTGTTCCTTTTCAACCTATTAATTTGGGAGCAGGAATCAATACTCCGGAGGCAGAATATTTTCCTTCCTTTACCGTGGATCAACAAGAAATTATTTTTACACGTGACATTAAAGATGAAAAAGCGCAGGGCGGACATCAAGAAGATTTTTTTATTGCCAAGTTAAAAGATACAACATGGCTTGCGGCGCGAAATGCCGGCGCTCCCTTAAACTCATCATCCAATGAGGGCGGACCAAGTATTTCTGCAGATGGTCGCGTCTTATTTTTTACAGCTTGTGATCGTCCGGATGGTTTGGGAAGTTGCGATATTTATTTGAGTCAGCGCCTTGCCGATGGAACATGGAGCAAACCCATTAATATTGGTACACCGATTAATTCCGGCGCATGGGAATCGCAACCATCCTTTAGTTCGGATGGTAAAACTTTATACTTTGTTCGTGGTACGTATATGCGTGACCGTAGTAAGATCTATGATATTTATTCTAGTACCTTCCAAGCGGATATGACTTGGAGTGCTCCTCAGCCGCTTAGTGATACCATCAATTCAAAAGGAATAGAAGAGTCTGTATTCATTCATCCCGACAATCAAACGCTTTACTTCAGCTCTAACGGACATACAGGAATGGGTGGGCTTGATATTTTTGTAAGTCGTAGAATGGAAAATGGTTCATGGGGATTACCTATGAATTTAGGTTATCCTATCAACACCGCCAATGACGAAAACAGTTTGGTGGTAAGTGCCGATGGACAAAGAGCCTATTTTGCCAGCAATCGAAAAGGTGGATTTGGTGATTTGGATTTGTATAGATTCAATCTCTATCCGGAAGTGCGTCCGGCTTTGGTAAGTTATGTAAAAGCACGTGTGGTAGATGCCATCAGCGGTAATCCATTAGCAGCACAATTTGAAATCATCGATGTAGCGACCGGAAAAATAATGATCACGAACAACACCGATAAAAAACGCGGCGAGTTTTTAGCCTGCTTGCCGGCCGGAAAAAATTACATGCTCAATGTAAATAAGGAAACCTATATGTTTTATTCCGATTATTTCGAATGTAAAACGGCGAATGAAAAACAAAACGCTTTTGATTTACTCATCAAACTTCAACAACCTAAAGCGGGGGAGAAGGTGGTTTTAAGAAATATTTTCTTTGATGTGAATCAGTTTACCTTAAAGCAAGAATCGAACAGTGAGTTAAATAAGCTTGTAGCCTTCTTAAAAACCGAGAAAAATATTCGTATTGAAGTCAGCGGACATACCGACAGCACAGGCGATAAAAAAGCAAATGTTATTTTATCTGAACAAAGAGCAAAAGCAGTGGTCAATTTTCTTGTTGAAAAAGGAATCCCTGCTGCAAGAATGACGTACAAAGGATACGGTGATGCGAAACCTGTAGCTTCCAACGACACGGAAGAGGGCAGAGCTAAAAATCGCCGCACTGAATTTAGTATCCTCTAAAATGCCATTCACTCCCGCACATCCTGCGATCCTATTACTATTAAAACCGTTTAAAAATCTTCAGTTATCCTGGACCGCCTTGCTCATTGGTAGCATTATTCCTGATTTCGAATATTTTATTTGGATGAGTCCATCCGCCTATGTGAGTCATACTATTTTAGGAATTTTCATTTTCAATTTGCCAATGACTTTTGTGATGGCCTTTCTCTGGCATCAATTACTCGCACCTGTCTATTTAAAACGATTTAATTTTATTCACTCACGAATTCAGCTCGAAAAAATTCCGGCATTTAGTGAATGGATCAAAAAAAACTGGATGGTATTTTTTGTTTCTGCTTTTATTGGAATCGTTTCGCATTTAGTATGGGATTCGTTTAGTCATGCTGATGGATATTTAGTACATCGGATTCCCTATTTAATGGATACTGTGCATTTAGGATCCTTTCCGATTCGTCGTTGTTACCTCATGTGGTACATCAGTACTATTTTTGGATTAATCACTTTGTTCTATTGGTACATCGATATCAAAAAAATGTATTCGATGGAAAGCTTCAAAGCTTTTTTTCAGGGAGAAGCATTTTGGAGTAAGATTCTCTTTCTTGCAGGATTAATTGGTGTAGCAAGAGTGGCCATGGGATTGGGATGGAACTGGATGCGGCATTTAGTGATGGTGAGCTTCGGAAGTTTATTTTATGCATCCATCATAGTAGCTTGGCTGGAAAAAAGAAAATCCATAAAATAGATTTAACAATTATCAAATAAAATAAGTCATTAAAAATTTTCAATGAAGTTTGTCCGAAAATTATTGATATTACTATTGGGATATTGAGTTCAGACTATTTCGCGGAGAGCGCGATAGCTATCGAACTTTGCGTGCACAGAAAAATATCTAAATTCCTCTACTATCAGCTTCAGGAACTTGCTTTAATATTTCGAATATAGTTTTAAGCCAAACCATTGATAAAATTATTTATTTTTAGAGCAGAAAGATTCAATATAGTGAAAAATCAACAAAAAAACCGGAAGATATAAATCATTCCGGTTTTTAATTTTTTTGAATAGTTCAAATTATTTCTTCTTCACCAAATTCTCCAACTCTCGATCTACAATTTTTTCCATGTTATCCTCGTCTAACTTTCTTGCAAGAATCTTTTTGTCTTTGTCCAGAATAAAGATTTGAGGCGTGGTTAAAATATCAAAATCATGACGGAAGTTATTCTGCAATTTAGGATCTGCTACATTGATCCAATCGAGGTTATTTTCTTTAATGTAATTCCTCCACTTCTCCATTTCCACTTCTGTACAAACAGCATACACCTTAACGCCTTTAGATTTTACTTTATCATAATACGCTTTCACTTTCGGTGTTACTTTTTTGCAATGACCGCAATCCGGATCCCAAAAATACAGAATGGTTATCGGTGCATTCACACTATGCAATGCTTGATATACACCGGATGTATCGGTAAGAATTAAATTCTTTGCTACTTTTCCTAGCAATAGTGGTTCTAAAATATTAGCGCGATCGTTTATTTTGTAAAGTGTAGCATCGTCTACCCAATAAGCTTTTTCCTTTGTATAGTAATTTTTTACTAAGTGCACGAAAACCGCTTCCATACCCATGATGTTAGATGTCTCATAGGTGTTGGTTAAATACCATACCATGTATTTAAAAGTTTCTTTATTCTTACTAGCTCTTGCAATTAATGAATCGGTCACAGGAAAAATGGAGTCAGGCATATTAATGACCATATTCTTCATGTAGTAGGAAAGCTTACTATAATAAATTGGACTTCTCAGCAACCTTTCATCGCTTAAATCAATATTATCAAAATAATGTTCCCGATAATAATAATACGCAAAAGAAGAATCGCGCGTACCGTCTGCTTTTATTGGAAGTTCGGGAACTATTGGATCTTGTGAAGCACGAAAAATATTTGATAATAATCTCTCCGGATGTTTAGCGATAAAATCCTTTTTATAATCATTTACAGCTTGGTCAATCAATTTGATTTGCGCTTCAATAGAATCTACATTCTCATGAAGGTCCATTTTAGTTTTTCGCAAATTTTTGAGCGGTTCCACTTCTTTAGATCGCTCCTGAATAAAATTCAAGTATTCATAAAATAAACGGTTGTCTTCAGAGCCTTTTACTTTCATAGTTTCCACAACGCGACCCATCTGACATTCCATTGTAAAGAACTGTTCCTTATCCACTAAAAATTCAAAATATGTTTTGCCTGGAAACACAAAAAGATAAATACCACCTGGGAGTGCTTCCTGCCCTTTGAAAACAACCAGTCCATTTGCATCTACGTGAGCAGAATCTTTCAAATACTGTTTTTCGCCATAATAATTGGCCAAATACACCATGGAATCTTTAAGACCTGTAATCTTAAAACTGATTTCAAAACTAGGTTTTTCTGATGCCGCATTAATAGTGTGAATGAATGAAAAGAGGGCAAGTCCAAGGAATATAATTTTACGAAATTGATTATTGGATAGAACTAAATATTTCATAATAACAGATCGATTTCTAGGAGCTAAATTTTAATATGCAAATATGCAATCTTTATGTGCACTCTAACGTAATTTATTAGGTTGGGCGTTACAAATAGGAAAACAATTCATTTAGGATTCATTTGCCGAAGCCTTTAAGAACAACTCATAAATGGATGTAAATGTTTCAATTAATTGTACTTTTCTAATATAAGCAAGTAATTAAAGCATACAAAAGAGTATCTATCAGAATTTTGCGTAAAATTATACTTAGGAAATTTATGTCTGTTTTTTCTAACCGGAAAATCCTCTAAAAGGTGAAAAAACAATCGTATGCCAATAAATGTCCGATATTACTATCATGATGGAGGAGACCACTTCAAGGAAGGAGAGGTTCTTACAATCAGAAACCATAAAATATTCTTAAATACTAAGAGCAAAGAAAGGCCTGAGCATTTTGAATTTTTTTATGATGATACTTCGATGCAAATTAAAACTGCACGTAGAAAAGGCGAGGTGAAAAGAGTTCACATCAATAGAATTCTCACCGAGAACAAATATAGATTCGGTCAAAATCAATATTTAGTTCATATGAATTGGTATCAAAAGCAAAAGCTGATATGGATGTTTGATCGTCACTGGCTACAGCAACCTCACAATTCAATTCAGTTAATAATAATTTTTATTATAATTGCACTAGCAGGAATCGGCTATAATATGATTCATAGTTTATAAGTAAATGTAGTATTTTTTCAACAGTCAACCCAAAACAAGATGAAAGAAGAAAAAACATTAATTCAATTAGCATTTAGATTTGTAGAACATCCATTTAGTTCAATGGAGCAATTCGGAATCGGAATACTCATCACATTTTTTCTTGCGATGTCCATTCTCTTTTTTTTAATTCCTAAAATAAGTTTCTAATATAAATATCGATAGCTAGTCGTCGTCGAATCAGTTACGACCTTTTCATCCTTAACACAATTGATTTTGAAATTTATTCCTACACTGAGTACCGGACCCGTGAAAATGTATTGACCTCGGAGGTGTTCTTTGTACCCTACAAAAGCCGACATCTTATTTTTCCAATCATAGCGTAATACTACACTACCTGATACTAAACGGGCATTGTTGTGAAACAATCCCAACTCATAATAGATAGGAAGTTCGCTTTGATTTTCTAATGCATAAATCATATCGGCTCGTACATCTAGAAAAACGGATCCTTTCAGTTTGAAACTTGAATAAATACCAGCGTGAAATTCGTCGCTATTGTCTTTATTTCGTTTGTTGAAACCAGAGTAAACAGCCATACTTACACTTTCTGATTTTTTATACATCACATCAAAATAGAGACGAGAATTATAATCTGCATAGCCGGTATGTAGAAACGCGGTTTTATCACGGTAAGCAGTACCTAAACTCTGCCAAAGCGTGAAGCAGGAATGCCAGGCTGCATTACTTGGCAATGAAAACTTCAAACCCAACTCTAAATCCCCTTGTTTCAATTCGCTCTGCGACTTAGAAATTCCACCGGGATCATTGCTACTTTCTACACGATTATAAATGAACGGAACGTTTGCTAAAAGATTCCAACGTTCATGCAATCCTGCGATAAAATTTAAATTCACTCCGCTGTGCAATACCTTGGGAGACAATTTACGTTCACCATCCATATCAAAAACACTTTTATAGGAGCTATAAAAAAATTCACTTCCAAATTGATAGTTATTTTTACCTATCAACAAGCCTTGAGCAGAGCAATGGGTTGAAATGACTACTATCAAAACAAGACAATAATTGAATATTTTCAGAGCACTTTTCACAGCATTTATTTTCGACCAATTTAATAAAAAGAAATAAGATTTTGGATAGATAAATCATGATTTAAAGCATCTTTAATTTCATTGCAGTATGTATTTTTGTACGGAAATGAAAAAGAATATAAATTGGGAGTTTTATAAAGAACAAACCTATACATACAGTGAATACCTTTCTTTAATCGATGAGTTATTGGCTCAGGGTAAAACTACAGGAAGCGATCAAACGAAATTACATCTTGAAACAGCACCATTGAATCGCCAAAGAATGAAGCGTTTGGATAAAACGATCAAATTGCCTGAAGAAATGCTTCATAGTATAAGTCAAATAGGCGAAAGCATAGACTTGTATATTTTAACTGAGGGTTGGTGTGGAGATGCTTCTCAAAACTTACCGTACATCCATCAAATAGCAAATGCTTCAAAAGGGAAAATCAAGGACTATTATTTGCTTCGTGATGAACATCCGGAATTGATGGATCAGTTTTTAACGAATAATGCACGTGCCATCCCGAAAGCAATTGCCATTGATTCAGCAGATGGAAATATACTTTTCACTTGGGGTCCGCGTCCGGAAGCTATTCAGAAATGGTTTCTCGAAATGAAATTAAATTCCGGTTTGGCTAAAGATGAAATCAGTAAAGAACTTCATACCCGTTATACCACTAACAAAGGATTGGAAGTATACAAGGATTTTATTGCACTATTTGCTTCCATAAAATAGCACATGATTATTTATTAAAGCAGAATTCTGTTTAGAGATCAATCCACATAAAATATACGATGTTTCAGCTGCTCAATAAACTCAGAAAAATTCATATCGTCTCGAGAGATGTATTGTTGAATTTTTAAAGGAGAAGATTCTTTATCAAGAATTTTAAAGTAAAAGATAAAAGTTTTTTCATTGCTCAATGAAGGTGTAAAGTTAGACTTCCCAAATCGCACATCGAAAAAATGGATAGAGTCACCAATTTCTTCAACAATAAAATAATCTTTAGAAAACCAACGAAGCTTTTGAACACCCTCCTGATCTTTAATTTTAGAAAGTAAATATTCATTGCGACGAAAAGCTTCGAATTTAATTTCCGGTTTGTCTTGTAAGATGCTATAATAGCCAATATAAGACATACTATCATCCTTAGCAACAGCACACCAAAGCAAATTTGAAAAGATGACAGGATTCGACATCACATTATTAGGAACGATTTTCTGTTCCTGTAATGCACGATCAAATTTTTGATCCACATAAAATTTATTAGTAATCGCAAGTACGAAATAAATATGCGCAACGATTAAACCTATATTATTTAACTTCCATGACAGATTTGGTTTTCTCCGTCGGAAAATTATAGTGAGTATGAGGGCAAAAAGCAAGGGTAGGGTATACCCAGGATCTACAATTGAAATCGTATTAAAGGCTACACGATAATTGCTGAAAGGCAAAAAAAGTTGCGTCCCATACAAGGTAAAGGCATCCAATAATGGATGCGTAAATATTCCAATAAAAAACACATCTAACCAAGTACGAAAAGAAATTTCAGGTTGCTTTCGATACAATTTTCGCATGAGCCAAGCCATCAGTGGTGCAATGAAAAATGCAAACACTAAACTATGGCTGATGCCACGATGTACCGATAGATTCTGTAAATCAGAAAAGAGTGGACTAAAGACAACATCCAAATCGGGAATGGTCCCAGCTATACCACCCCAAAGGATGGCTTTATTTCCAATCTTTTTCCCGGCTACCAGTTCCCCTAAAGCCGCACCTAAAACAAATTGAGTAATACTATCCAATTACTTCGTCGCTTCGGGTTCAGAAGGAATAACTTGCTCATGTTGATTCGGAATATCATCTGTACTCAATTTAAATGTATCCTCTGCATCCTTATACTTCATAATTTGATCCAAGGCATCAGGAACCACGTCGCTACAAATCACAATGAAGGATCCCTTCTTTGCATTCTTGAAAGCGAAATCAATGGCTTCCGGTTCGTTTGGAATAACGGTATGCTTTTTCTTCGGATCTACAGAATGCATTCCTTGCACCATAAGATCGATGATTTCTTTTTCAGATCGACCACGTAAATTGCGATCCTGACGAACAACAACTTCATCAAACATTTTTGCCGCTAGGGTACCCAATAAAATAATATCTTCATCTCTGCGATCACCAACACCGGCAATGACTCCAATTTTTGGAGAGGCATCAATCTTTTCAAGGAACTTAGCGATGGCTTGGAATCCTGCAGGGTTGTGCGCATAATCTACCATAACAGTAAACTTTTTGAACTCGAAAATATTCATACGTCCCGGAGTTTGTACAGGAGATGGAATGAAGGTATCAAGAGCCAATCGGATATCGCCAATATCGAAGTTACGAATGAAACTTGCTAATACAGCAGGTAATATATTTTGAATCATGAATGCCGCTTTTCCTCGGAAGGTAAGTGGTATGTTGACAATTTTCTCGACACGGATTTTCCAAGTTCCTTTACAGATGGTGATATATCCATTTTCAGCAATGGCTGCAAGTCCGCCTTTGTTACAATGTTTCTCGATGAGCGCATTGTTTTCATCCATAGAGAAATAAGCAACATTACAATCTAGACCTTTCGCCATATTAGCAACTAAGTCATCATCTGCATTCAAAATAGCATAACCCTCAGGCATTACCGCTTCAGGAACGATGGACTTCACACGAGCCATATCTTCAATGGAGTTGATGTCTTTTAAGCCAAGATGATCGGCTGCTACATTGGTAACAATTCCAATATCACATTTATGAAAGCCCAATCCTGCCCGTAAAATTCCACCACGAGCTGTTTCTAACACAGCAAAATCAACAGTAGGATCTTTCAATACAAACTCTGCACTTTGCGGACCGGTACAATCACCTCGTTGCATCATGATGTTCTGAATGTAAATTCCATCAGTCGTTGTAAAACCAACTTTATACCCTGCAGTCTTAGCAATGTGCGCCATCAAACGAGTCGTAGTCGTTTTTCCATTGGTACCTGTAATGGCAATAATTGGAATTCGAATTTGTGCTCCTGGAGGGAATAACATATCAATGACAGGCTCTGCCACATTACGAGGTAAACCTTCGGTTGGGGCAAGATGCATTCTAAATCCGGGAGCAGCATTTACCTCTAAAATAGCACCTCCGTTTTCAGAAATCGGCACAGAAATATCGTCGGTCATGATATCGATACCACAAACATCCAATCCAATAATTCGAGCAATTCTTTCTGCCATAAATACATTATGTGGATGTACTTGATCGGTTACATCAGTAGCAGTACCACCAGTAGAAATATTTGCCGTAGACTTTAAAAACAATACTTCATCATTTGGAAGAATAGAATCCAAAGTGAGTCCACGTTCAACTAAAATTTGCTTGGTATTTTCATCTACCTTAATAGATGTTAACACTTTTTCATGACCGTAACCTCTGCGTGGATCCTTATTCACGGCATCGATCAATTCCACAATACGGCTTTTTCCATTCCCGATCACCAATGCAGGTGTACGCTTTGCAGCAGCCACAAATTTATAATCGATGACTAAAATACGATGATCAAAACCGGTAATGAATCGTTCACATATAACGGCTCTGGATATACGCTTTGCTGCTGCTAGAGCTTCTACGGCTTCTTCACGGTTTTTAATATTTATCGTAGCTCCGCGACCGTGATTCCCGTTCACCGGTTTAATTACCATCGGATAACCAATGGAGGTAATTGCTTTATCTAAATCTTCCTCGTCGTAAATAATACGTCCTTTAGGAACAGAAATATTTGCTGCTTCTAAGAGATTTTTTGTTTCCTCTTTATCACAGGCAATTTCTACGGCTATGCTTCCGGTATTACTGGTAATAGTGGCCTGTATGCGCTTTTGATTTTTACCATAACCTAACATCACCAAAGAATGGCGATTTAAACGAATCCACGGAATTCCACGTGCTGCGGCCTCCTGAACAATGGAACCTGTACTCGGACCCAATCGTTCATCTTCACGAATCTCTCGCATGGTTTGAAGATCATCTTCCAAATCATATTTCTCATCTTCCACCAAGGCCTCAACAATACGAACAGCAGCTTTGGCCGCATAGATGCCTACTTTTTCTTCCATGTAGGCAAAAACGACATTATATACACCGTGCTCGGAAGTGGAACGAGTTCGGCCAAAACCGACATCCATTCCGGCTAAAGTTTGAATTTCTAAAGCGATATGTTCTACCACATGACCCATCCATGTACCATCTTTTACGCGTTTAAAAAATCCGCCCGGATGACCTTCTGAACATTCATGGGCATACATGGTTGGAAACATCCTTTCGAGGCGTTCGCTGAATCCTTCAATCAGATTACTGGGCCTTTCTTCCATTTCCTGAAGGTCTAACTTCATAACAATCAAAAAATGTCGGCGAATTGACCAATAGTTTGGACCACGCATTGCCCTGATTTCACGTATATTCATAATATTTTCTTAATAAAGTTTTAATTTTGGACCTGTTAATAAACCGGAGGCCGGTGTATGGTCGACACGATGAAAATAAGAATAGTTTCGTAATCAACCAAAAAAGGCAATTCTTTATTATTTTTTTATATCCGTACGGAAATTAATTAAAGTGAAAATGAAAGGTAAACTGATCGCAATTGGGGGGAACGAGGACAAAGGCACTCAAGTAGAGCCAAACTATCAGCAAAGAAACAATCTAAACTTTTTTGGCTTGCAAATTCTGTCGCGTATTGTTGACTCTTGTAAAGGACACAAGGACGCTCATATTGAAGTTATTACTAGTGCTTCGAGTATTCCTGAGGAAGTTGGAGAGAATTACATGACAGCATTTGGTAAAATCGGTTGCACGAATGTACATAGCATGCATATTCGCGACCGAGCAGATGCTCAAAAACCGGAATTAATTGAGCGCATAAAAAAATGCGATGGCGTCATGATGACTGGCGGCAATCAATTACGACTAAGCACTATATTCGGTGGTACCGAAATTTTAAAGATCTTACATAAGCGCTTGGAAACTGAAGAGTTTGTTTTGGCAGGAACAAGTGCCGGAGCCATGGCGATGAGCAATACCATGATTTATCAAGGCTCGAGCGCCGGTGCACTCATTAAAGGTGAAGTAAAAATTACGACAGGACTCGCATTCATACAAAATGTAATTATCGATTCACATTTTGATAAGCGTGGAAGATTCGGAAGATTAGCACAAGCGGTTGCCTCAAATCCTTCCTGTATAGGAATAGGTTTGGGAGAAGATACCGGAGTATTCATTACCGACAACAATCATTTGGAAGCAATCGGTTCTGGTTTGGTTGTTATTGTTGATGGGCACGGAATTTTACACTCGAACATTGCCGATTTGAACGAAGGGTCGCCTATCAGCATAGAAAACCTAGTGGTGCATGTGATGACCAAAGGAAATACTTTCGATTTATCGAGTAGAAAATTTCAGGCGGAAGAACATATAAAATAAAGAAAAAAGATCTCAATAAAAAAACCTCAGAAGATTATTCTCCTGAGGTTTTTTCTTTAGGATAGAAAATTAGAATTCTTCAATAATAACAATTCGCTTTTTTGCATTTCTATTTCGTTTGCTTTTCCTACCCGATTTTCCATCGTCCATCCACTTTTCAATTTCATGCAGTTCCATTGAACTTTCATCCTGACCCTTACGTTTCATTTTAATGACTTTTTTCATTTTGTCATTGTGCTCCTTACCATCCTCATCGGTCCAGTTAAAGCTAAATGAATTTTCTTCATTTAATAGTCTAGGAGGACTCGGCGGCATAGGTGGCATAGGAGGTACAGGACCATCAGGAGAGCTAAACATCATTTTTCTTTCTGTATTTTCATTCTCGTCATCAAAATGCATCACTACTTCTTTCTTGATTGTTTTGCCATCCTTTCCTTTTACCTCATGCACATCCATTTTGACATCATGCTCTTTTAAAAACTCTTTATATGAACTATCATCACTCGTATAAAAGATAGTATCAATTACTGTCTTTTTACCATCGATTTCTTTCACTATATTTACAGTAACTTTATTTTTCTCTTTTGATTTCTTCTCTGCAGTTTGAGCAAACAAACTCCCTGTGCAAAGTATAAAGCAATTTAGCACTAGCATTTTTATTTTCATAATTTTATTTTTTATTCGTACGCTACAAACCTAATTGATAGAATAGCATTCTTGGGTTAAGAGCTAGTTAATGGCTGTTAATGTATCGTTAAATACAAAAAGATCGGAATACAAATCATACATTTGTTGTCAATGAAAAATGGGCAATTTAGAATTATAGTCGCTGCCATGTCGATTTCACTGGCAGGCCTTATTTTCTTGCAGGTTTATTGGATCAAGCATGATTTTAAGAGCAAGGCTAAACAATTTGATGGCACGGTGATGATGGCTATAAACAAGATTGTTGAGCAGGTAGAAGAGACGGAAAACATGCGTATGGTATTGAATCATTTTATTAGCGTTGAAGATTCAAACACCACTTATTTTGGATTAAATGACAGTTTGATGCATGTGCTCTCCGACATTGCCATGGCTCCTGCACCGCCACCACCTCCATTACCTCCGGGATCACATCAGAATTTAAAAGAAGAATTGAACGCAAAAATTGCAAATGGAAGAAATTTAGAGTCTCCATGGACTCCACAAGAAGATCTTCCATTATTAGGCTTAGATTCTACGATTGACATCCGTATTGAAAAGAATTTCGAGCAAAAAGAAATCATCGACCTTCGGATTCATAATAGAAAAAGTAAAATACATTCATTTGAAAAAGCAGACGAGCAAATCAAGCGAATTGATAATAAAAAGCTGGAGATCGTCGAAAAAAGAATGCAAAGTAAAATGAAGAAATTAAACTCCATTGTACAAAAACTCACTTTTCAAATTGTGGATCCTAATGCCACTATTTTTAGTCGCATCAATCAAAGAAGTTTAGATTCAATCGTTTTATCGGAATTAAAAAACCATGATTTGAATTTAGATTTTAGCTATGGAGTTTTGCAGAAAAAGAATCCGGAAATACTTTATTTGAGCAAATCGGCAGATACCAACAAAGTACTCCATAGTAATTATCAGCTAGGGCTGTTCCCTAATGATATTATTAAACACAATGAAATTTTGGTTATTGAATTCAGCGATAAATTTAATTATATTGTAGGAAGTATGTTGATGTTATTGATTTTTTCACTTTTGTTTACAGGAATTATTATTGCAGGATTTGCCTATACCGTTCATGTGATTCTGCGTCAAAAGAAATTAGCCATTGTGAAAAATGATTTCATCAATAACATGACGCATGAATTCAAAACACCGATAGCCACCATCGCCATTGCCAATGAAACCATCCGTGATCCTCGCATCAATCAATCTGCCGAAAAATTAGATTTCTATACCGGCATCATTAGAGATGAAAATGAACGCATGTTGCGTCAAGTAGAAACGGTTTTGCAAATGGCACAAATTGATAAAGGTGAGATAAAGATCAACAAAGAAAATATTGAGTTGAAAGATGTTTTAGATTCGGCAGCAGGGAGTATGCAGCTAGGTGTAGAGCAGAAAGGTGGAAACATTCAGTTGAATTGGCAATGCGATGATGTTAAAATTTTTGCTGACCCGAATCATTTGCTTAATGTATTTACTAATCTTTTAGACAATGCTACTAAATACAGCAAGGAAATTCCTGAAATCAGTATAGATGTAAAACTTGAAAATTCTATTGTAAATATAGCGATTGAAGATCATGGAATCGGGATGAGTAAAGAAGTAACGAAAAAAGTTTTTGATACATTTTACAGAGCTACTTCCGGAAATATCCACGATGTGAAAGGATTTGGCTTAGGCTTAAGTTATGTAAAAGCAATTATTGATATGCACGAAGGGAGTATCGATGTAACAAGTGAATTAGGAAAGGGAAGTACTTTTACAATTCGACTGCCCATCATAAAAAATGAAGAACATGAAGGCTAAAATTTTATTGGTAGAAGACGATTTTAATTTCGGAAACGTATTAAAAGATTATCTCGAGCTTAATGATTATCAGGTGAGCTTAGCTCGCGATGGTGTTGCCGGCTTTGATCTATATTCTAAAGGTGGATTCGATTTAATTATTTTAGATGTGATGATGCCCAAGTTAGACGGATTTACTTTGGCAAAGCAAATACGAGAAATAGATAAAATGACCCCTTTGTTTTTTCTGACAGCAAAAGGAATGAAAGAGGATACGATTATGGGTTATAGAGTAGGAGCCGATGATTTTTTAACCAAGCCATTTGATACTGACGTGTTGTTGTACAAAATGCAAACGGTTTTAAAGCGATCTATGGGACATACCGAATTAGAGGGACTTGATAATTTTGAAATTGGCATGTATCATTTCGATTATAAATTAAGAGTCATTTCCAATGGCGATGAGGCAAACACCCTGTCGCCAAAGGAAGCAGAACTATTGAAGCTTTTGTGTATCCATGAAAATGATTTACTGCCCCGCTCAAAAGCCTTAAAACTAATTTGGGGAGAGGATACTTATTTCAACGGCAGAAGCATGGATGTGTTTATTACCAAACTACGCAAATACTTAAAGAAAGATCCTCGCATCGAAATTGTTTCATTGCATGGAAAGGGAGTAAGACTACTAATTAGCGAAGCAGGAAGAGAGAGTTAAATCTATCGCTTTTCAAAAACCACCTAATTATTATTTTTTAATGGCCTTGATAAGTTCCACGTCATTGGGTTTTACGCCAGAGCGAAAACGGCGAATCAATTTTCCGTTTTCATCTATTAAAAACTTTTCGAAATTCCATAAAATCTCACCCTTAAAATCAGGATTTTCTTGTTCGGTTAGCCATTTAAAAATTGCATCTTTCTTTTCACCTTTTGCAGAAAGTTTTGAAGCCATCTTAAAAGTGACATGATAGGTCTTGGAGCAGAACGATTTTATTTCGGCATCAGTTCCGGGTTCTTGTCCTCCGAAATTATTAGCAGGAATTCCAATAATCACCAATTGATCCTTATATTTCACAGAAAGCTCTTGTAGACCTTCATATTGAGGTGTTTTACCACATTCTGAAGCCACATTTACTAGGAGTATTTTCTTTCCTTTATATTCATTGAAATTAATTGTTTTACCGTCTACGTCTTTGATTTTAAAGTCGTAGATAGTGCTGTTGCCGGATAGAATCATCATAAGGGGAAGTAATATGGTTAGCATGTCTTTTAATTATATAGTGGCGAATTTAAGAAACTAATGGTTGAATGGAGGGATGAGATTTTTTCTACAAATCCATGGTGAAACATTAGCAGACATTCCGAATAATTCCATAATTTTGCCTTTGCCGATATGAATTTTTTAATCAAAATAGCCTCTACTGCCTTAGCAGTTTTTGTAATAGCCAACCTAATGCCTGGGGTGGAAGTGAAGAGCTTACCCATGGCCATCGTGGTTTCTGTATTATTGGTTTTGATGAATGTATATGTAAAGCCCATTTTGATATTCCTAACATTCCCTATAACAATTGTCACCCTAGGATTGTTTCTATTGGTTATCAATGCTACCATCATTCTTGTTACTTCAAAAATGATGAAAGACGGGTTTAATGTAGACGGATTTTGGGTAGCGATGTTATTCAGCATCGTTTTGTCGATGTTCACATCGCTCATTGATCACTTGACCGAAAGTTCGAAGGAAGAAAAGTGGTAGTTTAAGCATATTGTCGGCTGCAAAGACCTTTGTAATCGCAGAAGGTGCATTTTTCCAAATCCTTTGTTTGTTCAAAGGGAATGTCGGGATTTAGTATTTCAGCAATTTTCGAAACCAACTTCTCTTTAAAGTCATTCAATTCCGTATCAGAAATAACATCACCTTGATTTAACCAATCAATACCATCTTCAAATGCTCTCAATTTAAAAATACCTGCTTTGATCGGCATATTCCCATCTTTATATGCATAGCGCACTAAGAAAGCATAAAACAATAGCTGGACATTCAATTTTAGTTTTGTGTCCTCAAAAATAGTTTCAAAATCATCCGTTTTTTTGACGCTGTCCTTTCCCGTTTTATAATCCAATACACGCAAATACTTTTCATAAATATCCAATCGATCAATAATTCCTTTGATCCAGACTTCTCCATGTCCTGGAATATTCAGCTTTAATGAAAGGCGCTCTTCCAATCCTTTAATTTGAATGGGAGCATAAGCACGATCGTATTCAAAAATCATTTTTACTAAGGCTGTGAGCACTCGCTTCATCAAAAAATCGTGACCTGTATTGGCCGGTTTTCCATAGGCATCGCTCACTGCTTGTTCTACAATCGCATCTACTTTATTCAGCAGAAGAGAGATGGTGGTTTCATCAATTTGTTCCTTCTCCTGATATGCAATTTCCATAGCGCGATGCAAGACATTTCCAAAATGACCTGCGCTTAGTCCTTCTGTATCATCTTCAGGTCGAATACCGGCGAGCTGATCTAAATAAAAGCGAAAAGAACATGCATTGTAAGAATTTAATGCAGAGGCACTCAATCCTGGAAATTTTTCGGGATCTGCAAACTCAACAAATATTTTCTCTTTTAGTCGATTCAAAATAGCATCTGTCTTTGCTACTACAATCGGCAATACCAAAGGAGGACTTACTTCACTTTCTTGCTGTTGATACGCAATTTTTATTGGCGGATATTTTTCTAAAAGTTCATGTTGTAATTGAAAAAGATAACGACTTCGTTCGCCTGCACCCATGTCATTTAGATTCGTTGTGAAATAAAAGTTCAAATGTTTCGCTCTTTGTAATAATCGATAAAAGTGATAGGCTGTCACGGCATCTTGTTCTTCTTTACAAGGAAGATGGTAGGCTTTGCGAAGAGAATAAGGAATCAATGATTTTGATGCAGAGTTACTCGGCAGAGCACCTTCATTTAAAGGAGCAATATAGACATGTTCAAAATCCAAATTCCGCGTTTCCAGAAATCCCATTACCGGAATACCTTCTGAAACCGAAAAAGGAATTTTAGCAGCACCCAATTCCGTTAATAAAAGCTCCCACCAATTTTCACTGCTCAATTCAGATTCGTGCGGTTCCAAAATGGAAAATACCAATTCAATGTTTGAGAGAAGATGTTCATGCAGAGGTAAAATCCAATCTTCCTTTATAAAATGAAAATGGTTTAAAAAAGAACGTATATACTCTTTGTCAGTCGAAATTTCAGGAGCGTTTTCATGCAACATCTTTGTGAAGAACCCCGATTCAGAGGGTGTAGATTCAGCACCCTGAAGATTCAACTCCTTATCCTCTTTGAAAAATCTTTTGACGAGAGGTTCATCGTATAACTCTTCCAGCTGGCGGAACTTTACCAAGTCATTTACGTCTTCCTGTTTAATTTTTCGGTATAATTTTATTGCATTTAATGTTTTAAAAGCAGGATGATGATTCAAAGGAAATCCCATCGAAGGATTTAGAGAAATTCCTAGGCGATGACACTGTTGAAAAAGTGAAAAAAGCAAAGATTCATCTGCCAGCACAATTACTAGTGAATTATTCTTTAAAATTTCCGGCTTTCCAATTAAAAGTTCTTGTATATCATTGGCAAGTTCCAGGCTAAGGGCGTAACTGCCATTGCATCCTTTTACAATATATGATTCTTTTGGAATGCTGAGTAAATTCTGATGCCATGGCAAGGTAGCATCTGCCAAGTATCCTTTTCTGAAAAACATCCCGGCTTCATGATGTTTAGGTTGCGTATAAAATTTATCCGCGTCAACGAAGAGATGTAATTTCCCTTGTTGTTTTAACCCATCCATTAATTTTTCTTCTGTCTTATTTAATGCATAGAATCCACAAAAGGCCACATGATCGAAAGCATCAAAATAGGTTTCACTTTTGAAATTCTCGGCCACCAATCGCCAGCCCAAACCTTCATACGCAATATTCGATTGCGTCAATTCCTTTCTGAATTCTGAATAGAGTAGGGGCAATTGTTTCCAATATTTCAAAAAAGAATTCTGCAAAGGGGTATGCGGTGTTCGAATGAACTCCGACCAAAATGTTCGAATGTATTCTGCTTCCTCTGCGCCCGGTTCAAATCTTTCATCCAAAGTTC
>Ga0209702_10003931_pt1 | contig 22547 bp, 13 predicted proteins | sample FRY01_FD_187210 | JGI IMG/M metagenome (GOLD analysis project Ga0209702, IMG submission 187210) | Freshwater microbial communities from Lake Fryxell liftoff mats and glacier meltwater in Antarctica - FRY-01 (SPAdes) (version 2) | ecosystem: Environmental > Aquatic > Freshwater > Ice > Glacier... | reverse complement strand
TGTGCGTGTACCCCAGCACAAAGATGAGCGCGCTGCACAGGCCGAGCGACAGGTTGACGCCCAGAACAAGGGCAGACGGGGAGAAAAATAGCTGCACGTTGCCGTACATGCTGAGCGTAAACGCTGTCACGTTGTCGACGTAGGAGCACGCGGTGCGTTCCTCGGCGTGGATGTGGTACAGCAGGGAGGATACGAGCACCAGTCCGACCAGCACCGTCATTTCGTAAAACTGTCTGTAGATCGACAAGACTACCACGGCTGCAAACGGAATGTGCGAAGTTATCTGAAAGTCGCAGCATTGCCGCTGGTGGCGCGCGGGGGTGCATGCGGCAGCGCCGCCGCGCGACACAGGCGTGGCGGGGTCCGGAGCATGGACCAGTTCGTACGCCCCCGTCATGTCTCCGGGTGCAGCCTGCCTGGCATTGCAGTGTATATACACCGCGCTGCGCGCCATGCGCACTCTGTGTCACGCTGCTCACCCCCCCCCCCGCCCAAAAAACCACCCCGACCCCCGGACGCGGAACCCGGGGTTCCGGGTTGTTGCGCCGCACCGCACTCCGAATTGGGTCGGGGCCTAGCGCAGTGCCCTGCGAATGTTGGGGCGCGCCCCGTCGATGCCAAAAAAATACAAACCCCGAACCCCGGGCGCGAATCCCGGGGATCCGGGTTGTTGCGCCGCACCGCACACCGAATTGGGTCGGGGCCTAGCGCAGTGCCCGGCGAATGTTGGGGCGCGCCCCGTCGATGCCAAAAAAATACAAACCCCGAACCCCGGACGCGAATCCCGGGGATCCGGGTTGTTGCGCCGCACCGCACACCGAATTGGGTCGGGGCCTAGCGCAGTGCCCGGCGAATGTTGGGGCGCGCCCCTTCATTTCGGGGGGGGGCGCGCATCCGCAAACGGCAGCATGATTCGCGCGCGCATGCACGCCAAGCACACGGCGCCGTCCTCGGGCGGGTCGCTGCAGTCCGCGCGCGAGAAGGTGATCTCGCGGTTGCAGGCCGCGCACAGGAAGCTCGTGTTCCACAGCGGCTGCGCCTCGTGCAGCCGCTGCAGCAGGCTGTCGCGCGCGACCAGCAGCAGATCGTCCTCGAGCAGCGGCGGCAGCCCGTTGCACAGCAGCACCGCGATTGCGAGCAGCTCAAACGGGGCGGCGGGCGTGCTGCCCGCGTGCCGCTGCGAATCGCGGGCGGCGCCCGCCGCGGGCGCGTGCCAGCTGGCGGTATCGTTGCGTAGCAGCAGGCCCCCGCGCGCGCTGCTGAACTCGAGGCCCCCCGGCAGCGCGAGCGGCGCCGGGCAGAGCTCGCGCAGGTACAGACGCGTCAGGCGCTCGCCCTGCGCGTTGTTCAGGCGCATGCACACCAGCGCGTGCAGGTCGGGGGCCGGCACGCGGGCGCGCGGGGCCTGCGGCGCTGCGAGGCCGTGGTCGCGGTACAGCAGCTCGGGCGGGATGCGGGCGATCAGGGGCGAGAAGCGGCACGCCGTGCGCTGCGAGCCCCTGCCGTCCACCAGGTCCATGCAGGCGCAGTCGGCGGGATGCTCCACGACCTCGCGCACCGCAAGCACACGGCACATGCGCAGGATGCCCTGCGCCGGCCGCTCGCGCAGCAGGAAGACCGAGGCCCCCGCTGCGAAGCCGCGCCGCGCGAAGCCGGCCAGCGCCGGCGGCACGGAAGCGCGCGCGTGGCGGCTGACAAACGCGAGGGGCTCGACGCGCGCGGGCGCGCCGTGCTCTGCGACGCGCGCCGTCCGCGCGCGCCCGGGGACGACGTGCAGGGCGCATCCGCCGCCCTCGGCCGCGATGGCGGAGATGGCGTGGGGCTCTGCATAATCGGGGGGCAGCGTCAGCGCGCCCATGCAGCGCCGGCCGTCGGGCTCGTGCTGCAGCGCGGCGTAGAAGGCGACGTCCTTGCTCCCTGCGGCCGCGGACAGCAGCAGCGCGCCGTCGGTGGCCCTCCGTGTGAAGGCGTGCTGCACGCGGGCGTGCCAGACCTGAGCCGAGAGGTCGGTGCGCGTGGCCGGCGCGGCCGGCGCGGCGCGAGGAGCCGTCGCGGGGGCGGGCGTGCGGACCGCGGGGTCTGCTTGCGGCGGCCAGGCCTCGGCGCCGTGCGCGTCGAGAAACGCCTCGCGGGAGGCGAGCACGAAGCGCACGCGCGCAGCGTCGTCGCCTGCCCTGTCCCACTCCAGCAGCGAAAAGCTGCGCAGCTGCGCGTCGGCACGCAGCAGCACGTTGTGCGCCGCGCTGTGGTCGCCGGGGGCCGCCAGCACCATGTCCGCGGGGCACGGCACCGCGCCCGGCGTCTCCGCGTTGTACTCCTCGCGCGCGGGGTCCGCGCCGGTGTAGAGGTACATGTTGAGGGCAAAGAGGCCGGCGGCCTCGGCGAGCGCTGCGCACACCTCGCCCAGCCCGCGCGCGGGCGCGTGGTGCTGCCGGCTCGCGCAGTAGTTCAGCAGCGACGCGTTCTGCAGACACGCCGGCGCGCCACCCGCGGGCGGCTGCGGCGCGCGCACGTCGCCGCCTGCCGCCGCCGCGTGCATGCGCAGCGCCCCGAGCAGCCCCGCGTACGCGGCGGCGATGCTCTGCTGCGTGACCGCGGGCTCGGCGAGGTGCAGGTCGCAGCACAGCGCGGTGTCGCCGCGGCCGTGCGACAGGCACAATCGCCCCGCCGCGCACACGGAGCCCGCGGGCACCGGCTGCGCATTCACAGCGGCAATGCGCTCGGCGCTCCAGAACCCGGCGGGCGCCGACGCGCGCCAGCCGCGCGCGAGCCAGTAGGCGTCCGGCGCCTCGGCGACGAAGCCGGCCTCGGCGCGCCAGGCGCTGCTGCGCAGGCCCTCTGCGGAGCGCGCGAGGTGGAAGTGCTCGCAGATCCTGCCGGCCTCTGCGTCCGGAAGCGTTGTGCGCAGGCGTTCCGCGACCGCGAGCAGCCAGGTCGCAAGTTCCGAGGCCGTGGCACGGGCGTGCGCCGCGCGCTCTCTGTGCGGCGAGTAGCGGTGCATGTCGGTCTGCGCAAAGCGTGCAAACCCCAGCAGGCGCTCGTGCGCAGAGGGCGCGGCGTACTTTTTGACATTCTCGAGTCGCTTCGACTCGTTGAAGACACACGTCACGCCGTGGGCCGTCTTGTTCCTGGATTCTGTAAGAGTGCTCAGCGCAGAGCACAGCGCCAGCGCCGTCATCGGCACCAGCCGCGAGTCGACGGTGAAGGTGGCGTTCTCGTGGCGCCATATCTGCACGAGGGTGGTGGTCGTGGAGACCGAGCGCTTCCGGATCCCGGTGAGGAGGAGCTCGATCGGGGCGGCATTCACGCCCGCGTCGCGCAGGATGACGACGTCCTCGCTCGCCCCGCGGTCCCAGTACCTGAAGAGCAGCACCGCGAGGCTCGGGTCCACGGCCTCGCAAAGTGGCGCGGCGGCGCCCGCCTGCGGCGCGAGCTCGAGGTGCAGCAGGCCCCACACCGCGAGCGCGATGCTGCCGACGCGGCAGTCCTGCCACAGAAACAGCGCGGCGCGGCGGCAGTGCTGCGCGTGCACGGCGGCGTTGCCGCGCGCGTTGGCGAAGAGCACGTCCAGCGCGCGCCGCGCGACAAACGGAAGCACCGCGCAGGGCAGACAGCTGCCCACACCCTCGTCGGGGGGGCCAGCTGCGGCCATCATTGCGGCAACAAGGCAGCGCGTAGTGCCGGTGCGAGGCACCGCGGGCGCCCAGCTCGCATCCACGTCGGGCGCCGCGGCGACGCTGGCCGGCCCGGGCGCCGCGGCGACGCCGCTCACCTCCCACCCGTCGGCCGGGCGGAGGAACTGCAGCTCGGCGTTCTGGAGCCTCGAGCTCAGCCACTCGGCGGCCACGCCCGGAAATTCTGCGCAGTACGGCGCGCAGAGCTCGTGGTTCTGCGTGAGCGTGTAACACGCGCCTGTCTTTGCGCACAGCAGCGTGTCGTCGTGCCTCCACTCGACGCAGCAGATCCTCCGGTCGCTGGTGGGCGGCACCGCGTGCGTCGCGACCTCTGCGTTGAGGGTGGCCAGGCGTTTTGTGAGGGTCGGGTCCGCGCCCGCCCCGTCCCGCGCGAACCACCACGTGTGGCAGACATGCTTCGCGGCGTTGTGCTCTCTGCCGTTGGACACCACGTAGATCCCCTCGCGCACCACCTTGCCGGCGGGCTCCTCGCGCACCAGCGCAGCCTCGGCCTGCTGCACGGTCATGCCGCGGAGCAGCAGCAGCTTCTCCGTCAGCCCCTCCGCCCGCAGGGCGCCCAGCGCGAGCGGCACGCCCGGACGCGCGCGCTGGATGTCGAGGACCACGGCGCTGCGCAGCTCGTCGATGCTCTGGTTTGCGCGCACAAACACCTGCCCCCTGGCCGTCTGCGTGCCGGGCAGCGCCACCGAGTACCGGAACGGGACCTTCGCCTTGCAGAAGACGCTCCCGGCCTCGAGCACGCCCTGGGACTCCTCGTCGAGCCGCGCGGGGTCGCCGCCCGCGCACCAGGCCCCGCGGCTCTTGACGCGCCCATACTCGCGCAGGAAGGCCGTCGTGTTGAGAGCGGAGCGGTCGAAGCGCGCCGCTGTGAGGGTCCGCAGGTTGCCGCGCCTGTGCTGCGAGTAGCGCACGACGGCGGTGTGGTCGCGCTGACGCCGCTGGTCAATCTCGAGCCGGCAGGCGTCGCGCACCAGCGCGCGCACGCGCGGCGGGCCGCCCGCGCGCACGTGCAGCGGCGCGCCCGCGGTGTCCATCGCCTCCAGCACGGCGTTGACGCCCTGCAGGCTGCACTGCCCGAGCCCGAGTTCGCGCGACACGTCGATGGGCAGCGTCTGCGCGTCGCCCTCGGCGGCGAGCAGCTGCGTGAGCTGCCCGGCCATCTCCTCGCTGCTGCGCGCAAACATGGCCAGGACCGCGTCGGCCGGGTCCTGCGCAGGCGGCGTCGGGCGCAGCGTCTTGCACAGCTGCTGCGCCGTGTCCCGCACGCGCCTCGAGACGTAGGTGGTGCCGGCGTTGCCCGCCGCGAGCACGCGTGGCCACAGCGCGTACGCGATCGCAATGGTGCCGCCAGCGCCGCACGCGCGCAGCCGCGGCGCGCCCAGCGCCTGCCGCAGCGTCACCTTGCAGGCGTGCAGCGCCTCGCCCATCGAGCCCATGAGCAGCGCGTCGTCGTCGCCCCACGCCAGCAGCACGTGGTCCTCGTCGTACTGGCTGGGCCCGAGCGCCAGCGCGGCGTACAGCTGCGGGAAAAACGGCGCGGCCGTGGCGACAGAGACGGCCGGCAGTTCCACGCCCGCGTCCGCGCGCTCGTGCGCCATGCGGTACACGCGCGTCAACTGCACGTGCACGTGGCTCGGCACGGCGGGCGCGGCATGCTGCGCGCTCACGAGCACGCGCACGAGGCGGTGCTCGCCCGCGTGCTCCGGGTCTGGCTGCATCGCCACGCACCCGTGCAGCCCCTGGTGTTCAAACGCCCACGACGCGCGGTTCGCGGCGAGCGCGTCCTGCGACGCGGAGAACGACTTGGACACGCACAGCGCCGGCGCCCCGGGCGCCGGCGTCCACGTCGCGAGCACGCCGCCGGCGGCGTCCCAGCGCACGGGGATGTGCACCTTGCCGCTCGCAGACACGGCGACAGACATGAGCAGCGGCCCCGCGGCGCGCTTGCCCGCGGGGCGCGCTGCCGCGCTGTGCGCGGCGGCGGACTCAAAGGTCTCGCAGCGCAGCGCGAGGCCCATGAGCTCGTGCGCAAACTGCTGCTGCACGCCGGCCATCTGGCTGCTTTTCCCCGCCGCGCCTTATATAGGGCGCGCCGAGCCCTGCATGCCTGACCCGGGCTCGTCCGGCGGAGCCTCGGGCGCCCCCAGGCCCTCGCACAGCGACGCGAGCGCGTCGCGCACGCTGTGCGCGCGCACGTGCACCAGGCTCGGGAGCACGGCGAAGCCGCTGCTGCGCAGGTCCTCGTGCCAGATAAAGTACTCGATGACCTGGCGGATAAAGGACACGAGCAGCGCGCGCGCGCGCGCGCGCCCGCCCGCGCTGCGCAGCACGGCCTGCCGGATTTCGAGGCATGTCGCCGGCTCGCTCAGCGCGCGGTGCACGGCCGCGCGCGCCGGCAGCGTCGAGCCCGCCCGCACGTCGCAGTCCCGCAGGCACTCGTCGAGCAGGTCCCCCATCGTTCTGCGCCGCCAGCCGGGGCGCACGCCCGCACGCGCCGCGTGCGCCCTTTATATAAGCCGCACGGGCGCGTTCGTGCAACACCGCGCTCCGCGGTATATAGGTGCTGGCGAGAGGGGCGGCGGCACCGGCATGCTCGCCGCACACGCGTGCGCGTGCGCGAGCCTCGCCGCGGGGCCCTGCGTGGTCGCGGGCTGCGCGGCCGGCAGCGGCGAGCCCTGGCCGCGGTGCTTTGCCGCGCCGATGCGCGCCGCGACGGAGCCCGGCGCCGCGTGCTCGGCCTGCCGCGCGGCGCGCGGGGTGCTGCTGGTGGGGGTGTGCGCGATGCACCGGCGGGAGGAGGCGGACCTGCAGCTGTGCCGGTCGTGCTGCGCGCACGCAATGCTGCCGCACGGCGCCGCGCGGCTCTGGCAGCCGCAGGGGGACTACGCCGCGGTGGTGCTCACGATGCTCGCCGCGCGCGCGCTCGAGCAGCTGCGCGAGGCCTGCCCGCAGGCCGACTCGTGGTCGCTCAAGATGCACAGCGCGCGCGAGGCGATCGTGGCCGTGCTGTGCGAGCAGCGCGAGCAGGTGGTGCTGCGCCTGGCGCTGGACGGGGCGCCCGCGCCGCGCGAGTCTAGTCAGCGCGTGTTCCTGGACCTCATCGCGCCGCGGGGCATGCTGCACCAGGCGCCCGCGCTGCTCTTCATGTGCGCGGCGCCGCACAGCAACCTGGTTCCCGTCAGCAGCGTCGCGAGTGCTGTGGCGCGCAATGGCAACCTGCGCTGCTCCATCCGGCAAGTCGACGAGGGGATGCGCGTTTATTACCATCCGCGGAGGCGCCGCGGTGCGCCCAGCGCGCCGCAGACGCCGGTCAGGGGCGCGCGGGGCTCCGACCTGCGCGTGGACCCGGAGTCGCGCTGCTCTCGTAAAAGGCGCGGGCAGCTGCTGCGGTTTCCGCCAGAGGCGCGCGAGCCTGCCGCCGACGCGGCGGCCGCAGGGCCCGCGTGCGCCGAGTGGCACCTGCAGTTCGGCTGCTGCCTCTACTGTGGGCTCTTCCTGCACCCGCCCGGCGGCAGGGGCGTCGGCCTGGTGAACAAGTTTGTGCTGGACGTCGCGCGCGGCAGCAGCGCGCTGCCGCCCAGCAGCTTCGACATCGAGCACCTCGCGGGCGGCGGCGTGCTCGCGCGGGACCCGCTGCGGGCGGACGCGCAGGTGCTGCTGTGCGAGCAGTGCGCCGCCAAGACGCAAGGCCTCGCCGCGGAGGTGGCGGGGACGCCCGGCGTCGCCGCCGAAGTCGCCGCGGTGCGCGGCCCCGACCCCCTCTTCTCGTATCTGCAGCGCGTGTCGGGGATGCCGGACCTGGTCTTCTGCCAGCTGGTCACGGCGGGCCCCGACGAGCCCACGCGCGCGGACTCGACGCGCGCGCTCTCGCCCAGCGACGGCAAGCCCACGCAGCGCACACTGAACTTCGAACGGAGCGACCGGGAATCCTCGGCCGAGACGGCCACGCAAATCGACGACGCCGCAAACCACTCGGGCCGCGTGCGCGAGGCCGACGGCACGGCCGCGCTGCTGGCGCACTGCTCGACGCTCGGCGCGTCCGCGCTGCTGCGTGTGCGCTTCGGGTCCGCCGCCGCCGCCCTCTACGGGCGCGCGCTGCCCGCGTTACTGCACAGCCCCGGGCTGTGCACCCAGCAGCAGCTGCCCGCGTGCTCGTCGCATCTCAGCGTGAAGCTGCCCAAGGCCGCGCTGGAATTCGCGCAGAAGCCGACAGCCACGCGGCTCTGCTGGGCCAGGTGCGGCGACGCGGCCGCCGGCGCCGCAAGGTGGGTGGTGTGTGGCAACTCCTCGTGCTCCCTGCACGGGGGCCCGTATGCGCTAGACCCCGAGGGCGACGCCGTGTTCCGGCGCGCGGCGCTGCTGGTGGCGAACGGGAGCAAAAACCCGCTCGTGTTCACGCCGTGCGTCGACTCGTGGGAGCGCTTCGAGCACATGTCGCCGCTCCAGACCAGCTGGGTGCGGCGGAGCGCAGACAGCGATGTGGGCCGCTCGTGCTTGCTCGCCAACGCACTCGAAGCCGCCAACGGACACGCGACAGTGTGGCGCGTGTTCCGGCGCGTACATGCGCGCGCGGGCGCGGGCGCGCCGTGCGGGTTCGAGTCTCCGCAGGCGCGCGCGCTCGCGTGCGCGCTGCCGGGCGTGGTGCGCGAGGTCGTCGCGTGCGAATCGCTGCACGCCTACGCGTTCCTGCTGCATGTGCTCGGGGTCATGGCGTTCCACGAGCTCGAGCACACGCAGACCGTGCGCGTGGGCAGGCACGCGTTCCTGTTCCTGGTCTGGAAAAAGTTTGTGGTGGACGCGGGCATGGAGCGCAACGGCGGCGGCGCCATCGCTTCGCGCGAGCTGCTCGGGCTGCCCTTCCGGCAGTGGGAGGCGGGCATGCTGGCGCACGTGCGCGCCCTCGTGCACGCGCCGCGCTCGCGCCTGCTGCTGACGCTGCGGGAGTGCCAGGCCGCAATGACCGAGGCGCGGCTGGTGTCGCGCCCCGAGGCCGCGCTCTTCCGCGCGTGCGCGGGCGGCGAGCCGCCCGCCACCCTGCACGCCATGCTGCTCTTTGCCTGGAAGCTGGAGAACGTGGCCGCGCGCGCCGACGCGCGCGCCTGCGGCTTCCAGGCCAAGCGCCAGCTGATGCTCATGCACTATGTGCTCGCGGCCTTCAGGACCACAGACACCCCCCGCCACAGCATGGTGGACCAAGTCATTTTCAACCTGCGCATGGACCTCGCGCGCGGCCTCTGACAACACGGTGCGAGCGGCATTCGACTTTACGTACATTCTACTTTATGTACATTCGCCCGTCGATAATCAATAACACGTGTGGACCCGCGATCTGGCGCGCTCCTGCTCATGGTCCTGGCGGCGGCGGCAACGCCGGCGGCGGCAGCAGCGCCAGAAGCGGCGGCGGCGGCGGCGGCAACAGCGCCGGAAGCGGCGGCGGCGGGGGCGGCAGCAGCGCGGGAAGCGGCGGCGGTGGCAGCAGCGCCGGCGGCGGCAGCAGCGCCGGCGGCGGCAACGGCGGCGGTGGTGGCAGCGGCGCGCTGGCCTCGTACGGGCGGGTGTGGACGTGCTGCGCACAGCCCCAGCAGCATGGAAACACGCCCGAATACACGAGTCGCGCGAGGGTCTTCTCGCAAGAGTCGAGCCAGGGGTGCTGCGCAAAGTCGCTCCACGGTCTGCGTTCGCGGCAGCTCCAGCACGCAAACAGCGGCGCCCCACCGGGGGCGCTGTGCTCCCTCAGGGCGGCTGCAAAGTCAAAGTCGTAGTAGTCCATCAGGTCTTCCGGCGAGTCCGTGGGATCGTGCCCCCAGCCCTCGCCCGCCGCGGCGTGCCGATTGAACACCAGCGACGGCCGCGTGCCCCAGCACTCGCAGAGCTTGCTCAGCAGGTCCGCGAGGTCGCCTTGCGCCATCGGGCGCGAGTGTTCGAAGCACATGTGCACGACATTGCGGCGGGCCCCGTCTGCACTGAACTCAAAGTAGACGGTGGGGTCCGCCGCGAGCGCCGCGTGCGCGAGCTGCGCGGGCGCCTGCGCGTCGCGCACCGCCTGCGGCGGCATGCCGCCCGCCAGCGCCAGCGACACCCAGCGCACGCGTTTCGCCGCGGCATGCCGCCCGAGCAAGAGCCCGGCATGCGCAGGGTCCCAGCGGCACCCGATCCCAGCCGAGGCGCGCAGCCTCTCGACGTCGCGCACCAGAACGTGGCGCGCCAGGTGCACCTTGAGGTGCACAGCATACTCCGCGTCCGCCATGCGTGCGTGCGTGCGCCCGCCCCCCCCCCCGAGCCCCGAGCTGCGGGTTTGGCTCGCGGATCTGTGTACATGCGCGCGGGTCAGTGTATATACGCGCGGCCGCGCGGCCGCGCGCACGACGCCTGCAGGATGCGCCCCCGCGCGCCAGCACTGGCGACGCCGACCGCAGCGAGGGCGCTGCTGATGCTGCTCCTGAGCCTCGCGGCCGCGCGCACGCGCGCGGGCGGCGTGGTGTGTCCGGACGTGCCGCTGCGGGACCAGACGGGGATCGCCGCGGCGCTCAAGCTCGACTGCGGCGCGTTCCTCGCGGGGCAGAACGAGGCCGCGCTCGCGAGCGAGGACGATGGCGCGCCCGACTGCATGGCGCTCAAGACGCAGCTGCTGGCCGCCGGCTCCCGGGACCGCGCCGCCACGCGCGCGCAGCGCTTCTCGTGCGCGTGCATTACCGGCTACACGGACGCCGCCCTCGGCGCCGAGGGCTTTTACCGCAGCATCTCGTTCGACACGCTGCTGCACGACGTGCACTGCGCGGACCGCTGTGGCGTCGCGTACCAGCAGGTGGCGCAGGCGCGCGCGCGCGAGAGCTGTGGGTGCGTCAACGTGCACGGGTGCCGCTTCGGCGCGCGCAAAGTCGCGGCGCTGGTCGCGCAGGCGCGCGCCCTCGGCGACGTCGGCAACGCCGCGCTGCTCGTGCTCCCGGACAACGTCGTGCTCGACGCGAGCCTCGTCTTCTGTGCGCAGACGCACTGCAGCCCGCCCGCGCCCGTCGCGCCGCGCGCGGAGATCCTGTGCGCCGCACACGGCATAGGCTTCCGCTGGTGCGACGCCTGCGACGCGCTCTGCGCGGTGGGCAGCGCCGCGAGCGCCAACGCGACGTGCTCGCGCACCGCGGAGCCGCCGTACTGCCGGCGCGTCTGCGCGCCAGGGTTCTTTATGGCGGCGGGGGCGGCGGCCTGCGCGCCGTGCCGCGCGTGCGGCGCCGATGAGCTCGAGCTGCGCGAGTGCGCGCCCGCGAGCGACCGCGCGTGCGCCGGCTGCCCCTACGGGACGTATCTGCCCGCCGCGCGCGCCGACCGCCGCGCGTGCTTGCCCTGCCCCCCCGGGGAGCACTCCCCGCGCGGCGACGCGAGCTGCGTGCCGGCGGCCGAAGCCGTGCCGCTCGCGACCAACGCAGGCGCCAACTGCAGCGCGCTCGCCCGCGGCTGGGACGCGCGCCGGCAGCGCTGCGCGCCGTGCCCCCCGAACAGCGTCGCCGGCGGCGACTCGGCATGCGCAGAGTGTCCCGCGCACGAGCTGGCGGGCGGCGGCGGCGCGTGCGCCCCCTGCCCGCGCTCGCACTCGCGCCCGCGCGGGCACGCGCTGTGCGAGCCCTGCCCGCCGGGGTCCACGGGCCGCCCGTGCGCGCCGTGCGCCGCGGGCACGGTCAACCCCGGCGGGCTCGAGGCCTGTGTCGCGTGCGACGGCGGGGCCGTGCCCAACGCGGCGCGCACCGCGTGCGAGGCGTGCCCCCCGCACCAGCTCGCCGCGCGCGGGCAGGGCGGCGCGTGCGACTTTTGCGCCGAGGGCGCGCGGCCCGGGCCGGACGGCGCGTGTGTGCCGTGCGAGCTGTCGCAGTGGGCGCAGTGCGCCCCTCCTCTCGTGATGGACGCCTGCCACGGCGACTTCCACCCGCGCGCATCGGGCGCGCCCTGCGCCTGCGGATGCCGCGCGTGCCCCTTCGTGCCCGGCGCGGCGGACCTCCCCGCCGGCACGCGCGCCGCCGCGGGGCGGTGCGCGCTCGCATGTGGCGCGGGCGAGCGCCTGCTGCGCGACGGGCGCGCGCTCGCGCGCTGCGTCGCGGACCGCGCGGTGGACGCCCGCGCGGGCGGCGGGCTCTTCTTCTACGACCCCGCCGACAGCGCGGACCTCACGCTGCACAGCTGCGCCGACGTGACAGTGGCGCCGATCGGCCTGCTGCGCCTCGAGCCTGCGGTGTCCCCCGGCATCGCCAACGACACCGCCTCACAGCTGTCGCCGGAGTGGTGCCGGGGGCTCTCTCCGGGCGCGTGCCCGCTGCCGGGCAGCGACGGCGTCCGGGGCCTCGCGGACGTGGCCGCGCAGCACGCCGTGCGCGCGCGTTTCTGGCGGCACCGCGACGCCATCGGGTGCTTTTTCCGCTGCCAGGTGGGCTACGTGTTCCAGACGTCGCCCGAGACGGGGCGGCCCGAGTGCACGGCCGGCTGACGGCGGCGGGCGTACGTGCACAGCACCACGCTCTCGAGCGCCGAGTCGCGTGGGGTCATGACGGCGAGCGCGGCCAGCACCGCGCGCGCGTGCGCGCGCGTGGCCGCGAGGCGGTCCGCGCGCGCGCACACGAAGATGCAGAACACGGCGTCGGGCCTGCCCGGACGGTACCCGAGCAGGTCGCACTGCAGGGGCTTCGGGCTGTGCGCCGGCTCGACCGCAAACAGCACGTCGCGCGCGCCGACAAAGATGCCGCGCTGCAGCAGCTGCACGAGCGCGGCCACAAACACCTGTCGGCGGGCCAGGCGGGAGCTGCAGCGGCCGCAGTGCGCGAACACGACGTCGCGCATCGCGAAGCTCGCGCCGCGCCGCGCGAGGCAGTTGGACCGGTACCGCCCGCCCTCGCCGAAAAACGTGCACGGGTGCAGCAGGATAAACTGCAGCAGCTCGAGCCGCCCGCGGTCCGCCTGCATCGGTGCGCGCGCGCGCGCGGGGAGCGCCTTTATACGCGCGGCGGCGGGTGCCGACGTATGCGGGCGCGCGCGCCGGGCGCGCGCGTATATACGCGGGGCGCCGCGCGCGGTCGCGAGCGCGCGGGCGATGCTGGACACGCTGACCGACCTCACGGACTCGAGCTACGTGATATTCTGTGCGAGCGGGCAGGTGGTGCTCGTGCTCGCCGCCGCCGCCGTGAGCCCGCTGAGCGGCGCCTCGCTCCCGGGCGTGTTTGCGCTGTGCCAGCTGCAGGCGTTTGCGCTGCTGTACGCCGCGCAGATTGTGCACGCCGTCGCGTTCAACGGCCTGGCCGCGGCGGACGCGGCCGCCGGCAAGGGCGACGCGGCCGCCGGCAAGGGCGACGCGGCCGCGCCCGCCAGCGGCAAGGGCGACGCGGCCGCCGGCAAGGGCGAGGCCGCCGCGCCCGCCAGCGGCAAGGGCGACGCGGGCGCTGCCGCGCTGGCCGCGCTGGTCGGCGACGACGCGCTGCCGCAGCCCGACGCGCCCGACGCGCCCGACGCGCCCGACGCGGCGCCCGCGCTGCGGCTCTTCCTGCACGACCTCGCGGCGTGCCTGCTGCGCGCGCGCGTGCACGCGCACGCGCTGTTTGTCGTGTTCTCGCTCGTCGTGCTCGTCGTGAGCGTGGCGGGGGTCATTGCGTGCGGCTCGCCCCCCGCGATAGGCCTCGAGTGGCAGGCGCTCGGCGCGCAGCGCCCGGAGGGCGGCTCGCGCGTGGACAACGACGCGCTTGCGGCGGCGCTGCGCGCCGGGGGCGGCGTGCTCTCTGCGGCGCAGCTCGACGCCCTGGACGCCGGCGAGCTGCGCCGCGACAGCTTCGTGCGCGCCGGGGACAAGGAGTTTTTTGGCGTGGTGGCGCCCGACACCAGCCTGTGCGACATGACGTGGGAGACGCGCGCGGGGCTGTGGGTCGGGATCGCCTTTGCGCTGGTGCAGCTCTCGGTGTGCGTGACCGTCGGCGTGCGCTTCGCGCGCCACAGCGAGCCCGCGGGCGTCTATGTGTTCGCGTACTACGCGGTGTACGCGTGGGCCGCGCAGTACGCGATCGACCGCTACGAGCGCATGCACCGCGGCGAGACGTGCGCGCGCGAGGGCCGCGAGGCGCGCGCGCTGCACGTGTACTCGGCGGTGTTCTGCAGCATCATGCCGCTCATCGTGCTCGCCGCGGGGTGCGTGCACGCCGCCGCGCCCGACGCGCGGCTGCGGCTCCCGGCCGCGAGCGTCGGGCTCTCGGCGCGGCTCGTCGCGGCCCTCGGCTTCCTCTTCTGCGTGCTGACCGTCGGCTTCATGGCCGCGGAGCACTCGCGCCGCCAGGGCTTCGACCTGCTCGTCGCGTCCTACGTCGCCGTCAGCGTGCTGAGCGTCGTGGCGTTTGCGCGCGCCATGCTCGCGTGAGCCGCGCGCACGAGAGGCGCGCAGAGGCTGTGTCTGTTTTTTACTGGAAGCATGCAAATAAAATTACCCGTTGGGCACTTGCGTGTGTTCGACTTGCAATAAAAGAGGCCTGCCTGCGGCGAGTCACGGCGCGGGGGTCTCCTCGGCCAGCACGATGCGGAAGAGCGGGGCGCCGGCCGCGCCGACCTCCCACACGTAGTCCTGCGCGAGGTGGCGCGCCTTGATGCAGACCTGCCACAGCAGGCGGTCGGGCCCGCCCAGCTCGAAGCTGTGGCGGGTCCAGCCCGACCGCCCGCCTTTGCCGGTGACAACGACGGGCAGCGCGCCGGGCCGCTGCGAGCCGAGCGCGAGGAAGAGCCGCCGCGACGGGACCCGGGTGTCAAAGTGCAGCGAGACGGTCGGCAGGCCGGCGTGCTCTGCGACGCTGACGCGGACCTGCCGGCCCTGGCCCCGGAAGTCCCAGCTCGCAAAGAGGTCGAAGCCCGTGTCCAGCACGTTGCTGCCCGCGGCCGAGAGCAGCGGAGCCATGCGCGCGCGCGGTCCGTGCCGGGCCGCGGCCGAGAGCAGCGCAGCCATGCGTGCGCCCGGTCCGCACCCCGCGCCCCCGGGATGCGCGCGCGCCCCGTGCGGGAGCCCGGGGCTGCGCGCAGAACGCACCATAAGACGCGGGCAGCGCGCGCAGCGGCCGGCACGACTCCGCCCGCCGACATGTCCGCCCCCGAGAGCTCCGCCGCCGGCGCCGCGGCGCCTGCCAAGAAGCGCGTGGCGCCCAGCGCCGACAGCGCCGACCCCAAGCGCTCGCGCGCCGAGCCCGCCGCGCCCGAGCCCGAGCTCTGCCTCGCCATGAACGACACCGCGCGCGCGCTGCGCACGGCGGCCGCGTCGTTTGCGGGCGCCGGGCTCGCGGCGCTCAAGATCATCGACGACCCGCAGTCGCAGTTCCTCGTCATGATCACCAGCAACGCCAAAAAGTCGTCCGAGGCCAACCTCGAGAAGGGCAACAACTTCTGCGTCGTCAACTTTGTGGTGCTCAAGGCGCTCAAGGCCGGGTTCTCCAACACGCCCTACGAGGTGCGTGCGTGTGTGTGTGCGCGCGGCCCCGACCCCCGCTGCGCGCGCGGCCCTGACTCGCGCTGCGCGCTGCGCAGCCCAAGGACACGCCCGCGGCGCAGCGCGTGTACACCGACAAGGACGGCAAGTACCTCGAGAAGCCCGTGATTGTCAACACGCTGCAGACGCTCCCGGGCAGCGGGGGCGCGCCCCCCGAGTGCGTGAGCGTGTTCCGGTCGTACGAGATCCACCCCAAGCCCGCGCTCAAGCAGAAGGCGCGCGGCAAGGCGACGGACACGATCGGCTGCATCTACCCCGGCACGCCGATGAGCGGCTTCATCTTCGACGAGCAGAAGGCCAGCGTGATGGAGTCGGGCACCACCGAGGGCGACCTGCAGGTCTTCTCGCTCGCCATCGTGTCGCTGCGCGTGCGCTCGATCGACCAGTGCGCGCGCGGCTACGGGACCACGATCAAGCAGATCCGCGCGCTCCCGCGGCTCACGCCCGCCGTGCACGGGCTCTACGCCTTTGCGCGCGGCTACGGCGACCAGGCCCCCGTGCACGAGCAGACGACCGCGCTGCTGGCCGTCAAGAACGTCGCGTGCGCGGCCCCGAGCGACCTCGACTTTGTGAAGCAGAGCGTGCGCCGCGGCGAGGGCGAGACCTCCGAGGTCACCGAGAAGCCGATTGTCGTCGTGGACCTCCAGCGCGAGAGCAGCGCGCGCCACGCGCACACGCTCTCGGTCGGCGCGGACAGCAAGATCGTGCTCGAGTTCCGCGCGCCCGGCAGCATCTACGACGGGCTCAAGTTCGCGGTGCACGTGCACCTCGGCGTCTTCTCCGCGGGCACGAGCGTGCGCTGGGTGTGCGACTACTACCAGTGGTGCCTCGACGCGCGCGTCGCCAAGGTCGTCGTGCTGCACGACGCGTACTGGATGAAGCGCGGCGCGGAGAACGACGGGCCCTCGAGCGAGTGCCTCGTCGTCGTCGACGAGCACGCGCTCTTCAAGACGCACGCGGCGCAGCTCGCGCTCCCGCACGCGGTGCGCGAGCACCTCCGCACGCCGAGCGAGCAGCTCGCGGTCGCGCTCGACCTCGCCGAGACGGGCGCGGGCGGCCAGATGCGCTACAGCGGGTGGGCGCTGGGCGCGCGCGCCGGCGAGCCGGGCGCCGCGCCCGACGACGCGCGCCACTTCTGCCTCCTCGACACCAGCAAGATCCGCAAGCCCATCGCCAGCGTGGACCGGCTCGAGGGCGACGAGCCGCACGCCTCGCTGCTCTGCCAGATCTACCCCGGCATGAGCAGCCAGCGCCACGTGTGGGTCATGTACCTGTGCACGATGCGCGCCGGGCGCGTCGTCACCGTGATCCCTGTCGGCGCGCAGGGCGCCGCCGCGCAGCCCGCCAGCCTCGTGCAGGTCCCCGCCAACGTCAACCTGTACGCCGACCCGCTCATGCTGCTGGACTAGCGCGCGCGCGCTCCACACGCACATGCTCGTTTACGCGCGCTCGCCCGTATATAATAAAAAAACCAGACCCGCACTCTCTTTCGCCTTGCCCGACACAAACTTTGCGTGCCCGAGTTTTATTTGTCCCCCTGCCCCCCGTCGGTGCCGGAAAAAAAGGCATTGTGCGGCACTCAAGCGCGCGCGCGCGCTGCGCACGCGCACCCCGCGCACATGGTGCAGACGGAGCTCGTCGGCGAGCAGCTCAAGCACATCAAGGGCGTGTCCGCGTGCAGCGAGGCCGACGCGCTGGCGGTCGTGTGCCGCTGCGAGTCCGCGGGCGCGGCGTGCCACATTGCGTACGACTCTGGCGGGTGCCTCCCCTGCGTGCACCAGGACTGCTCCTACTACATCCAAAACTTTGTCGAGACCATCCTGGAGCGCTACCACGTGGCGTACTAGCCGCGGGCCCCGCCCCGTCCTATATACGCGCGCGCCTTGCGCGCCTTGCGCGCCGATGCCGAACCGCGTAGCGCGCTCGCTGCTGCTGGCGCTCGCCGCGGCGCAGTGCGCGGCGCAGCTGCTGGCGTACGGCGGCTTCACGCGCGGCGACGGCCGGCGGCTGTGCCGGCTGGGGTCCGCGGCCCTCACCGCGCCCTATCAGCGTCTCGAGTACCGCGATGCGGAAGCGCCGCGCCTGCCGTTTGCCGCCAGCCTCAGCCCGTGGCAGGACGTCACGCCGCTGCACGACAGCAGCTCGAGCGCGCCCTGCGAGCCCGACGCGGCGTGCGGCGCGCACGCCCAGCCGCTCTTCTGGACCGACCGCGACCGCCCCGCGCCAGTGTTCCACGTGTGGTGCGGGTGCGCCGCGCGCTTCTTCCGCCGCGCGCACCTCGGCGCGTGCGAGCCGTGCGCGCCCGCCGAGGTGTGCCCGCCGCACGCCGTGCAGGCGTTTGCGTGCCCCGCGCCGCTGCGCGTCGAGGACAACGAGTGCGTGGCACCGCCGGGCTGGCGCGCGGACCGACACCCCGACGTGCTCGAGCTCGGCCTGCTCGTCTTCCACCAGCAGCAGCGCGCGCCCGACTTCCGCGTCGCGGCGCGCGTGCTCCCCTGCCCCGCGCTCATGGAGCCCGCGGACGCGGCGTGCGTGTGCGCGCGCGGCTACCACGCCGCGCCCGCGGACCCCGCGCAGTGCCTGCTGTGCCCGCGCGGGCACTTTTGCCAGCAGGGCCGCAAGACGCCGTGCCCGGGCACGCAGACCACCGTTGTTGCCGCCGCGGGCGACGCCGCCGCGTGTGCCCCGGCCCCGGCGCCAGACGCCGCGTCCGACACCCGCAGCGCGCCCGTCGGCTCGCACGCGCGCGGCGCGTGCGGCGCGGGCGCCACAACGCTCACGTCCGGCGCGGAGCACCGCGGCGCCTGCTTCTGCCCGGCCTCGCGCGAGTGGGCCGCGCTGCCGCACTCGGCGCTGGGCTTCGCGTGCCTCGTGCCGCCCGGCGCGCGCGGGCTCCCTGCGGTGCCGCTGCGCGCTGTGCTCGCCCCGGCGCCCGTCGGCGCGCGCCCCGACGCGTTCTGGGAGGCTCCGCCGCCCGCCGACGACGAGCGCGCCGCGCTGGGCGGTGCAACGCTCCTGGGCGTCGCCGCCGTGCTCGGGCCCGGGGGCGGCCTGCGGCTCGCCGCGCACCTCGCGGAGGACTCGGGCGCACACCGCCTCGCGGAGGCGCACGCGCCGCTGCCGCCGGGGCTGCCGAGCGAGGGTCTGGCCGCCGTCGCGCTGCTCGCGGCGTGGCGCCCCGCGCGCGCGGAGTACGCCGCCGTGCTGCTGCTCGCCTCGAGCGCGGACACGGCGCTGTGGCGCGTCGACTTTGCCCTGGCCTACGACGCGCGCCTGGGCGCGCACGCGCTGAGCCTGCCGCGCCCGCCGCTGGCCGCACAGCTGCAGGCGCCCGCGGACACGACGGTGCTGGCGCTCGTGGCGCTCCCCGCGGCGGGCGCCGCGCTGGCAGTGGCGGGCGCGCGCGAGCGCTCGTTCGCCGAGCGCGCCAGCAACCAGACCAACGCGACGGCGACGCCGGGCAACATCACGCTGCTCGAGGAGCTCGCGCCCCGCTATCGCACGCTGCTCACCTGCCACCGCCCGGGCGCCGTGCCGGCGCCCGCGATCGAGCTGGGCTTCGACGCGGCGTCGCGGCCCGCGGCGGCACCGCTCGTGCGGCTGTGGGCGGGCGCCGTGTGCGCCAACGTGACGCTGCACGGGCGCGACGTGACCGTGCGCGTCGACACCTGCCAGGTGCTGGCCGCCGCGGCCGCCGCGGAGGCCTGCGGCGCGGGCGCGGACGGCGCGGCGTTTGAGCCGCCCGCGCGCGTCGAGATCCTGCACGCCGGCCACGTCTTCCTCGCGTCGGCGCTCGGCGTGCACCACTGGCGCGCCGCGCGCGCGGGCTTTGTGCTGGCGCAGCGCGCCGCGGGCGGATCGGGCGGGCTCTTTGCGCTGCTGCCCGCGGCGGAGCCCGAGCGCGACGCGCAGCCGCCGCGCGACGCCCTCGCGGCGTGCGCCGGCGCAGGACCGTGCGCGCCGGCCGCGGCCGGGCTGCAGCGCGCGCTGCGCGCGCTGTGCCTGCCCGGCTTTGCCAAGGACGCCGGCGGCGGGTGCAGCGGCTGCGCGCCGCCGCTGAACGCGAGCGCGGGGTGCCGGCTGTGCGCGCCGCCGTTCTTCTGCGCGGACGGCCAGGAGCACGCGTGCCCCGCCGGCGCGTCGACGCGCTACCACGGGGAGAGCGCGCGCGCGGCGTGCGTGTGCGCCGCCGGGGCCTACCTCGACCGCGCGGGCGCCTGCGCGCCGTGCGAGCCCGGCTTCTACTGCGAGCACGGCGCGCGCTCGCCCTGCGCGCCGCACGCCAGCACGAGCGGCCCCGGCGCCACGCGCGCCAGCGCGTGCGTCTGCGACGACGGGTTTGAGCCCGGGCCAAGCGGCTGCGGGCCCGGGGCGTGTGCGGCGGGGCTGCTGCGCGTGGGCGGCGCGGACGGCGCGTGCGCGTGCCCGGCGGGGTCGCGCCTGCGCGCCGGCGCGTGCGCGGCGTGCGCCGCCGACGAGCTGTGTCCCGCGGGCGCGGAGTCCGCCGGGGAGACCTGCCGCGCGGAGCTGCTGCGGACGCCGAACCGCGCGCGCAGCGCGTGCGTGTGCCGCGCCGGGTACTACAGCCCGCGCGGGGGCGCGCTCGGCGAGTGCCAGCCGTGCCCCGCGGGCTTCTGGTGCGACGCGCCCATGGACCTGGCGCTCGTGGCGTGCCCGCCCGGCGAGAGCAGCCCGCCCAGCGCAGCGGGGGCCTCCGGCTGCTTCTGCGCGCGCCGCGGCTTCCTCAAGCGCCGCCTCCCGGACGGCTCGCACGACTGCGCGTGCGACGTGCCCTTCTTCCGCAACCACTCGGCGTGCGAGCCGTGCCCGCCGCACAGCCACGCGCGCGCGGTCGGCGCGACGCGCCGCGAGCACTGCGCGTGCGACGAGGGCTTCTACCGCGCGGACGCGGGCGCGTGCGCGCCGTGCCCCGCGGGCTCCTTCTGCAGCGCGGGCCGCCGCCACGCGTGCGCGCCGGGCTCGTTCGGGCCCGCGCGCCGCCAGCGCAGCGCGGGCGCGTGCCTCCCGTGCCCGCCCGGCGCGCTGTCGGCGCCGGGCGCGGCGTCGCCCGCGGGGTGCGCCGACGAGCTCTTCGCGCTGCGGGTCGGCGGCGCCTTCCGCGCGTTCGCCGAGCAAGCCGACGCCGGAGAGAGCACCTGGGTGCGCGCGCGCTTCGCCGCCGGCGCGGCGCCGCGCCTCGGCGCCGCGGAGCGCGCGGCGGACCTGCAGGCGCGCTTCGCCGCGCTCACGGGCGGGCGCGGCGCGCTCGGCGTGCTCGCCGTGTCGGAAAACGCGCGCGGCTTCACCGTGACCGTGCAGAGCTCGCCGCCCGCGCTCGCAGACATCCTCTTCGCGCTCGCCGCCGACCCCGCGGCGTGGGCCGCCATCGCCGCGCGCGCGCGGCAGGACCGCCTCGACACGCACGCCGCGCTCACGCACGCGGTGTTCTGCGAGCTCGCGCGCGCGGTGGTGCGCGAGGCCTTCGCCGCGGCGGCCGTCGCCGCCGAGTGCGTCACGTCCGGGCTCGTGCTCCCGGGCGCGCCCGCGCGCGCGGCGCTGCAGGCGCTCGCGCAGTCGACGCTCGCGCGCGTCTTTGCCGTCGAGCCCGCGGCGCCGCAGGGCGCGCCCGCGTGGGACATGCACCCGCTGCTCGCGGAGATCCTGCGCACCGCGGCCGCGAACCTGCGCGCCGCGGGCGCGCCGGCCTGGGCGTCCGCGGACGAGCTCCGCGGCGAGGCCATGCTGGTCGCGCCCGGCGCCGCCGAGGCGCGCGGCGTGCTGCTGCTGGTGCCGGCGCGCGCGGCGCGCTTCGCGCGCGGCGCGCCCGAGTTCGCGGCGGACTATGCGCGCGTCTTTGGCGACCTCGCGCTGGCGCCGTGCGGCCCGGCGGTACGGTGGATGGCCGGGGCGTGTGCCAGCGCGGTGCCGCAAGTTCCGCCGGGCGCGCCGTGCCGCTTCTGCCAGGCCGGCGTGGCCTTCCTGCGCGGCGGCGCGTGCGCGCCGTGCAGCGCGGGCTCGCAGTGCCCGGCCGTGCCCGCGGGGGAGCCCCCGCTCGAGCTCTCGCCGTGCTGCGCGTCGCGCGACGCCTCGTGCAGCGTCTCCGCGGCGAGCGCGCTGCTGCGCGGCGGGCACGGGCTCTGCCGCGACGGCATCCACCAGCTCGGCGAGGCGTGCGACCCCTCGTCGGGGACCCCGCTCGCGGCGTGCTGCGAGCGCAACTGCACGCTCCGCGCGGGCTACTACGCGGAGCCCGCGTGCATGACGTACTGCGGCGACGGCGTCGTCGCCGCGCCGGCCGAGGAGTGCGAGCCGGGCGCGGGCGGGCGCGCGTGCTCGCTGCTGACCTGCCGCTTCGCCTGAGCGCGGCGCCGCGGAAGTCGCGCCGCAGCAGCCGCGGGCTATAAAAACGGCGCGGGGCGCGCCGCGCAGGCATGGGCGCCGCGCTCGAGCTGCCGCGGACCGAGGCGCTCCTGCCCGCCGCGTGGATCGCCGGCAAGGCCGCCGCGTGCGCGAGCCTGCTCGGCCTGTGGCACTTCCAGGACTGGCGCGCCGCGCAGCACGCCGTGGCCGCCGTGCTGCTCGCGGCGGTCGTCGCCGAGCCCGAGGCCGACCGCCTGCTCGCGCAGCGCATCGGCGCGCAGCGCCGCGCCGGGAGCACGCGCGTCGCCGGCGACGCGCTCGGGTGGCTGCTGCTGCTCGCGCTGCGCCCGCCGCCCGCGCGCGCGTGCGCCGCGGGCCCGTGGGCGTGGTCGTGGGCCGCGGCGTGGGCGCTCGCGGCCGCGTGCGCGTGCGCGGGCGAGGCCGCCGCGCGCGACGGCCTGCCGCGCGGGTGCTGGGCGGGCGTGGTGCTGCTGGGCGCGGCCGCGGCGACCTCGCCGTGCGTCGCGGAGAGCGTGCACGGCGGCAGCCCCGCGCTCGCCGCCGCGCGCGGCGCGCTCTTTGCGGCGCTCACGTGCGCGCGGCACTACGCGCCGCGCGCGTGCGCCGTGCCCAACGCGCTCGCGCTCGGCTGGGTGCTGGTCGCGAGCGTGCGCGCGCTCGCGCTCGCGGCGTGCTGCGGCGCGCTGCTGCTGGGCGCGCTGGCGCGCGCGCGCGCGCCCGGCGGCGACCCCGCGCCCGCGGCGGCGCCCGGCGCGGCGGGCGGGCTGCACTGCCTCGAGGCGGACTTTGTGCGGCAGATGCAGGCGATGGAGGCGAGCCACGCGCCGCCGGAGCGCGAGCGGCGGCGGCTCGGCCTCTTCGCGCCCTAGGCGCGCGCCGCGACAAAGGACACGTTGTTCGCGTAGGTGGTCATCAGGCACACGTTGAGGAACACGACGCCCCAGATGCGCATGTTGATGAACTTGAGGTACGAGACCGAGCCC
>Ga0209702_10003926_pt1 | contig 22568 bp, 30 predicted proteins | sample FRY01_FD_187210 | JGI IMG/M metagenome (GOLD analysis project Ga0209702, IMG submission 187210) | Freshwater microbial communities from Lake Fryxell liftoff mats and glacier meltwater in Antarctica - FRY-01 (SPAdes) (version 2) | ecosystem: Environmental > Aquatic > Freshwater > Ice > Glacier... | reverse complement strand
CTTGCATAAACATTTGTTCTTGTGCTTTTTCGTTTTGTAAACCACGCATTTTCATGCCTTTAACAGCTTGGTCTTCAGCACCTTTTAAAACACTGTCATATGCGCTCATTCCAGCAAGCCCAGCTTGGCCAATTGCTTGCCCGGCACTAGTTGGTAATAGAGATGGCCCGCTACCTAACAACCCGGCAAATCCCGCTTGCATTAACCCAGAGCTTAACGCTTGATTTTTTGCTTGTTGTAACTCATCTTCGCCGAGTAAACTTTCTAAATAATTAGCCATTATATTCTCACAGTAAAGACAGCCGACGACGCGGTTGTTGCATCGCCATCTGTTCTTGTAATAGACTCGCGTAAGGCGCTGTCATGTTTACAGCCTGCCCTTGACGAACCCTACCAGGTGTTAACTGTTGCCCTTGTTTTTGTTGTTGCTTTGGCATCATCTGCTTCGCAACATCACCGTATTTCATAAAACTATCCATCATGCCGGGCTTTGCTACTTCCATAGCACCTTGCATAACCCCTGTTTGCCCAGCACTTACTGTCGGCCCCAAACCACTTGGTAAAGTACCTACTTGAAACGGCATTGCGCCCATTGGCACTTGATTGATAGCAGACGGAATAGATGGCATGAAACTACTTAACGCAGGGTTGATTGCAATACTTCCAGCACCGCTTGTGATGCTCGATGCTAAAGGTGTTGCAAATGATGTCCCAGCAGAAACGGGGAATGCTAATGCACCCGCACCACCTAGTGCTGATCCTGCGCCCGATGCGGTTGCACCTCCTGCTACACCGCCCGCACCACCGGCTAATCCACCTAAACCGCCAGTAGCGCCACCAGTTAAACCGCCCATCAATGCGCCCTGTAGCACATTGCCTCCAGATAAACTAGCGGTAGCACCGCCAACACCTGCGCCCAGCGCTGCGCCGATCAGTAAGGGTTCCATTCCGCTCATTATGCGAATGCTCCTGCTAACGCTCCTAGAGCAGCGCCACCTGCCCCATAGCCTAGTTGATTGCCACCCGCACCTGCCATTTTAGTGCCTAGCCCAGCGCCTAACAGTCCACCTGATACAGCGCCACCTAATTGATTGTTGTATATTGGTTGAGACACCTGGCTACCCATAGGAGCCCCATACGCTGCTGATAAGAACGTTTGCAAACCCGCGTAAGGCGCGTTCTGCTCAAAGTTAAATCGTTGCATCGCGTCACCCAAAGCAAGCTGTTGGTAATTCTCCTGCGTCTGCCCAAGATCAATAAGTCTCTGAATGTCAGCATAATCTTGCGAAGCCATGTCAGGTGACAGGCCAGCAGCTTGTAACTGTCGTGCAAAATCGTTTGATGCTGTTTGACCTAGACCCGATGTCGCTGCAAGTTGCGTCTGCAAGCCTTGTTGATTGATGCCTGACAATGCACTTGCGCCTGACATACGGTTAGCCAAGTCTTGTTGGTTCAGACCTGCGCTTGCGTTCATCATGCCAAGCTGATTATTTAACGTTTGTTGTGCGCCTTGGCTAATGTTCTGAGCGCCAGTTAATCGGTTAGACAAGTCCTGTTGTGACAACCCTGCCAATTGTTGACGTGCATTTTCTTGCAAGCCACGCTCTTGACCGTAGTTCTGATAAGCCAACTGTCCCGCTGTATCTGACAATGCCTGCGCGAACTGATTAGAGGCTCTGTCTTGCAATTGACCCATCGCACCTGACCCATACCTACCCGCTCGTGATGCTTGGCTAGAAACGCCTTGTATGCCTTGGTTGAATGTGTCTTGTGCCGCACGAGCCGCAGGTTGAAATGCACCTTGAAAGAACGGGTTGCCACCTAAGTAAGCACCTTCTGATACGGATTGCGTGCCGGGCATTGCTGCGTTTTGAAACGCACCACCTTGCATCGCACCGTAAAAGTTTGCCGATGGGTCGCCCATAGAGGCTTGACCGTACAACTGATTTGCTCGGTACTGGTTAAGAATGTCAGACCCGCCACCGCTTGCAAGTGAACTGTAAAAGTTAGACGCAGGGTCTTGCATTGCCCGACCGTATACGTCTGCAAACCCACCTAATGCTGGATTTGTTGCCGTTTGCAATGCGCCAACTGTTTGTTGAGCACCTCTTAGCAACGGGCTACCCGCTAACGCTCGGTCTTGCGCCATCTGCAAACCTTGTTGCGTTTGCGATGACGGGCCAACGTATGTTTGTCCAGGGAAAAAACTTGGGCCACCCGTGTCATATAGTCGTTGCGCTTCGTTTAGACCGAATTCAACAAAAGGCTTAACCATTGGGTCAAGTTCCGTTGTGACTGTTTGTCTGTCACTCCCGCCACCACCGCCGCCCATTGACATATCTATAACTCCTTAATCCAGCTCCGGGTCTTAAAACCCAATTCAACAGCAACCTTGTTCCATGCGGGTCGCCACGATGCAAAAGTAATTTGCTTACAATCCATGCTTTTTGCTATGCTTTCAACCATTTTAAACCACTCTGCTAGTTTTCCACCTGAATTTCCGTGCGCACACCAGATATGGAAAGCGTTTAATTCTTTATACCCAACAATAAAACCTATCGGTTTGTCGTTTTCCATAGCCAAACACAACACAGCAGTATTGTTAACACAGCTTGCGTAAATGTCCTCTGGTATCCAAGACTCAGGAGATTTGCGTAAAATATGTTCAAGCCCTTTTTTTACAAAAGCCCAATTAGCTCTCACATCTTTAGGTTGTATGTATGTAAACATTAACCTACCACAATATAATCATAAATTTTATTAGTTGAAACATTACCTATATCCGATATAGTTGCTGAATTATATGTTTGAGCTGATACGTACACTCCAGTTGCACCCGCAGAATCTGAAGTCTTTGGAATTAACACAATCTTACTGCTCGGACTTATGCGCTCGTCTGTCAAAATTGTTGTGTCACCCGTTGCTAACGTTATTGAACCCGTGTTGTTTGTTTTGCCATCAATTATGCCGTTGACAACCTCAGAAATATCTCTAGGTTGACCGCCTTGCTGTGGCAAGCGTCTAAACATTATCTGCTACTCACTGGCTGTATTTCAATATCAACAGCCATAATTGTTTGCCACTGACCTGTAGGCTTAATTAGAAGTCGATGATATTTACCAAGGCTTCGCAATGAAACTCGATTTTCATCATCTGCATTTATATCAGCAGTGTAAACTATAGAGTTATCTAATCTAAATCTTGATGCAACAGCTACGCTTGCAGAGCCACCATCAACTTGCGGGTATGCTAGCTTTACAATTGATTGACTACCTTCCTCAATATCTCCTGTTTCAATTTCTGCTGGCCTTGCTACACCACCGAATAGAACAATTTGTGAGCCACTAGTACCAGCAAATAGAGGCTTCCCGCCAGCCCATAGCCGAGAATCAAGCGATGCGGGTATACCCTCTAAACTTGTGTAGATATTAAGTTGTTCTAGTGTAGTTCCAACAGTCGTAGCATTAGCTATGTAATCAGCGGTTGTAGTCCCAAACGACCATTTCCCTGTTTGCCAATTGTAAAATAAAATGGTTTGAGTGGCGTTTGCATTTGGGTAACACCAAACAATTAAATGGCGTTCAGGGTCAATTGCAGATGACATCTTGTCTAATGAACCTTCACTAACATCTTCAAAAAACCACCGATCTACTTTTTCAGCACCGATTGCCGTAACTGTTTGACCGTCGCATACGTAAAATCCATCATCTGACAAAAAGAACGTTCTCGCACCTTGTTGCACAATAGAATTCGGCTCATAGCAACCTAGCGTTCTTGAGATAGCATCAAATTGGAAAAATAATGGTGAACCTTGATAACTCATTCTATAAATTGCACGTTCTAAAAACACTATCCCAAACTCGCCACCCGTTACACCCTGTACATTACCGCCATCTGGCAAATCTTGAAAATCAGATTGTGACGTTGCCCCCGAAACCCAATTTGTTTCATCGTTTATATCCGACCAAAACACGCGGTTAGGGTTACTAGAGTTGTTCGCTGCTACCACAAAGTCACGCACAACAGTGACAAAACTAGCAATTGGTGCGCTTGCTGATACATTTGCCCAAGCAGTAGATACGCCTAACTCCCAATACTGTAAAACGTTTGAACCGTTTGCACCGATCAAAGATTTTCCATACTGTGTAAATTTCCAACCACTTGTTGCGGTATACCCACCCGCTTTTGAAACATCATCTAAGCCTAAATCATTAGGGTCGAACTTGAAAATCTTTGTTTCACTTGTGGCAAATAATTGAACTGTGTCACCAAACTTTCCTGCAACAACATTAGTCAAAGGCTCGCTTGCATTGTCTGAAAACGCTTTTATAGACGGCAATTGTCCATAACCGTTCAACAGTGGGATAACGTTGAATGCTTTTGTAATCGCACCAGTCAACCCCGGTTGGTCTGGCAACCATTCGCCAAGCACTAGCCTTTTCGTAGCCATATATTAGTCCCTTGAGGCACAACTGACCAGTTCTCACCGACAAGTTCAGCGTTAATTACATAGACCGCATTATTATTGATATTAGCACCCGCCGAGGCTATGATATTAGGTGTCAAATCAGCAACGGCAATACCGTTTATGTCTGATACAAATGTGAATATTGCACTAGGTTGCGCCACTATTGTAGCCGTACCGTTAACCGATGACGCAACAAGTCGTAGCCTAATGCTATCACCGCCCACTGTCGCACTAGCTGAAACAGATGCATTATCAAAAGCAAACCTATTTGCATCTATAAATACGACAGCAACAGAGCTTATATCACCGATTGAGAATGTAGTACGTAAAGCATTGAGATCAACCTGTGCATTTGCGGTTGCTGTAGCAACGATGATCATCGTTTTTCTGACAGTTAAATCAATAGAAGCAACCACTTGTGAGTCGCCACTCATTAAAAATCTTGCGTTTGCCAGAGAATTAACACTAGCAACGCCTGATGCAAATGCGCTTACCTTATCTTGTAAAGGTACTGTTGATATTGGGTAGGTTGATAATGGCGAGAAACCAAACATTTGTTAAGCCCAAATTCTTATTGGATACGGCTGTGGGTCGATACTAAACGGCATGAGAGGCTCTGGGTCTTCGCTAACTACCCGCACATTTACAAACCAACCATCGTAAGTTACAGGCGCATAATCTTCTGGCACGGGGTCAGGCGCAGGTTCGTAGATCACGCCAATCGTGTCGATGTTCACATAGTTCGGCACATAATGCCACCGCACGGGGATAGGCTCAACGTCAGGGTCTTCAGGCTCGCTCCACTCGTCTACTACTTTAGTGTAGAGAACCTCTTGAGCTTGCTCTTCGTCAACAAATTTTAGGTAAAAATCTTGCATGTCATGTCCTTATGTGTTGATCTGAGTTACGCCATCAGACAAGTATGGTTTAAGCCCATTGGCGTTGTTAGCGAATGTAGCGTTTGCACTCGTTGAGAATGCTGTTGGCTGTGCTGTTAGACCCGTTGTCATGCCTGATAAGTCTTGGTTGAATGCTGTTGCACTTTGGAACATTTGAGCCATAGTAGTAACTGAACTTGTGTTCCAAGAGCCGATGTTTTGGTTAAATGCTGATGCGGAGTTGAACATAAAACTCATGTTAGTAACTGCACTTGTGTTCCAGTTATTTATGCTTGCGCTACCACCGTTGTTAAATGCTGATGCAACAAAGAACATAGAAGCCATAATAGTAACTGCACTAGTGTTCCAAGAGCCAATGTTTTGGTTAAATGCTGTTGCTAGGTAGAACATTTGTTGCATATTAGTAACTGCACCTGTGTTCCAAGAGCCGATGTTTTGGTTAAATGCTGATGCACTGTAGAACATAAGATTCATACTAGTAACTGCACTTGTGTTCCAAGAGCCAATGTTTTGGTTAAATGCTGATGCTAGGTAGAACATAAGATACATATTAGTAACTGCACTTGTGTTCCACGAGCCTATGTCTTGGTTAAATGCTGATGCACTGCGGAACATACCAGCCATATTAGTAACTGCACTTGTGTTCCAGTTGTTTATAGTTGCACTACCACCGTTGTTAAATGCTGATGCACTGCGGAACATATCGGACATACTAGTAACTGCACCTGTGTTCCACGAACCAATGTCTTGATTAAATGCTGATGCTACGAAGAACATTACAGCCATACTAGTAACTGAACTTGTGTTCCAATTACCTATTGCACCATTAAATACTGTACAGCCATCAAACATATTGGATAAAGTGCCAATTAAAACAGGCGCATCGGTAGCCGTACCAACCAAATTAGCGCACCCCATGAATGCTCTTTCCCAAGTAGTCATGCCTGTTACTGAACCCCATTGACGAACATCAACACATTTAAGCCTGTCACCAGTATTATTAAAGTAGGGTGCTGTGTATGTACCCGTAACACTAATGTCGTAATAGCCCGCAAGCGTATAAGTCTTAACGCCTAGATTACCAACACTGGTTTCACTTGTACCATCACCCCAATCAATCGTTGCATTGCGAGTACCTGTGCGATTAGGCCATTGGAATGTGCCACCGTTTGCGCTGATAAACACGGTCATTACAAACGCATTAGACGGTGCATCAACAGGTGTGATCAGGTTGCGGTACTCAACATCGGCAGGGTAGTAGCTAATCTTTTTATGCGTAGCAACACCGAGTGTAAGTGAAGTGGTAGCCGTTGGGTAAAAGGGTAAGCCGTAGCTACGGTCAGCGATAACAGGTGCTCTTAAATTAGATGTACCTGCTGTGACAATGATGCCTGCTTCGGTTGTGTCTACGTCTGCTACAAGTGTTCCTTGACCCGATTGGTTATACCATTGAGTAAAGTTTGAGCCTGAGAGCGTTGCAGAGTCTACCGCACGGGTGACTTGGCTTGCCACTGTTGGAATGTATGAGGAAGCGTATGCGCCGACTTCCAGTTGTGCAAGTGTTACTGAGCCTGTAACGGTTAAAGTTAAAGTACCTGCTGTCGTTGTAAAAGTTAAAGTCTTGCGTGACGGGTACGCACCTGAGCCAACGACTGTGGCAGTAGCTGTGCCTGATAACGTTACCGTACCCGTGCCATAGAAACTAAGTGTATGAGCAACGGCTGTAACCGTTACGTCTTGAGTTACCAACACCGCGCTGTTTAGTACTAAATTAGTCCTCTGCGCTTCCCGCATCAACCCTAGGCACTCACCTGTTACAGGGTCAAAAGTAATCCTCGGCACGTTATCGACAGCTGTCTGAATAACACCGAACTGATCTGTAAATGTCGCTGTGCTTGCTCGTGCTGAAACGATACGCGGGTCTACTGTTTCTGAGTTTCTAAAGTCAACTAGAAGAGTGGGGCGTACAGCAGGGAAATTGTTTTTAATGGGCATCGTTAATCCTTAAGCAAGTGTCAGAGTGTTAGAACGAACAACCCCGTCACTACCTTTAACTTTAATAACTAGCGTAGTGTCATTGGTTAGTTGAAAGACCATCTCGCCGATAATAGCTGGCACAACAGAGGCAACAGGAGCAATAACAAAACTTTCTTTTTCTTGATACGCTAATGAACCAAGAAATTGATTTAACGGTATCTGATTTGGGTCTGTACCGATGTCTAACAATAATCCAGATTGGGTTACAGCTTGTTCAGCAGGGTAAGTTACAAACACTTCTTTGTTGCCAGCAGAAAACGATACTAGCGCACCAGTATTAGATGACGCTAGTACCGTGTTGCGTGATAGTAAAGTACCCACAGATGTGTACGTACCAATCCCAACTTCCCATTCAGTCGCAACAGCTACATTAACAATAGTGTAATAACACTCGTTGCCGTTGCCGATTGTTGCAAATGATTGGTAGCCAGTTACAGCACCGCCGAGCGTTACTGAACCTGTACCGTTAGTAACGCTCGTTTCTTTAACTCGGTCTGCAATATTGATAGCCATTTCATTACCTTTTAAGCTAAAGTTACTGTTAGGTTACCTGCCTCAATCTTTAAGATGTCGCCAGTCTGTATGGTTTTGCTATTGTTAAGCGCACCGTGATACAGCATATTGCCAGCAGATACGGCATCAAATATGGCGAAATAAGGAATAGTCCCCCAATCAGCCGTTGCAGTAGGAAATGTAATATCAGCAGTAGTGGTAGAACCACCGTCTGCTGGCGCACCAAACGTTGCTGCTTGCCGTGCATAAGAACCACCAGTTACTTGCGTACCAGTATTGGCATCGGTTGGGTCAGTAGTGTATAGACCAACGTACACGACAGCAGGGCTGGTGTAGGTGGAGTTACGCAGAGTAGCGTTGATTAAAGCGTCTTCTAGGAAGTTCGACATTGCAGCCATAATTACCTCGCGGATAAAGTCATTGTTAATGGGACAGCACTATGCTCAGATGAATCATCGGCACTTGTTAGTGATGATAATCCCCGGTCATACATTCCAGCCCACAGTTGAATTCGGGCATCATTCATTAAATATGGTTCTGCTTCAATTAAAGCACCATACAGTAATAAATCAGGACAGTAAGCAAGAAAAACATTGCTTTGATTTGTATCTGTTAAATAGTTCGGAGATGCGTAATACAACATTCGTACCGTGTATTCAGCATCAGGAGCTGGTGCAAACTTAAACTCGTTTGCAATGATAGTATAAAAAACAGGCAAACCTGATTCGGTTACGCGCCCATTTCTAGAAAATATGCTTGGTGATAAATATTTCAAATCACGTATTGGATTGGTGACAACAAATAGATCACGCAGCTCTAAAAAATCAATCGGCAACGATATTGTGTCATCTCCACCAGTGGTCGTGGTGGTAGAAGAATTTAGCATTTGCCGTATCCGTATATCACGTCTAAGGCGCACTTCTGCTAATCGTATAAAGTCAGGTATCTGAGCAGTCAAATCAGAACGTGCAAGGTAGCTCGCAATCGTAGACTGTAAGTCTGTGTAATTCGTTATGCCCATATTATGTCCATATTATTAAACTCTACCAGGTCTAGTTCTAAAGAAACGATTATCAGGGTCATTTAAAAACAATTTCATCTCAGGTTCATTAATAACAGCAAACCCGCGCATAATGCCTTTCTTGTTTAAATCATCAATCACTGTAAGTGGCAACCGAGCAACGTGCGTCATATCACCGTACTTATCTTGTGATTTTACTTGATTAAACATTAATTTGTTAGCCTCAATTATATGGCTAACATCTTGTTTTGTTTCTAGTATTAAACCACCATCGCCATCAGAATGAGCAACGGTGTGTCTACCTGCAAATTCATCGACATTTAATATTTTGTTCATAATCATATTAGGGCGAGAGTTACCCCCCGCCCATCTTAAGGTTAAAGTGCCATGTCTAAATCAAACACGCCACCGTGCGCAGCTTCGTTACGCATTTCTAATGTTAACTCAGCAAGAATCTGAGTCTTATCGCTGTCACCAGTCTTTGCCAATTCATTTGTAGCGAATGGGCGTAAGTAAGCAACTGCTGCATACTCAGGGTCTAGCACCAATGCGTCACGAACGCGCATGAACCGGTTAGGTACTACAGAAACTGAACCGAAGTCTGACAAATAAATATCAGCTGCGCCAATGATAGTCGTTGGTGCATCGGCTGGAGCCATGTAGCGTTGTTGAGCGATACCAGCAAAGGTTGATACTTTCTGCTTACCTGCTGCGCCAACCATCAGCACTTTAGGCATGCCACCATTAGTGTAAACGCTTGCAATAACAGTTTTTAACAATGCTTCCGTAAACGCGCGAACCGTGCCATCTGTGCGGGTAGTTGAACCAATAGTAGTAGGGTCAGCACCGTCAGTACCAAACGAAGTATTACTGTCGAGCCAAGCCAATACTGAACCTAGTTTGCGAGCAGCAATGCTTGAGCCTGCCGAGCTTGCTTGGTTTGAGCAAAGAATGCCCTCGATGTCACGCTTTAACTCGCTAGACGCACGGGCAAGTTGGTATGCTTTCTCACTCTTGCGACCAGCTTTGTTAACCGAGTCAAGTGTGCCAGAGACTTGAATAGTCTTTTGCACGATTTGGCAATAGTTACCCAGGCGAGTTGTGGGTGATAAAGTAGCAGACGATGCATCTGCGCCCTCTACTGCTGCGTTTGCAGTGTTAACCGCAGTTAAACTATCAGTCTGCCATTCATGGAATACAGCAGTAGCTTTGCTACGCGCTAGTGTATTTAAGAGTGGGGTCTCGGTTGGCGAAATGTTATAAATAACATCGCTTAAATCTTCACGTTGCCCAATGGCAGTGTGTGCGGTAAATGTAGCCATGATAAATCCTTATATGAATTGTTCAAAAACGTTAGCGGCATCGGCAACCCTGCCTGTGCGTCGCAATTGTTGCATGTTTGCTTTACTCTGCTCTGACGCCCCTTTGCCTTGTGATACGCCTGCTTTTAGCATTTTGGGTGCTTGAGAAACTTTCTTTTGCATACCCGGTTTTGATGCTATTAACTTGTCGTACTGCATGGCTTTGTAAAGTGTCATAACAGCTCGAGAATCATAAACACTAGCCAACTCTTGATCTGTCCACCCAATAGACTTAGCAAAATTACGAATGTCTTTGCGGACTGTTTCGCCTTTTTCTGGGTCTAAAAATTCAGGTATGTAAGCAGATAACTTCTCAGCCTCTAGCGCAACATGTTTGCCAATCATTTCTTTGTGTTCCGCTTGTTGCTGTTCCGCAATGCGTTGACGTTCGAATTGAATAGCTTGCAATTGATCTTTACGCTGTGACATCTCTGCTACTTTTACAGCATACCCGATCGGGTCTATATCTTTTAACTCATCAAGATTCTCGGCTTTGTTTTGGTTTGTGAGCATCTGCTCAATCATTCCTAGACGTTGCGCGTATGTATCTCTTAATCCTTTTGCTTGCTCTACGCCCGCTTTCTCCGTATCCAGAGATTTACGCGCTTCTGCAAGTGCTTGGGTTTTCTTTGTGTAGTCTGCCTCGCGTTGATATCCTCGGACTAATTCATCTTGCGTGACCTCTATATCTTCGCCAGAAACTCTGACGCGATATTTTGGTTGCTCAACTTGTTCGCCCTCTTCCTCTTCGCTGTCATGGGTTGCATACTCTTCAACCTCAGACTCCGTTGCAATCTCTTCGCTTTCCTGGTCGGCTACCTGTTGCTCTTGCGAGTCATCACCGCCCATCAAACCAAGCATTGCACCAGCGGCACTATCTACCGTCAGCGTACCATTACCCGAATCGGGTGTCATGTTTTCGCTCATCTTAAACCCCTACTGCCAAAAATCCGTTTGGCTCGGTGTGCTGATAAGTCAGCAATTCTTAAAATATCTTCCATCTCTTGCTATCAATCTGCTTGTTATCCGCAAGTGATTGAAAGTGGGATATGACCAAATCTATCTGTTTATGTATGCGGTAATAATCTTCACGCACATTTATATCTGATTCGTTACTGTTAACAATTTGCTGTAAACAATTATCTTTAATCGCTTTCATTTCACCCATGAAAAACTCATCGCGCAGTAAATTGATTGACAATTGCGCCTTGTCCATTAATTGTTATTCCCACCGTTAAAATTTCCACCGTAAACATTCCCAGAATCAAAAACTGCACTCATGGAATTATCAACAGGAGGAGGAGGCGTGCCACGCTCAAAGTTTTGCAACGCAGACTGGAAGTCTGCGGGTATACGTGATGCTTCAGGTAAACCAAAGTTCATTGGTATCTGACCACCAAAAAATGGATTCATCACCGGTTGTTGCATCGGTTGACGTTGCATCTGGGCAATAGCATCGAACGGGTTGTATGCGCTTTGTTGCTGTCCAAATTGTTGCATCGGTTGCATTGATTGTTGCATCTGTTGCAAAGGTTGTTGCAAAGGTTGTTGCAAAGGTTGTTGCATAGGTTGTTGCATAGGTTGTTGCATGCTTGATTGCAACGACGCCATTAATTGCGAATCTAATTGTTGATTTCCACTCACCCTGGTATCCTCACATCGCTGGTTATGTCAGCACCTAATTTAATTTGTTTAAGAGCAATCTCAGCCTGTAACTCTTGTTGCCTAAATTGTAACTCAAGCGCGTACTTTTCACGTTGCATTTGTAACTCTGCTGCTAACTTCTCGCGCTGTATCTGAATATCCACAGTTGCCTTTTCGCGCTCTAACTGAATATCAGCTTGTGCTTTCATTTGTCTTGCTTCAATATCAGCAACCGCTTTCTGTTGTGCAATTTGCAATTGTGCCTGTGCTTGTTGCAGTAACGCTTGCATTGCCGGGTCTTGCTTCGGCTCTTGTGGCTGTGCTAACTGTGCGTCTACCTCTGGCGTCACTTCTTTAAAGAATTCTGCTGAGTCCGTGAACCCTGCTGCCTCAATAAATCTACCCAAAGTCGCACGGTACTGCCCAACCGAACAAAGTGGGTTGCTTGGCCCGTATTGTTGAATAATCGTTTCCTGCTTCGATAAAACCATCTGCAACATCGCCATCTGTTCTTGCCTGTTGCCTGTGCCAAGCCCAACATTTATTGATAGATCATATTGGTTCGACCACAATCTCGGGTCAATAGGCACGTATTTCCCGCGCAACCGAATGATAGTTGGCTTGTCCTGATATTTACACACTAGTTGCAAGATGCCAGCGAATAGGCTTTTGACACCAGTCTCGGCAAATATACGAGCAATTAACTCTATCTTGCCACCCGCTGCTTGTGAGGCTGCTGCAACCGCTGCTGCGGTAACGTTTTGCAACACATCTGGATTTAACCCTTGCTGTGCCTCAGAAATACCTGTTCGCTTACTTTGCTGATTGTCCAAATACTCTAGCATCGGGAATGCTTGACCAGCAACCTGTGGAACAACAATTGGCACAATAGCGTTCGGATTTTTCATGCGAATCACACCACCAGGCGTTACCGAAAGCATGTCGTCAAGATTAACTTGACCTTCTACCACACCCATTCGCCCGTTGTTGCTTAGATATAAGTTGTCTAACATTTGGCGCACAACTGTTGATTTGATTAGCTGAATGTCCATTGTTCGGTCAGCCATAGACTCACCGAAAAACTTGTGCGGTATTGATATTGGGCATAGTGAATGAAAAGGCACATAATCCGTTTCGATATCACTTAGTATGTCTGAACCCGCATAAAATACTTGACGCAACTCTGCTATACCATCGTCATCAATATCGGCTTTTATATAACATTCGTATACTTCAATTTCTTGCATCGCTCTGTCAATACTTGCCTGCTGAAACGGTTGCTCACCGCGTGAATATCGAGCCAATCGTTCCGATGTAAAACTAAGTTCGTCAAAAGCCGATAGTCTCTCAACGACTTCAGGGTCAAAGCCCATTGCTATTAAATCCGAACGTGGAAGCAATTTCCGGTGTGCAATAAACGGTGAATCTTCAATATTTCTTGCACGCTTACTTATAAGAAATTCCTCTGGAGGCACGTTTTCAATCTTAACCGAGCCTCGACTTGTTTTTTTACTCACAACAATGTTATGTGATCTAAACATCATTGGTTGACCCATTTCGTCAAATTGACCCTCAATCTCCGTAGTATCTTGCTCAACAACGTCAAGCGAATCGTCTGACAGTAAAAGCATCAGCTCATCGTCAGTTAAATTTTCATATGTCTCTTTTGTGACGTCTACCTTTGTATCCCAGTACGCTTTTATTACGCCAACCTTTTGCATTAGCGCATCTTTGAACCAATCGTGCAGTATTGTGAATCCTGAATTCTGAGAATAGAAAACCCAATTCGCATACTCAGTTGCTTGCTTTGCGCCCTCTTCATCGCCCGGGCCTTTTGGTTCAAAGCGAACAATATCATCTGATTGTGTAAACACTCGCACTAAACTTGGCAATGCGCCATCAATCGACTCAGCAACCTCGCCCGTTACTACTTGTGACCGACCTTCTACCTCATTACCATAAGGTTGGCGCAGATAAAACTCAAGAGCTTTAGCGCGTGATTGAGTGGTCTCGCTTTCAAGATAACCAATCGCGTTATCAATTTCTGAATCAATAATCGCTTTAAGTTTCATTTCAGATGACATTCTTTGTATCCTTTTGATTGATACGCTTGCGTTCTAACAGTTTAATCTTTTCCTCTAGCCGCTCTATCCTTTCTATTAAGCGTTCTAATATAGATTGATCTAGTTTATTTCCCTGCTGCTGTAACCACATTATACGACCCAGCCTGTGTTAACTTTAATTGGTTTCGACCAAGAACTGATATCAAACACTCCGACGGCAAAATATCTAGCAGAATCGGCCCCGTGCGATGACCAGTCATGCAATGGCTTATCATAGAATATATTACGCTTCTCGTCATACTCGCGTCTGTAATTTCTAAGACATTCTACACCCTGCTGGACTTTTGGCATATTAAACCAACAGTTTGGCAATAGTCTACGCAATGCTTGTATACCATCGTCTATGCCAAGTCGTGGCGCAACAGTACAAGATAACCCAGCTTCCTGCAACACTTCTAACCTGCTTCGCCCTGTCCCTAGCTCTCTTACTTGCACGTCATGTGGCAAGATGTGTTCAGCCTTGTGCCAGCCTCGGTTTGTTAGTTCACGTACATACCAGTCTAGCCCTACACCGTGATTCTCTATAAAGTCCATGAATCTGTACTCTTGACCTGATACTTGGACAACCCAGATAGCGGTTGAATCACCCATACCTAAGTCCCAGCTCGTGTACGTTCGGCATAGATCATCGCGCACAATCTCAACGAATCTACCCTGTTCATCTAGGTCATTCATGAGCTTGCCGTAGTAACTGCCCTCAATCGCTGCGTTAAATGAACACTCAAACTCTTGGTTGTACTTGTCATCACCCATCTCACGCCTAGCAGCTTCTAGCTCTTCTGTATCTAGTATGCCTGTTTCACTTGCTTTGAATTCGAGTAATGCCCAATCAGGCTCAACTTCTGCCCTGTCTCTTAGCTCCTTAAAGTGGTTCTGACCCTTTGGTGTGCCAATAAATATTGCTCTCCCTTTGCGATCAGCTAGTGCTGGGCGAATAATCTCGTTCCATATCTTTGGGTTTTGATCTGCTATCTCATCTAAAACTACTAGATCAAAGTACTGCCCGCGCAATGAATCTGGGTTATCTGAACCAAATAACTGTATGCGCCTATCCCAAAAATCTACCCGTAACTCGGCAATGTTAGCCACAGCACCAAGTGGTCTTGTGTAGTGTAGCAAGTAGTCCCAAGCGACACGTTTAGCTTGACTGTAGGTCGGTGCAATGTATGCCATTCTCGGGCGTTCTAACTCGCAATTGATAGACGCTTTAATTAACTCATTGATTGCGCTTACGGTTTTTCCCATGCGCCGATGAGCAACTACTACTGTGAAACGGTGCTTGTCCGCAGCGTTGTGCATCTCAATTTGAGGCACTCTAGGTTGATACGGAATAATTATCTCTCTTACTGCCCCCATTTGACTATAAACGGTTGCCCGTCAGCTCCAGTTATTTCATTAACCTGTGTTTCTTTCCAACCAGCTTGCGTCTTTAAATAAAAAATAGCAGCTGATACATTACCTTCTTGCGCCTGTGTAATAAGGTTTTTAGCTACATTTCCAATAGCTTTTGATTTACCCCTTTTATACGCCTCAGAAACTTCAGGCTGTCTTTGCTCTATTTCTCGAAGTGTATTTTCACTTATGCTGAAATAATCTGCTAACTGTGATTTGTTTAGAACCGCAGCAAGTGACTCAACTTGATTGATTTGCTTTTCATCAAACACGACTAGTGGTCTACCGCCACCATCACCTTGTTTACCGTTCTTAGCCATTTGACACCTCTGTAAATGTTTTGCCATTTGTTTCTAATGTATCGCGCCCACCATGATCTATGCATAGGCTACTAAAGCGTGCCTTAGTGTTCTTGCATGATAGGGTGCTGCACTTAGTCGCTGTGGGTACTGTTGGCATTATGTATGCAGCGTGTGGGTAAGGGTCATAGACCAATACCTCATTGATGCTCCTGTCTTGCCTTTTGCAATGCGTATCGAACTGATACGCATTTTTAACCTTCTTGAAACCTCAATTGCTATCATATTAATAATATCGTCATGCATTTTGCTTGCTCGTTTAAGTACGTGGTTTTCAATACCTACAAGGTTACGAATTCCCTTGCACACTCTGCCTAATCTTAGATCAATACTTGTACCGTCAGTAATGACAAACGCAACATCACTAGATGGTCGAATTGTTTGCGTTAAGTAATCAAGTATTTCGTAAGGTGAACCATAAGCATCGATATCAAAAATATTAAAACGAGTTAGATCAACACGGCGGATTAACTTATCAGCATCACCGCACAACGTATTTCTACAGTCAAAAACTTTTACCTTGTCGATGCCCTGATAATTCATTGCTTTATGCCAAACTGAATTATACATTTCACCAGTACCACAAAAAATATCTAAAACTGATTGTCTGTCTATTTGAGACATAACATACTCTCTTATGTCACACTTTGCTCTTATTTTTGCATTGTTTGTTTTTACACCATTAAATTTACTCATCAGCCCACACACTCGCACCTTCAATTCTTTTTAGTGCGTTTGACACTGCGTTGATGACTTCAATCCGATCATCTGGATTAAATTTTACAATTAACTGATCAATAATTTCAGTATTAATAACATCATCTATTTTTATACCTTTTGACTCATCAAAAAGTTTTGATAGCTCATCTACATCAAAACCTAGCATCTCTAAGTCAAAGCCTTCGTCATCTAGTGATTTTAGCTCTAGCGATAACAGTTCTGTATCCCACCCACTATTCATAGCCAAGCGGTTGTCCGCAAGAATGTATGCCTTACGCTGTGCTTCACTTAAGTGCGCCAGTTCAATGCAAGGCACAGTGTCAAGACTTAGCTTGCGTGCTGCCATGAGCCTGCCATGCCCTGCAATGATTCCGTTTGTACCGTCTAATAGTATTGGGTTAGTAAACCCAAATTCCTTAATGCTTGCAGCAATTTGTGCTACTTGTGTGTCACTATGCGTTCGAGCATTGTTTGCATAAGGAATTAAGTCCGCAATGGACTTATGTACTATTTCTTGCTTCATTTCGACTCCTATCGGGTCATCGAGTTAAGTTAAACTTACAATTTCTCTTCGTCTTCTCTAGTTGCTAGTAGACCACCTAAACCTAGCCCACCTAGAATACTAGCAAGTATATTTGATTCTTGGCTTCTCATTGGGTCAAACGCAGCAAACTTTGACCTAATGTTAGACGGTTTCATGGCAATTACTTCTTCCATTGGGTTGCCTTTTAACACGTTAATTGTGTCATATCCCTGATTAAGCAAATCTTGTCTTGTAGATTTAACTTGTTTAATACTATCTTTTTCGTATTGTTTAAGTCTTTCCGCTGCACTTTTTGCCCCTTGCTTGTCGTTAAATTTAACTACCGCATTAGGGTTATAGGCAGGGTCAGCCATCATTTTTCTATAAGGCAACATTGCTAATTCACTAAAATCGTTGTAACTCATTTCATATGGATTTTCAGATTTTATAAATAAAGGTAAAACGTTGCTGTCTTGTTTTGACCAACCTGTTGCATATCTTGATGCTTCGTCTGCATTTGGGGTAGAAAAAATACCTAAATTTGCATTTACATTGCCAGTTTTGTCACTAGCTTTTTTTATATCAAATTCAGAGATATTTTTGTTTGTTCCATGAAAAACTGGGTTGTTAATATTGAATCCCATAGCTTGCGCTCTATCCATAGCGGTGTTTTCTAATGGCAATCCTAAACCACCTAATTCAACAGGTAATGACGCATTTAATTTTGCTATGTCCATTGCTTCGTCTTGTGGAGTTCTTAAAGTTGGAGTTTTACTACTTAGCAAACCACTTTTCATTAATTCATCGTAGTTGATACCGTTCTCTTCTAGTATCTTAACTTGTTCAGGGTTAAACGTAACAAAGTTTGATGTGCCTTTGCCCGCACCACGACTACTTTCATCTAAGTATCTAACACCTGCAACGCCTTGTTCTGACAATAACCGTGACACATCTTTAGCGCCTTTGAGATTGTCGCTTGTCGATAAGTTGTTATACATTGCACTCATACTCGCACGGTCTTTGTCTATATTCTTAAACCAGTCCACATTATCAGAATCAGCAATTTTAGGGTCTGAATACAATTTATTAAACGCTGATTGCACTTCAGGCGTTTGCTGGTTAAACGGTTTATCCCAATCCAACATTTTAGGTATATCTGCGTCTGGTATGTCAACTTTGTAAAGATTGCCCTCACGAACCGTAAATTTTTTATCAAAGTCTTCTCCATACCCATTATTTTCCATTCTCAATTGCCTTTCAACTACATCTTTGTATTCAGGCGAATTAGAATCAATAATTTTTCCTGTTTTATTTTCAATATATGATGGTTCTTTTACCAACATATTTTTATATGCCCTTGCTACCTCTGGGTTCTCAGCAAAATACATACCATATCCATAGGATTGTGCCCCTTCACCTGTGCCAACTTTATTAAGATTAAACTTGTCTACAACCTTGTTTGGCGTACCATGGAAAGCAGTTGCCCCAATAGCACCAGGCAACAACCCAAGGCTAGACAGTGCGTACTGTAGCGCAGCAGAGCCATAGTTCCCTGCCTCAAATTCTTTCTTAGCCTGACCAACTCCTTCAGCAGATTCTCCCGCACCTAGTGCATAGCCAGCAAATGGCGTAAAGTCAGCAACGCCCATTCCCACTGGCATCATGCTACTTTCACCGCCTAATAATGTTTGCGATACTTGTCGAGCCTGTCCGCGATTGATACCGATATTTTCTAATAAGCCTTGCGTGGCATTAGCGCCTTGCCTGCGTAGTGATGGGTCATACGCAGTAACCTCGTCTTGCCGAGGCGTTAGTAATCCCTGCACAGCAGTCGGTTGATAAACAGGCTGTTGTGCAGGAAGTAACTGTTGCAAATACTCTTCAAGCGTCATGCTTATTTCTTTTTAGCAGTCTTTGCAGCAATCTTAAAATCTTTAGCCGACGGTGCATTCTTGCTGCCTACTTTGTTCATTTTCTCGTCTGAACCCGCTTTTATGCGGTCTTTCTTTGCTTTAATGTTCGCATACAAACCTTTCATATGATCACCTTAATATTTTGTCTTTTTGTCCACAGGCATTTTGTCCGCAGGCATTTTACCCATCGGCTTTTTTCCAGCAGCTTTAACAGCCATTTTTACCCGCGTGCCGTTATCCGTACATTTCTTCATTTTAATCTCCTGTGGTTACTTACATTATCTCATAAATGTGTTATGTGCAGGTTGTTGTGCACACGTTCCCTGTGCAACAGGTTGAGCAAACAATAGTTTTACCCCCAGCAAATATAACTTGAGTTGTGCAGTAAGCAAAAGCACTTACTGAAAATGTCATAAGAATGATTGCTAATAATTTCTTCATTTTGGTTTCTCCGTTTGTAAATAAAATAATACTTGTTGTATATCTTCTTTTGTTTCTCTTACATGTAAAATTTGTGATTCTTTTGATTTATAGCACCACCAACCCACTTTTGTAAACAAAAGATTGTTATCCTCTATATCCTCTTTGGTTATCTGAAATATCATTGCAATCAATCCGCAAGTGGGCGGTACAAGTTACGAACGCACCCCATGTGATCACGCGCAAATAAATCGAACTGAGCTTGCAATAGCTTGGCATCAATCGGGAAATTGACAAACTCTTGCGTACTGCATTCTCTGCACACGATTCGCTTATGAACAATATCAAAGTAAACTTTTTCTTTCATTGCTCCACCTTAATTGAATTAACCATCTTAATCCTTTCACCTATCCACCTCATCACAGGCACAGCCATACTATTACCTAAAGCCTTGTAGCGCGGCCCATCAGCCGTTGGCTTGCTGTTGGGTTGTATGTCTGTATAAGTGTCAGGAAAGCCTTGTAGCCTTTCACACTCAACAGGTGTTAATCTGCGGACAGACATTGTCATTGTGTTGATTGGTTGCGCTACCCCGTGGACACCTGTTGCGTTGAGCGTGTACATCGGACCGCCCTCTGTAAACCCGTTGCCGTTGCCTCCATTTTGCGGTTGTCTGCCTATCGTGTTTTCAGCAAGAGCGATAGAAACATTACCACCGCCTGTACCCCATCGGCTTGTAACGGTCTGGCAGGTATTGCCCATTTCTTTTATGCGAGAATCGTTTGGGTGTGTTTCGTAGACTTGGGTTACAAAAGTATCGGTCTCTCCATCGAACCGTGTTCCAATGCCTGTCGTAAGGCACTTGGCAATGTCTTTCCCCTCTTTTCTGCTCGTCTTAGTATCCCTGCACAGGCTTTCTGGCTCAAAAAGTACTTCTGCTGCACTTCTCCAGTCTCCAAGACACTCGAGAGCGTAGACTGTTCGTTCTGCTTCCCCGATGAAATCAAACCCCTTGTAAAACCCGAATAGCCCTCTAAAAACTTGGTTATTTGTTTGTCTCGCATATTTCATACACTCCTGTATTACGGTTAAACATGACAATGCCGCTTGTGACCAGCACGGTGATGATTGATTCAATCGAACAATGAGCTTTCCTATGTGCAGAACGGCCTGCAAACAAGAATAAATTTGAGAGTTCGTTATTAAATTTATTGCTGTCGATGTGGTGAATAATTTCATGACTGGCAAGATTTCTTCCAAGGTGCTTTTCAACAACTTGTCGGTGTATATAAACGGGGTTTCCGTTTTTAAATCCTGAAATAGGTCTGCCTGAATGAAACCCTGACCGCTTTCTCCAAGGTTGGCATTTAAGAAACTTGGCTCTTGAGGAAACCTCTGAGAGATTTCTATCAAATTCTCTAGACAAGTCTGCCAATTTTTTGACTCCCCAAGAAGACCGAATAATTTTATCCTCCTCATCGCTCCATCTTTTGAGTGGCGTGGTAACTTTAAGTTTGCAGGCTCTAGCCCTAAGGGATTTAACGCATCTATTAAGATGCAATGCAATATCTCTAGTAGGCATTGTGCGATAGTTAGCGCAGATGAAACTGTCTTCTTCTTTAGAATAAAAGTTACGTGTTGACCGCATACAAAAACCCTCCTTCTTCTTTGTGGGATACCATGAAATTGTGCATCAAGAATATCAATATCACAAATATACCCCAATTCTTCTAGCATATCAAGAAAACATTTAAAATCTTGCCCTTTGTTTGTAGATAAAACGCCAGGTACATTTTCCCAGACTATATATTCGGGTTTTAAATGATTTGCAATAGCTCCAAAAGTTAACATTAAATTTCCTCTTGGGTCGTCTAGCCCTGCTCTAAGCCCTGCGACTGAGAATGATTGGCAGGGCGTTCCTCCGACCAAAATGTCAATTGCTCCAATGTCCCACTCCTTAAATTTTGTCATGTCACCATAGTTGGTAACGTCTGGGTAGTGATGTGCTAGCACTTGGCTTGGAAACTTCTCAATTTCTGAAAACGCAACCGGTGTCCAACCTAAATGATGCCACGCAACCGTTGCTGCTTCTATTCCGCTACAGACTGATAGATATTTCATTTCTCCACCCCATACTCAACCTCGAGTATTTTTTCAAGGTAGTGAATAGCTTTGAGTATGTCCGCACGGCCACCCTTGCTTTTGTGCCGTGTAACGTACTTGATTGCACAACCTTCTAAATAGCCAAGCTGGTTTGCGATTATGTAATCCCAACATTCAATATCTGATTTATAGTGCGTGCCACCTACTTGTTTTGTGTTCATTAGTATTTCTCCGTTATACCCAAGGCAACCTTGTAAGATCTAATTTGAAATATCTCTAGCTTCTCGCAAGCGTCGTGTCGAGCCTTGAGCTTTTTCGCCCACGCTTTGTAATCACGTTTGCTGTCATTTGTATCGGTTTGATTAACCACCGCTTTAACCATTTCGGCTATCTCAGCATCTACAATGACCGCAGAAGCCTTTGAATAGTCCTCTAGTGCGATTAAAGGTTTGGGTGCTTGCCTACATAGCTTTTTAAACTCGATTGCGTTAAGGCAACGTTCTGGCAGGTTTTCCAATGCCCAGCCGATTACAGTTAAGTTGTCAGCAAATGCAGCAAGTTCGTGCGCCCATGCTGTTTTAACGTCACTAATAGGTAACTTATCCCATTTGTTTATAAATTCTGAACCATACGTTGCGCTAAGTCTTTTAAACAATCTTTCTAATACTTTGTCAGGTAGGCTCATCTTGAAATCCTTTTAGCATCTTGCATCGCAATGTCAAAAATATCTGGTTCGTCATTGATCTTTGCACCTGTCATTTCAGCAACCCAATCGCGTTTAGATTTTTGGTATGGTGTTTCAAATGGAACAATCTTTGTCGGCATTGGTTGCTCGTCTAGCCACCTTTGTTGCGATAGATATGTAGCAGGGTTAGGTATAAATTGTCCGCCATCTTTTTGCCATTGGTCGCACACTCGTTGCCATTTCAATGCATCAAGTATTTTATCTATCACATTAATTTTTAGCTTATCCCAAGTTTTTTGCGCTTGACCTTTGCCTACTTTCTTTGGGTATGATTGCCAAAACTCTTCAAATGTACCGTCAGCCACTTTAGTGGCGATATCTTTTGTA
>Ga0209702_10003925_pt1 | contig 22568 bp, 17 predicted proteins | sample FRY01_FD_187210 | JGI IMG/M metagenome (GOLD analysis project Ga0209702, IMG submission 187210) | Freshwater microbial communities from Lake Fryxell liftoff mats and glacier meltwater in Antarctica - FRY-01 (SPAdes) (version 2) | ecosystem: Environmental > Aquatic > Freshwater > Ice > Glacier... | reverse complement strand
GGTCCTCCCGGTATCGCAGCGCATTGCCGCTGGCCATCCGGCTGCGCCGCTGCGCCCTGGCACCTGCGCTCGCATTTTCACCGGTGCGCCAATGCCCGAGGGCGCCGACGCGGTGGTGATGCAGGAGGACACGCGCGAGGTCGGTGGCGATTACCACGCGGTCCACATCGACGCCGTGCCCGCGCCCGGCCAGTGGGTACGCTGCGCCGGGGAAGACGTGACGCGCGGTGCGGTGGTGCTGTCGCGTGGTCAGCGTCTCTCACCTGCCAGCCTGGGCCTGGCCGCCAGCCTGGGCCTGGCCCACCTGCCAGTGGTGCGGCGCCCGCGCGTGGCGCTGCTGTCAACCGGTGACGAGCTTGTAATGCCTGGTGCAGTGGCCCCGGCGGACATGAAACCCGGCGCCATCTACAATTCCAACCGTTTCTTTTTGCGCACGCTGCTGCAGCGGCTTGGCTGCGAGGTGAGCGATCTGGGCATCGTGCCCGACCGACGCGAGCTCACCCTGGCCGCGCTGAAGACCGCAGCCGATGACCACGACCTCATCCTCACCAGCGGTGGCGTCTCGGTGGGCGAAGAGGACCACATCAAGCCCTCGGTGCGGCAGCTCGGCACGCTGGACCTTTGGCAGATCGCGATGAAACCCGGTAAGCCGTTTGCCTTTGGCTCGGTGCGCCGCGATGCAGGCGCGGGTGCGGCCGGTGATCAGTCCTGCCATTTCATGGGGCTGCCGGGCAACCCAGTGTCCAGCTTTGTTACCTTTTTGCTGCTGGTGCGGCCGTTTCTGCTCCGGCTGCAAGGGGCGGCGGTGCCCCCGCTGCGGCCGGTCATGCTGCCGGCCCACTTCGAGCTGAAGCGCGCCGACAAGCGCCGCGAGTTTGTGCGGGTGCGCTGCAACGATTCGGGTGGGTTGGATCTGTTTTCCAACCAGAGCTCGGGCGTGCTTACCTCAGCTGTCTGGGGCGATGGCCTGGTCGACAACCCGGCTGGCCACACAGTGGCACGCGGTGATTTTGTGTCTTACCTTCCTTTTTCGGCCCTGTTGAACTAAAAGCCGAATGGTGCTGTCTGGCCTGCGTCCGTGAGACAGCCGGTGTGGTCAGGCTGTGGTTGTTTGGCTGGCCTGCGACCACACGGTCCGCTCGACACAACCTGAAGCCGTCTCGAGTGTGGCGCGCCACACCGCCGAATGTGCGCCCCCCGAAGCAACCCGTTCAATGCCAAAGGTACATGCCGTACCCGGCGTTAACGCCACCGTGCGCAACGTTGTCGTTTGCGTTTGGGTTTGCGTTTGAAATGTCCTGCCGGCGCTGGGCAAAAACCGAATTCAGTTGAATACAACGGATGACTGACCGAATTGTGGCTCTGCTGTCATCTCGTGGCGGGCATTGCCGGCTGTTGGCATTCAGAGCTCTTCGACTCTCCTGGCTGGATAGCTGTCCCAGCTCTGGCACCCCGGGCATTGCCAGAAATGCTGCTGGGCTTCAAAGCCGCAAGCAGCACAGCGATAGCGCTTTAGAGGGTTGCTGGCCTGGTTCAGAGAGGCCTGAATCAACGCCTTGGCTTGCGGGAGAGACAAGGCCTCGCCAGCCAGCAGCTGTGCAGCAATCACCAGGGACCGCTCGCGCGCCAGGTGCGCAAGGTAGTGTTGGCGTGCATCGGTGTCATCTCGGCTGAGGCTGGCGAGCGCTTCAGTCACGTCCAGCGTGGGCCCTTGCGCGTCGGCGCTTTGCAAGACCGCCAGCACCTGTGCTTCGCGTTTTGTGGCGTGCCCCAGTTCTGCCATGCGAACAGCTGCCAGCGGCAGGCTCTGCGGGGCATGGCAGGCCAGGTTCAGCAGAGCGTCCAGTGCCTCGCCGCTATGCCCCGTCTGGGCTTTCAGCTGCGCCATTGCCAGCCAGCCGCGTGCGAGCCCAGGCGCCTGGCGCGTGGCGTCGATCAGCAACCCCCATGCCCGATCCGAATCGCCCAGGCGCAGCGCCTGCTCGGCCTGCTCGCACAGGTAATGCGCGAGCCGCGAGGCAAAGCTGCCCTGCCCTGAGCCCTCAAGTCGGGTGGCGACCTGGCTGGCTTGCACCCAATCACGCGAGCGCTCGGCAATTGCAAGCAGGGCCAGCAGCGCCTCACCCTCAAAGGCCGAGCTGTCGAGCTTGCGCAGCGCGGCTTCGGCACGGTCAAGCAAGCCGGCCTTGAGAAAGTCCAGCGCCAGCGCGTGCTGCGCACGATCGCGATCTTTGCGGCCAAGGTCACCACGTGAGAGCAGATGCTCATGCACCCGGACTGCGCGGTCGTAGTCGCCGCGGCGACGAAACAAGTTGCCGAGGGCAAAGTGCAGCTCCACGGTGTCGGGATCGCTTTGTACCGCCTCAATAAAGGCGTCGATCGCCTGGTCTTGCTGTTCGTTAAGCAGGTGGTTCAGGCCACGAAAATAGGCCTTGGGTGCCTGCCGACTGGCCACGCGCCACTGGCGCAAATCCAGCCGCGAGGCAACCCAGCCCAGCGCAAACGCGATCGGCAAACCCCAGAGCAACCAGGTGAAATCAAGGTCCATGCTGAATATCGCAAGCGATGGGCTGCGTCGCTGAATCGTTCTCTGGCAAATTGCTTGCCGGCTGGGATGGGCGCGATTTGCGTGCACGCAGCCACAGGGGCAACATCACGATCACACCCAGCACAACGCCCAGCAGCAAGGTCAAAAGCAGGGCGAGAACCAGTGGCGCCTGCCATTGAGCGCCAAAAAATAACCGCAGGGTGATCGGCTCTTGGTTGTTGAGCGCGAACGCGAACAGCACAAAAAAAATGACTGCATTGAGCAGCCACATCAGGTATTTCAAATCGTCCCCTTTTGTGGTGACCGATTGTAGCGATCGAGATTTGCGCTTCAGTTCGGCTCGACAGGTTGTCGTACCAGCATCTCGGCGGTTTTTTTATCGACCTGCTCTCGCAAGGCTTTGCCCGGCTTGAAGTGCGGAACCCGCTTCTCAGGAATCATCACACTTTCGCCCGACCGCGGGTTGCGTCCGATGCGAGGCGATCGGTGGTTCACCGAAAAGCTGCCGAAGCCGCGAATCTCGGTGCGATGACCTTTGACCAAAGCCTCTCCCATGGCGTCTAGGATCGCCTTGACAGCGTACTCGGCATCGCGGTGGGTGAGCTGGCTAAACCGAGAGGCCAGCGCTTCGACAAGATCGGATCGGGTCATCTTGGCAGACGGTACGCTGAGCATTGCGGTTTCGGTGGACGGACCCAATGTGGCTGCTGTGCCGCTTTAGGTCCGCCACCGGGCGTTCGACCGAGCGGTGTCAGCTGTTGTTGTCCAGCTTGGCGCGCAGCAGGGCACCCAGGCTGGTGGTTCCGGCGTTCTCACGCGACGACTGCTGGCTTAGCGAGGCCATGGCCTCTTGCTGGTCAGCGGCGTCCTTGGCTTTGATCGACAACTGGATGTTGCGGGTCTTGCGGTCAATGTTGACCACCACCGCGTTGACTTCGTCGCCTTCTTTCAACACGTTGCGCGCATCTTCTACCCGGTCACGGCTGATTTCGCTGGCGCGCAAATAGCCCAGTACGTCTTCGCCGAGATCAATCTCAGCCCCCTTCGCATCCACCGTCTTGACTTTGCCGGTCACGATCGACCCCTTGTCGTTGATCGACACGAAAGTGGTGAACGGATCACCATCCAACTGCTTGATACCCAAGGAAATGCGCTCGCGCTCGACATCGATAGCCAGCACGATGGCATCGACTTCCTGGCCCTTTTTGAAGTTGCGCACAGCGGCTTCGCCTGGCTCGTTCCACGACAGGTCGGACAGGTGAACCAAGCCGTCAATGCCGGCGGCAAGACCCACAAACACGCCGAAGTCGGTGATCGACTTGATCGGACCTTTGACGCGGTCGCCACGTTTGGTCGCTTCAGCGAACTCATGCCATGGGTTGGCTTTGCACTGTTTCATGCCCAGGGAGATACGGCGCTTGTCTTCGTCGATGTCAAGCACCATCACCTCAACCTCTTGACCAAGCGTGACGAGTTTGGAGGGAGCCACGTTTTTGTTGGTCCAGTCCATCTCAGAGACGTGTACCAAGCCTTCGATGCCCGGCTCCAGTTCCACGAAAGCGCCGTAATCGGCGATGTTGGTGATCTTGCCAAACATGCGCGTGCCTTGGGGGTAACGGCGTGCCACACCCATCCATGGGTCGTCACCCATCTGCTTCAGACCCAGGGAGACGCGGTGCTTCTCGGTGTCGAACTTCAGGATCTTGGCGGTGATTTCCTGCCCAGCCGTGACCACTTCACTGGGGTGGCGGACGCGACGCCAAGCCATGTCGGTGATGTGCAGCAGGCCATCGATGCCGCCCAGGTCGACAAACGCACCGTATTCGGTGATGTTTTTGACCACGCCATGCACGATAGCGCCTTCTTTCAGTGTCTCCATCAACTTGGCGCGCTCTTCGCCCATCGAGGCTTCGACAACAGCACGGCGGCTCAGCACCACGTTGTTGCGTTTGCGATCGAGCTTGATGACCTTGAATTCCAGGGTTTTATTTTCGTAAGGGGAGAGGTCTTTGGTGGGACGGCTGTCGACCAGCGAACCGGGCAGGAACGCGCTGATGCCGTTGACCATGACCTTAAGGCCGCCCTTGACCTTGTTGCTGGTGGTGCCGGTGACAAACTCGCCGGATTCCAGCGCTTTCTCCAGCGACATCCAAGAGGCCAGGCGTTTGGCCTTGTCGCGCGAAAGTAGGGTGTCGCCAAACCCGTTTTCGACCGAGTCGATGGCCACGGCGACGAAGTCACCAACCTGGACTTCGAGTTCGCCCAGGTCGTTTTTGAATTCGGCCAGCGGGATGTACGCCTCCGACTTGAGACCGGCATTCACCACCACGTGGCTGTGCTCAATACGCACCACCTCGGCAGTGATAACTTCGCCCGAGCGCATTTCAGCACTTTTTAGGGACTCTTCGAACAGGGCGGCAAAAGATTCAGACATTCGGTTTCCTAAAACCACTTGGCGTCGGTTGCAGCAATGCCAGAGCGGCACTGAGCAGGATACGACGGGTGGGTGGCGTTGACGTTGCGGTGTGAGACACCACGGGTTGGGTTGCAAGATCCGTCGGGCTTGCGGGCTAAGAACGCCCGCCGGTGCCGTCTGGGCCATCAAGGTGGCGTGTTCAGTGGCTTGAAGCTGCTGGAAACGCCATTTCACCCTGCCACCAGCTCAAAACCTGCTGCACCGATTGCTCGACACTCAGGCTGGAGTTGTCCAGCATCAGGGCTTCTTTGTCCGGCTTGAGTGGCGCATGAGGGCGATTTGTGTCCCGCTCGTCGCGCGCCTTAAGATCGACCAAAAGATCTCCTATATTAGCATCAATTCCCTTTGAAATCAATTGCTTATGGCGCCGCTGGGCACGTTGCTGCGCGCTGGCGGTGAGGAACAGCTTGAGCGATGCGTCGGGAAACAGCACGGTGCCCATGTCGCGCCCGTCGGCAACCAGGCCGGGCAGCCGACGAAAGCCATGCTGCAGCGAGAGCAACGCCGCGCGTATCTCAGGCACGGCTGACACGCGCGAAGCAGCCATGCCAGCGGCCTCGGTGCGCAGGGCTTCGCTCACGTCTTCGTCATTCAGCAGGATATGGTCTCCGGCAAACCGTACCCGCAGACCGGCCGCCAGCGTGCCAAGTAGGCTCGCGTGCGTGGGGCCGGCCAGGTCGGCCTCGGCCGTGGAGAGGCCGGCGCGTTCGGCGGCCAGGCCGACCAACCGGTAAAGCGCACCCGAGTCCAGCAGGTGGTAGCCGAGCGAGCGCGCCACCTCAGCCGATAGCGTGCCCTTGCCGGAGGCGGTGGGACCGTCGATGCAGATCACAGGGATTTGAGCCGGGTTGGTCTGGCAAACCGAAAACAGCGCCTCAAAGTAGTCGGGGAAGGTTTTGCCCACGCATTTCGGGTCGATGATGCGCACCGGCAAGCCGGCCGGGTTGAACGCCGCGAGCGAAAAGCACATGGCAACCCGGTGGTCGTCGTAGGTGTGAATCGATGCGCGCTTCCATGCCGCCGTGTTTTCAGGTGGCGTGATGCGGATGAAATCTGTTCCTTCTTCCACCGTGGCGCCGAGCTTGCGGCACTCAACAGCCATGGCGGCGATGCGATCGGTTTCCTTCACGCGCCAGCTGGCGATGTTGCGCAGCGTGGTCGTGCCATCGGCGTAGAGCGCCATCACCGCCAGTGTCATGGCGGCGTCGGGAATGTGGTTGCAGTCCAGATCGATGGCTTTGAGCGGCCAGCTGCCACGGCGAATGTGCAACCGGTTAGCCTCGCCCTCGATCTGCGCGCCCATGGCCCGAGCCGCGTCCACAAAGGCGATGTCACCTTGCATGGAGGACAGGCCAACGCCCTCGATGGTGATGCCGTCAAAGCCCGGGCTCGGTGGCGCCAGTGCTCCCAGCGCGATGAAATAGCTGGCCGACGAGGCATCGCCCTCGACCGCAGTGCATCCGGGGGAGATGTAGCGGCTGCCCGAGGGAATGGTGAAGCGCGACCAGCCCTCGCGCACGACCTGCACGCCAAAACGCCGCAGCAGATTGAGCGTGATCTCTACGTAGGGCCGCGAAGTCAATTCGCCCGCCACCTCGATCACGATGGTTTGTGTGATGGCCACCAGCGGCAACGCCAGCAGCAAGGCGGTCAGGAACTGACTCGACACGTCACCCCGAACCCGGATCGGCTGATCCAGTTGCAAGCGGTGCACCGCGCCATCGCCCAGGCGCAGCGGCGGGTAGCCGGCTTGCCCAAGACAGGCGATCGGACAGCCCAGCTGGCGCAGGGCGTCAACCAGATCGCCGATCGGGCGCTCGTGCATGCGCGGCACCCCACTGAGCTCGAACTGGCCGCCTTGCTGGCTGGAGAGCAAGGAGAGCGCGGCAGTCAGTGGCCGCATCGCGGTGCCGGCGTTGCCCAAGAAAAGCGCTGCCCGCTGCACCACAAGCTGGCCGCCGAGGCCGTGTACCCGGAGCGCGCCATCGGTCTGTGGCTCCAGGCGGCAGCCGAGCTGCGCCAAGGCTTGGAGCATGACCTGGGTGTCGTCTGAGTCGAGCAGACCTGCCACGTCGGTGGCGCCTGCGCTCATTGCTGCGAGCAGCAACACGCGGTTGGAGATGCTCTTGGATCCGGGGAGACGGACCACGCCACCGGCGGTCTGCAAAGGGGGAAGGTCGAGAAATTTGGGTGCGTACATAGGGCGGTGCTGTGCCGTACCTTGATCCAAGGGCCACGGCAATGGGATCAGCGCGGAGATTTGATGGCGGTCATGCGCCAGTGGGCGCGTGTGGTGCTGGCTTGTTCGATCAAAGCATGCAACGCGTCGGGGTCCCCGATGGTGATCGCTGACTCCAGCGCATGAAGCGCGCGCTGAAAATGGCGCGATTGCGTTAGCAGCTCCTCTCGGTTGGAGACCAGGATGTCGCGCCAGACGGTTGGGTCACTCGCGGCGATGCGGGTGAAATCGCGAAACCCTGGTCCAGCAAGGTCCAGAAAGGTCTTTCCTTGTTCCTGCCCGGTCACCGCATTCATCAGTGCAAATGCCAGCAGGTGGGGCAGGTGGCTGACCGTTGCGTAGGCCGCGTCATGCGCTTCGGGAGACATCTGCTGCACCTGGCAGCCCAGCGCTGTCCAAACCTGCTCGGCCTTGGCGAGCTGAGCGGTAAAGGTGCGCTCGATCGGGGTCAGGATGACCTGGCGCCCCGTGTAAAGATCAGCCTCGGCGTGCTCCACACCGGCGACTTCTTTGCCGGTGATCGGGTGCGCTGGCACAAACACCCCAACCTGATCGCGCAACACGCGCCGGGCCGCGCCGACCACCTCACGCTTGGTGGAGCCCACGTCCATGATCAGGCTGTCTTTGTGCACCAGGTGCCGGATGGCTTTGAAGGTGGCTTCAGTGGCCGCAACCGGCACTGCCAGCAACACCAGGTCAGCACCCGAGACCGCGAGCAGGGCCGAGGGCGCTTCGACGTCGATCACACCCATCTGGCGTGCGCGCTGGGTGGTCGAGGGCGACTTGCTGTAGCCAACCACACGCTTCACCAAACCCGCACGCTTCATCGCCAACGCGAAAGAGCCGCCCATCAGGCCGCAGCCAATCAGGCCAAGTTGTTCAAACATCGGCGTTCAGTGGCAAACGGGGAATTGCGCCGCGTGGAGTTGAGAGAGGGGTAGGGCGGTTCATTCGGTAACCGGGTAGGCGCCAAGCACCTTGTAGAACGCACACAAGCCTTGTAGCTCTTGGAGCGCGGCGGCCACGTGGGGCTGCGTCGGGTGGCCGGCGATGTCGATGTAGAAGTAGTACTCCCACTGGCCCGACTTGGCCGGGCGCGACTCAAAGCGTGTCATGGAGACGCCGTTGTTTTTCAGCGGCATCAGCAGGTCATGGACCGCGCCAGGGCGGTTCGGCACCGACACCACCAGGCTGGTGCAGTCGCGCTCCGAGGCAGGCGGCATGGCCATCGTTTGCGGCAGGCTGATAACAGCGAAGCGGGTGCGGTTGTATGCCTCGTCTTGCACCGCGTGCGAGACGATGTGCAGCGCAAACTGGCCGGCGGCGCGCTCGCTGGCCAGCGCCGCCCAGCTCGGGTTGGTGGCGGCTAGGCGCGCACCTTCGGCGTTGCTGGACACCGCGCGGCGCTCGGCGTTGGGCAGGTGCTGCGTCAGCCAGTTCTGGCACTGAGCCAGCGCCTGCGGGTGTGCCATCACCACCTCAATGCCTTCAAGCGCGTTGACCTGGCACAGCAGGTTGTGTCGAATCAGCAAGCTGACCTCGCCGACCACATGCACCGGCGAGCGCAAAAACAAATCGAGCGAACGGGCCACCACACCTTCGGTGGAGTTCTCCATGCCGACAACGCCGTACTGCGCGGTTCCCGCTGTGGTGGCGTGGAACACCTCGTCGAAGTTGGCGCAGTAAATCAGGTTGGCAGCACCGCCGAAGAACTCGACCGCCGCCTGCTCACAAAACGTGCCGGCCGGGCCTAGCACCGCGACCCGCTGTGGCGCCTCCAGCGCCAGACAGGCCGACATGATTTCGCGCCAGATGGAGGCCACATGCTGGTTCAGCAGCGGACCCTGGTTGGCGCCCTGAATTTTGTCGATCACCTGCGCCACGCGATCGGGGCGGAAAAACGGCGAGCCTTCTGCCCGCTTGATTTCGCCCACCTGCTCGGCCACGCGGGCACGCTGGTTGAGCAGGGAAAGCAGTTGCTGGTCGAGTGCGTCAATCTGCACCCGCAATGGGGCCAGCGCTTCGGTCTGGGTAGGCTGTGTCATGGCGTTGTCAGGCCTGGGTTGCTTCGAAATCGCGCATATAGCTCACCAAGGCCTGGACGCCGGACATGGGCATTGCGTTGTAGATGCTGGCGCGCATGCCACCAACCGATTTGTGGCCCTTGAGCTGCAGCAGGCCAACGGTCTGCGCACCGGTCAAGAAAGCGTCGTTGCGCGATTCGTCGCGCAGGAAAAAAGGAATGTTCATCCGCGAGCGGCAGTTCTTTGCTACCTTGCTCAGATAAAGCTGCGAGCCGTCGATAAAGTCGTACAGCAGCGCCGCCTTGGCGGTGTTGCGCCGCTCCATCGCCGCCACACCGGTCACGTCACCTTCGGTCTGGCGCTTGAGCCAGTGAAAGATAAGCCCAGCCATGTAGATGGCGTAGGTCGGCGGTGTGTTGTACATCGACGCGTTGTCGGCCACGGTCTGGTAATTGAAGGCGCTGGGGCAGACGGCGAGCGCGTGGCCCAGCAAATCTTCGCGCACCACGACCAGGGTCAGGCCGGCGGGGCCAAGGTTTTTCTGGGCACCACCAAATGCGAGCCCCACACGCGACCAGTCCACCAGACGCGATGCCACATGAGACGAAAAGTCGATCACCATCGGTGCATCGCAACCCAACGCTTTCAGGTTGGGAAGCGCATGAAACTCCACGCCGTGGATGGTTTCATTGCTGCACAGGTGCACATATTGAGCGCCGCCGCTGAGCTGCCAGCTGGCGGGGTCTGGCAGGGTGGTGTGATGGTCCGCCTCATTGCTGGCCGCGATGTGTACGCTGGCATATTTGCGTGCCTCTTTGGCCGATTTTTGGCTCCAGCTGCCGGTGATCACAACGTCCAGGCTCCCGCCACGCGACAGGTTCATCGGCACGATGGCGTTTTCAGCCAAACCACCGCCCTGCATGAACAAGATGCGAAAGTTGGCCGGCACCGCAAGCAAATCGCGCAAATCGCGCTCAGCGGCCTCGCAGATCGACATGAACGCCTTGCTGCGGTGGCTCATCTCCATCACGCCCATGCCGCTGCCGTGCCAGTCAAGCATGTCGGCGGCTGCCTGCTGCAGCACCTCGACTGGCATGGCAGCCGGGCCGGCGGAGAAGTTGTAGGGGCGCAAGAGGTTTTGCGTCATGTTTCGTAGCCGCCTTCTGCATCGCCTTCCACGCCATCTTCGGCAGCACTGTCGTCACCTATGGTCGCTTCTCCCGCCTCAGGTACGTTTGCATCGTTCTCGACAATGCGCTGCAAACCCGAAAGCGCCGAGCCTTCGTCCAGCGCAATCAGGGTCACGCCCTGAGTGGCGCGGCCCATTTCGCGGATCTCGCTCACCCGCGTGCGTACCATCACGCCAGTGTCTGTTATGAGCATGATCTCGTCTTCGGTGCGCGCCAGCGTGGCGGCTACAACCTTGCCATTGCGCTCTGTCTGCTGGATCGCGATCATGCCCTTCGTGCCGCGGCCGTGTCGGGTGTACTCGCCAATCGGCGTGCGCTTGCCGTAGCCGTTGATGGTCGCGGTGAGCACGCTCTGCTGCTCGTCTTCGGCCACCAGCATGGCGATCACGCTTTGGGTTTCATCGATGGCCATACCGCGCACACCACGCGCATTGCGGCCCATCGGACGCACATCGTTTTCGTCGAAGCGAACTGCCTTACCACCGTCGGAAAACAGCATCACGTCATGCTGGCCGTCGGTGAGTGCAGCGCCGATCAGAAAGTCGCCCGCGTCCAAACCAACTGCGATGATGCCGGCCTTGCGCGGGTTGCTGAACTCGTTGAGTGGCGTCTTTTTGACTGTACCCATGGAGGTGGCCATGAACACATATTGATCCTCGGGGAACTGGCGCGCCTCACCGGTGAGCGCCAGCACAACGTTGATTTTTTCGCCTTCATCTAGCGGAAACATATTGACGATAGGGCGCCCGCGCGAGCCGCGCGAGCCAGCTGGCACTTCCCACACCTTGAGCCAGTAGAGGCGACCTCGGTTGGAGAAGCACAGGATGTAGTCGTGCGTGTTCGCGATGAAGAGCTGGTCGATCCAATCGTCTTCTTTGGTGGTTGTGGCCTGTTTGCCGCGCCCACCGCGCTTTTGTGCGCGGTACTCGCTCAGAGGCTGGCTTTTGATGTAGCCGCTGTGGCTGAGCGTGACCACCATGTCGGTCGGGGTGATCAGGTCTTCGGTGGAGAGATCAAACGAGCTGTGCTCTACCAGACTGCGACGCGCGCCCAGCTTGGTCTGGCCAAATTCCTGCTTCACTTCGGTCAGTTCGTCGCCAATGATGATCGATACGCGCCCGGGCTTGGACAAGATATCAAGCAGATCGTCGATCACGCCCATGACATCTTTGTATTCCGCCACGATCTTGTCCTGCTCCAGGCCAGTTAGGCGCTGAAGACGCATTTGAAGAATTTCTTGTGCCTGCGTCTCAGATAGGCGATATAGCCCGTCATCACCCATACCGAACGCGAGCTCCAAACCTTCTGGACGGTAGTCGTTGGCGTTGATCACACCGCCGTCGGCTTTGGCTCGGGTGAGCATCTCACGCACCATGACGCTGTCCCATGGGCGCACCATCAGTTCCGCCTTCGCCACGGGTGGCGTGGGCGACTCGCGGATGATGCGGATGAACTCGTCGATGCTGGCCAACGCCACCGCCAGGCCTTCGAGCACGTGACCGCGCTCGCGAGCCTTGCGCAGATTGAACACGGTGCGCCGCGTCACCACCTCTCGCCGGTGATCTAGGAACACCTGCACGAGCTCAAGCAGATTACACAAGCGCGGCTGGCCGTCGATTAGCGCCACCATGTTGATGCCGAAGGTGTCTTGCAACTGCGTCTGCTTGTACAGGTTGTTAAGCACCACCTCGGGCACCTCGCCGCGCTTGAGCTCGATCACCAGGCGCATGCCCGACTTGTCCGACTCATCTTGGATGTGGCTGATGCCCTCAATCTTTTTCTCGTGCACCAGCTCGGCAATGCGCTCCTGGAGCGTTTTCTTGTTCACCTGATAGGGCAACTCGTCGACAATGATGGACTGGCGCTGTCCTTTATCAATGTCTTCAAAATGGCACTTGGCGCGCATCACGACCCGGCCGCGACCGGTTCGATAACCGTCTTTCACGCCGTTGATGCCGTAAATGATGCCGGCGGTGGGAAAGTCGGGTGCCGGGATGATCTCCATCAGATCGTCGATCGTGGCCTCTGGGTGCTTGAGCAGATGCAAGCAAGCATCGACCACCTCGTTGAGGTTGTGCGGCGGGATGTTGGTGGCCATGCCCACCGCAATACCAGAAGATCCATTTACCAGCAGGTTGGGCAAGCGGCTGGGCAACACCAGCGGCTCTTTCTCGCTGCCGTCGTAGTTCGGACCGAAGTTGACCGTTTCCTTGTCGATGTCCGCCAGCATTTCGTGGGCTATCTTTGACAGCCGAATCTCCGTGTAGCGCATCGCCGCTGCGTTATCGCCGTCAACCGAGCCGAAGTTGCCTTGACCGTCGACCAACATATGGCGCAAGGAGAAGTCTTGCGCCATTCGCACAATCGTGTCGTAGACCGCGCTGTCACCGTGTGGGTGGTACTTGCCAATGACATCGCCCACGATCCGGGCAGACTTCTTGTAAGGCCGGTTCCAGTCGTTGTTCAGCTCGTGCATCGCGAACAACACACGCCGGTGCACTGGCTTCAGACCGTCGCGCGCATCGGGCAAGGCGCGCCCCACGATCACGCTCATCGCGTAATCGAGGTAGCTGCGCCGCATCTCCTCTTCTAGGCTGACGGGTAATGTCTCTTTGGCGAACTGTGTCATGGGCTGCTGTTGGTGCGTGGAGAAAGCCAAAAAGGCCACCCGATATTTTACTTGGATGCGCCATCACGTCGCAGCGAGACACGATGTGGTGAATTGGCAACAAATTCGAACGCCCTGGCGCTGCTCAGGCACAGGGCCACTTTGGGGTGGGGTGGGGCAGATCGGCTTGTGGCACAATTATTTCCAGCGTTTTTAGTGGTGGTCACTCAAGGCGTCATCGTTGACATACAGCCCGACGGCGGCTAATCGAAAGGAATACCATGAAAAAATTAAATAAAGCGGCAATGCTGTTTGCAACGGCCGTTTTGGCCACCACCGCTGGTGCACAGACGGTTGACAACTGGCGCGCTGCAGACGGTACTACTTGGAAAAATGGAACCAACGAATTGTGCTGGCGCGACGCTTCTTGGACCCCAGCCACCGCAGCCATCGGATGTGACGGTGCCATCGTTGCGAAGGCTGCTGCACCAGCGCCAGCGCCGGCACCTGCGGTAGCGATGGTGGTTGTGCCCGTTCCAGCTCCAGCACCTGCTGTAGCAGTTGTGGTTGTGCCCGTTCCCGCTGCGTCCAAAGTGACTTACGCAGCCGACACATTTTTCGACTTTGACAAGGCCGTGCTCAAGACAGAGGGCAAAGCCAAGCTCGACGATCTGGCCAGTAAGGTTGGCGGTATCAACCTCGAGGTGGTAATCGCTGTTGGCCACACCGACTCCACTGGCGCTGCTGGCTACAACCAAATGTTGTCCAACCGCCGCGCCGAGTCTGTGAAGGCCTACTTGGTGAGCAAAGGGATCGAGAGCAACCGTATTTACACCGAAGGCAAGGGCTTGACCCAGCCGGTCGCTGACAACAGCACCCGCGAAGGCCGCGCGAAAAACCGCCGCGTGGAAGTGGAAGTGGTGGGCACCCGCGCCAACAAGTAAGTTTCGCTCTGCAATCTTCGCACCAAAAGCCCTGCTGGCGCGCGCCAGCAGGGCTTTTTTATGCGCCTGCGCTGACGCGATCACAACAGGCCATGGACCACAACCAACCAGAGCTCCTCGATAGGCGGGATATGAGAAACTCCAAGCATGCAAAGTATCAATGCCGATCCAGCCGAGTTGTCCAAGTTTTCCGATCTCGCTCACCGCTGGTGGGACTCCGAGAGCGAATTCGGCCCCTTGCATCAGATCAATCCCTTGCGTCTGGACTGGATCCAGGCCCTAGCACCGCTCGCCAACAAGGCGGTGCTGGACGTGGGCTGTGGCGGTGGCATTCTTTCAGAATCGATGGCCCTCAAGGACGCTCAGGTCACTGGGATCGATCTGTCCATCAAAGCACTGCGTGTTGCCCAGCTACACGCGCTCGAAACCGGTACGGTGAATGTCAACTACCGTGAGATCAGTGCGGAGGCCTTGGCGCTGGAGCAGCCGGCTGGGTTTGACATCGTCACCTGCATGGAAATGCTGGAACATGTGCCCAACCCCGCTTCGGTGGTGAAAGCGTGCTCTGAACTCGTCAAGCCCGGTGGTTGGGTGTTCTTCTCCACCATCAACCGCAACCCCAAATCTTTTTTGTTCGCCATCGTGGCTGCGGAGTACCTGCTGCAAATGATAGCCAAAGGAACACACGAATACGCGAAGCTGATTCGTCCCAGTGAGCTGGCCGGGTACTGCCGTTCGGCTGATTTGGAGTTGATGCACACCAAAGGGCTCGAATACAACCCGCTCACACGGCGCTACTGGCTTAGCCAAAATACCAGCGTCAACTACATGTTCGCCACACGCAAGTTATGAATCAAGTCCCTTTCCGAAACGTACGTGCGGTACTGTTCGACCTGGACGGCACGCTGCTTGACAGCGCGCCTGACCTGGGGTTGGCGGCAGACCGCATGCGGGTCGTGCGCGGGCTGCCGTCCCTGCCGCTGGCGGGATATCGCCCCCATGCCGGTTCTGGTGCGCGGGGCATGCTCAATGTCGCGTTTGATATTTCTCCTGATCATGGTGACTATGAGTCTCTGCGGGAAGAGTTTTATTCTCAGTACGAAGCCTGTCTGACCGAACACACCCGCGCCTTTCCTGGTGTCGCCGAATTGCTGGAGGCCTTGCTTCAGCGTGACCTACTTTGGGGTGTTGTGACCAACAAGGCTGAGCGCTTCAGTGCACCGCTAACACGCGCCATGCCGCTCTTCGCTTCCGCCTCCACCATTATCAGTGGCGACACCACACCGCATACCAAGCCGCATCCTGCGCCTTTGCTGGAAGCGGCTCGGCGCCTCAACCTCGCGCCCGGCGACTGCATATACGTCGGAGACGACGCCCGCGATATTCTTGCGGGCCGCGCCGCTGGCATGGGAACGGTGGCGGCCCTGTACGGTTACCTGGGCGCTGGCGCTGATGTCGCGCAGTGGGGCGCAGACGCTGAAGTGGCTTCCCCGTCCGATGTTTTGTGGTTGCTGGAGCCCGCCTAAGCGCGCTTTTTGTTGAACCGCTCATCCTAGCTGTGAGTTTGGCCAGCTCGCCAGTATTGGCAAACCTCTGATGGTCGATTACAAATTGCTTTCAAGGTATGCACCCGTGCTGTTGCCAACCCCCTCGGGTTTGGACTGGGCGCTGGTGTCGGCGTAAAGACCACTGTCGGCAACCGGCGCCATGGTTTCTGTAGCGTCCAAAAGCCGCATACATCCACACAGCTGCAGATGACACGCCCGAGACTTGGCAAAACTGTGATGGTCAGCAGTTTGGACTCCCGAACCAAGCTTCCAGTTCTTGAATTTATACTTAACATAATACACATCGTGGAATGTATTTGAAGTACTCCGATGAGCTGCCGACACCTCGCAGAGCCGACCCACTGACCGCACATCAATGATTTTTTTCTGCGCATCGCGCCTATGCAACTACAGACCCGAGAGTCCTCTGACCCTGGAAAAAAACAAGCTATAATTTTGAGCTGTTCCCTGATAGCTCAGTTGGTAGAGCGACGGACTGTTAATCCGCAGGTCCCTGGTTCGAGTCCAGGTCGGGGAGCCAAGTAAATCAAGAGTCAGCAGGCTAGCGTCTGCTGACTTTTTTGCTTTCTGGGCTCGCTATGTCCGACACGTTTCCGAAATTCTTCGCGGACTAAAGCGTGTGTCCGGATCGCAACACATCTTGTTGTTTCATGGCGTCGCCCACACCAACAACAAAAACAAGCCAACGGCAGGCAAGCCTTTCACAGACGGCTTTGTGACCGCCTGGCATCGTCCAGAAAGATCGCTGCGCACAAGATTTAACGGCGAATCCAGCGTGACCAAGGGGCCAGCAGCGCTCTACAGTCACCCACATGCCTACACCGGGAGAATGCCGTGCACCAGCCATCCGCCCCACCATCCGAGGTACACGATCAAATACCGACCATGTTCCTACGCATGCCATCCGTCATGCAGTTGACTGGCCTGGGCCGATCCACGATCTACAGGCTTATCGCCCAACAGCAGTTCCCCTGCCCCGTACGCCTCGATGTTCGTGCTGTGGCTCGGCGTCGAAGTGAACTGGATTTGTGGAGCGAGACTCGGCCGCTGGCATGGCACTGAGCGGATACACCCAGCCCGGTAAGCTGTCTTAGCCAGTCTCCCGCGTTGCCGCTGCTGGGCCTCGGCGGCAGGGGTAATGTGGACATCTCTGGGCGCCTTCCGCTGATTGAAGTGACTGATCGTGGATTTAAGCTGTGGAATCACCATTGCGGCATCTGCTACCGGCTCAGGGAAGATGTTGGTTTGCCGCCACCAGTCGCCACACAGCCCCGGCACTGGCGGCAGCTTTGGAGCGAGAAACTCTGGTCTAAAAGGTGCGCTGGAATGCGGGGTCAGATCAGCAAAGCCGCCACAAAAATTCCCACCATGGTGAACGCCAGCACCATCTTGGCAATCAGCCCCACCATGATTCCGACCCAGGTCGCGAACCCGACTTTGACGGCGCGGGTCTGGTCTTTCCGAGCCACATACTCGCCAATGGCAGCACCGACCAAAGGCATGAACAGCACGCCCACCAAGCCCATGAAAAGCCCCACCACCGTGCCCACCGCCGCGCCCAGCAGCGCCTGTTTGCTGGCACCGGCTTTTTGGGCTCCCATGAGCCCCGCCACGTAGTCCAGCGCCCAGGCCAGCACCGCCAGCACGCTGACCACCACCACCGTGGTCGTTCCCACCCTTGCGAAGTCATCAATCCAGGCCCCCAGCACAATGCCGCCCCAGACAAGAACGGTGCCTGGCAAAAACGGCAGCACCGTGCCGGCCAAGCCCAACACGATCAAGGCAACGGACAAGACCCAAAGCAAGATGATTTCCAAGGAAGCCTCTCAGAATTGAACGAGAAATTTGATGGTTTTGAGACGGTGTCAGCAAGTGTAATTTCAAGGAATCAATTGCGTTGGCTTCTGCCTTCTCACAGCAGTATTTTGATTGCGGGTGACGTGTTTCAGTGTCGTTAGTTGGCCTGCAACCGCAGCTCGTGCTCAGCACCTCAGCCCGCGTAAGACACCGGCGGTCCGCTAACGCCGGGGTCAGACTCCCTGCCATGGCGCGAACTTCAACACAACCCCAATTGCCATCAGCGAGATCGCGATTCGCGCCCGATGCCAGGTGGTGAACCAGTAGCGATGGATGACCCACACCGCGCGATGGATTCGCTCTACCGAGAACAAAAGCAAAACCGCAACAATCATGGGTCCGACGTTCCCGACGGGCGCATCGATCTGACTCGCAAGGATTACCCAGAACAGCGGCCAGGCCACCGCATCGATGGCTGGGCGCCACCGCCGACCGGTCCAATACGTTGCACTGGCTCACGGTTCGCGCACATCGAGCACCACATAACTGTCGCATTTCGGATGATCATAAAGATGCTTGTGCAGGGGGTGCGGATGGGTAGCGCACCCATCTTTCTTCGCCAGCATAGGCGTCTTGCTCGTCAATGCCGATTGCGGAAACTGGTGGTTGTAGGAAGCCACGTACTGGGTGAGCGTCTGAGCCGTGCCCTCAGCACCTTTAAAGCGGTTGGTTTTCAGCACATCGGCAATGCGCCCGTTGAAGCGCTCGACCATGCCGTTGGTTTTCAATGTGCTAGCCCTGACCAGAAAGTGCGGCTTTTTTGGTGGCACAGCCAGTGGACTTGCATTTAGCTTCGAGCAAGGGTGCGAACACGGTCCCGCGCTGACCGCATGGTGCGCCATGATCAGCACACCTGTATGCTTTAAAAATCGAGCATTTACAGGGCCCAGGAACACAGCCCGTCATAACGGCCACACGCGTCATCGCGACTGACCTACCATCGCGCTTGGTTTGGGTCAGTCGCGGTTCTTGGCGCTGATCTTTGTTTGTTTCCGGCCACCTCAGCCCGCTGTTTGCCAAGTTGCCGACTTAGCGCGACCAACAGCCCATCCTTTTTTCTTTTTATGACCAAACGAATTGCTGGCCACCTGCTGGTTGAATGTCTGATTGCTCAAGGCGTGACGCATGCCTTTGGCGTGCCGGGCGAGAGCTACCTCGCGGTGCTTGATGGTTTTCACGCCCACACCGATCGCATCCGCTTCATCACCAACCGGCAAGAGGGTGGTGCCGCCTTCATGGCCGATGCGCAGGGCAAGCTCACCGGCCGCCCAGGCGTGTGCTTCGTGACCCGGGGGCCAGGCGCGACCAACGCATCGATCGGCGTGCACACCGCGTTCCAGGATTCCACGCCCATGGTGCTGTTCGTGGGCGACGTGGCCAGCGGAGCACGCGACCGCGAGGCCTTCCAGGAGGTCGACTTCGCCGTCTTTTTCGGCCCGAGCACCAAAGGCATGGCCAAGCGCGTTGAGCGCATCGACGACGCGCGCCGCATCCCAGAATATGTTGCGCGCGCATTCGCCACCGCGATGAATGGACGGCCTGGCCCAGTGGTGTTGGTGCTGCCCGAAGACATGCTGACGCAGGTGGTCGAGACCGAGCCGTTGCCATACTTGGAACCTGTGCAGAGCTGGCCCGACCCCAGTGCTGTGCGGCAGTTGCGCGAGCTGATGCTGGCCGCCGAGCGCCCGCTGGTGCTGGCCGGCGGTGGTGGCTGGACGCCGCTGTCGGCCGCCGCGCTGCAGCGCTTTGCCGAGAACTGGCAACTGCCAGTGGCCAACGCCTTCCGGTTCCAGGACACGTTTGACAACCACCACCCGCTGTACGCCGGTGACGTGGGCCTGGGCATCAACCCGGCGCTTGCCAAGTGCGTGCGCAATAGCGACCTGCTGATTGCGATAGGCCCTCGGTTGGGTGAATCCACCACCGATGGCTACACGCTGATTGAGGCGCCCCTGCCGAAGCAAAAGCTGGTGCACATCCACGCCAGCGCCGAAGAGCTGGGGCGGGTTTACCACCCCACGCTGGCCATCTGCGCCACCATGAACGGGGCGGCGCGCAGCTTGGAGATGCTCACAGCGCCACCTACCTTGCCCTGGACCGACTGGGCCACAGCATGTCATGCCAACTATGTGGCCAACGTGGATGTGGACAACGGCGGCATTCAGGTCCCGGGCCGCATGGACATGCCAGCCATCATCCACACACTGCAGGCGCACCTACCGCTTGATGCAGTGCTCACCAATGGCGCTGGTAATTTCGCTAGCTGGCTACACCGCTTTTACCGCTACACCGGGCTGGTCCACGGCCACAAAACGCAGCTCGCGCCCACCAACGGCGCCATGGGTTATGGCGTACCGGCCGGCATCGCCGCGAGCATCCTGACCGGGCGCACCGTGTTCACCATCGCCGGTGATGGCGACTTCCTCATGAACGGCCAGGAGCTGGCCACCGCTGTGATGCATGGCGCGCGCAGCATCATCCTGTTGGTCAACAACGCCAGCTTCGGCACCATCCGTATGCACCAGGAGCGCGAGTACCCGGCCCACGTCAGCGGCTCCGCTCTGGTCAATCCTGACTTCTGTGCCTTGGCGCGGGCCTATGGCTACGCCGCCGAGCGGGTGGACACAACCGACGGTTTCGAGCCCGCCTTGCTGCGGGCCTTGTCCGCCGAGAGCGGCACACTGATCGAGCTGATGCTCGATGTCGAGGCAATCACCACCCGCAGCACACTCAGTGCCATCCGGGAGAACGCGCTCAAGACTGGGCGATGACTGCTGCACGTCAGCTGCACCATAAAACACAGCGCCCGTACACTACGCCGGGGTTTCGGCTGCCACTGCACGCCTGGCGCCCTGGCGTTGGATTCGAGATCGGTCGAGCCCACGTCAATCGGTTGAACATGCCGACAACAAAACGGAGACACACATGAACCCACACATTTTTTCGCAAGCAATGCGTCGCCGTACCCTGTGCCTCATGGCTGGCACTCTCGCTGGGCTGACCATTGGTGGCAGCGCTCTGGCACAGGCCGATTGGCCCAACAAACCGGTGCGTATCGTGGTGCCGTTCGCAGCTGGCGGTACCACCGACATCCTCGCCCGCGTGCTCGCGCCCGAACTCTCAAAGGCGTTTGGCCAGCCGTTCATTGTGGAAAACAAGGGTGGGGCTGGCGGCAACATCGGCGCTGACGCTGTGGCCAAAGCGCCAGGGGACGGCTACACCATTCTCATGGGCACGGTCGGCACACACGGCATCAACAAGTCGCTTTACAGCAAGCTGCCCTACGACCCACAGAAAGACTTTGCCCCGATCACCCTGGTTGCAGGCGTGCCCAACGTGATGGTGATGAATGCCAAGCGCGCGCAGTCGCTGGGCATCAACTCGGTGTCGGATTTCGTGCGTTACGCCAAGGCCCACCCGGGCCAGCTCAACATGGCCTCCAGCGGCAACGGCACCTCCATCCACCTGGCGGGCGAGCTGTTCAAGGTGCGCAACAGCATTTTCATGACCCACATCCCCTACCGTGGCTCCGGCCCGGCCATTGCCGACCTGTTGGGCGGTGCCACCGATGTGATGTTCGACAACCTGCCCTCGGCCATGCCCCATATCAAGCAAGGCAGCCTGAAGGCGTTTGGGGTCACAAGCGCTGTGCGTTCGGCCAGCCTGCCCGATCTGCCCACCATCGCCGAGGCCGGCGCGCTGCCTGGTTTTGAAGCCAGCTCTTGGTTCGGGTTGCTGGCGCCTGCCGGTACGCCACCTGCGGTGGTGAACCGTCTGCAGCAGGAAACAGCGAAAGCCCTCAACCTGCCAGCGACCAAGGAGCGTCTGCTGTCGCTCGGGGCCATCCCCAGCGGCAACACGCCTGAGGAGTTCACCCAGCTGATCGCTGCTGAAATTGCCAAATGGGCACTGGTGGTCAAAGCCTCGGGCGCGCGGGTGGATTAATCCATCCACGCGGTGCCTCAAGAACTGCAAATCGAAACAGTTCTACAGCTTGACGATCGAGCCTCGGCGCGACCGTCAGCTTGTCATCAGACGAACTTGCCCGTCAGGCCACCATCCACAAGCAGTTCCGTTCCCGTGATGTAGGCGGCGGCATCTGAAGCCAGGAAAGCACAAGCATGGGCAACATCCCACGCCGACCCCATGCGACCCATCGGAACCTGTCGAGACCGAGCCTCGCGCGCTTCGTTTAGGTTGTCGGGGCTGAACATGTTTGCCACCGTGTGCGCGATTCGGGGGGTATCGATCAGCCCTGGCACAACGGTGTTGGCGCGGATGCCGTGGGAGGCATACTGCTGCGCCACCTGACGGGTCATCTGCGTCACAGCCGCCTTGGTCACACCATAGGCGAGATGCGGATAGCCCAGATAGCGCATCCCGGCCACCGACGAGATCGTGACGATCGCGCCACTTCCGCGCTCCACCATGTCGGGAAGTACTTGCTTCAGCGCCAGCAGCAAACTGCGCAGGTTGACCCGATGGATACGATCAAACTCGTCGGCGCTGGTCTCCATCGGCCCACCAGTCTGGCAGATGCCGACGTTGTGATGCAGCACGCCTATGCTGCCAAAACGCTCGCGAGCCTCGGCGAACAGCCGTACCACGTCGTTGTCGTTGGAGACGTCGCCGACCAGGGTTTCGGCCAGCCCGCCCTCAGCGCGGATCAGGTCCGTGGTCTGCACAGCTGAGGCTGCATCGCGGTCGACCACACAAACAGCCGCGCCTTGGCGCGCGTAGGTGACACAGGACGCTCGCCCGATGCTCCAGCCTGGCCCGGAAGAGCCCCCACCGGCGACAAAGACAACCCGGCCATCGAGACGGAAGGGCAATGCCGCTGGACTGTTCACGGCGCCAGCCCGACCGTCATACCGCCGCAGATGTACAGCACCTGCCCGGTGGTGAACCCGGCCCGGGCGTCGAGGAAAGATGCCACATGGTGGGCAACTTCTTCCGGCTGGCCCATTCGGCGTAGCGGGATCGTCTCTAGGATGCGCTGCGTAGAAGCAGCGCCAGGCGGGTTTGCGCGCTCGAAAAGCTGGGTGGCTATCGGCCCGGGACCGATAGCGTTGACGGTGATGCCGTCGGCGCCGAGCTCCAGTGCCAGCGTGCGC
>Ga0209702_10003921_pt1 | contig 22574 bp, 24 predicted proteins | sample FRY01_FD_187210 | JGI IMG/M metagenome (GOLD analysis project Ga0209702, IMG submission 187210) | Freshwater microbial communities from Lake Fryxell liftoff mats and glacier meltwater in Antarctica - FRY-01 (SPAdes) (version 2) | ecosystem: Environmental > Aquatic > Freshwater > Ice > Glacier... | reverse complement strand
TTGGGTAAGTTTGGCGCGCCGATTTACGTGCGCCATGAAATTGTGCACAACACCTATGTGGTCAACGAGCTCAAGGAAAAAGGCGCTATTTTTATAGAAGACCTGGACGACGTGCCACCGGGTGCCACGCTGGTGTTTAGCGCTCACGGCGTCAGCAAGGCCACCCAGCGGGAAGCCGAGTCGCGTGGTTTCCGGATTTTCGACGCCACCTGCCCGCTGGTGACCAAGGTGCACGTCGAAGTGGCCAAGCTGCACAAGGAGGGTTACGAGTTCATCATGATCGGCCACAAGAGCCACCCCGAGGTCGAGGGCACCATGGGCCAGTTAGAGCGCGGCATTTACCTGGTCGAAGACGTGGCCGATGTGGCGCGCATCCAGCCGGCGCAGACCGAAAAACTGGCGGTGGTGACGCAAACCACGCTGAGCGTTGATGATGCGGCCGAGATCGCCGCCGCCGTCAAAGCGCGTTTTCCGCTGGTGCGCTCGCCCAAGCAGCAGGACATCTGCTATGCCACGCAAAACCGCCAGAACGCGGTCAAGGTGATGAGCCCGCAGGTCGATATCCTGATCGTGGTCGGCAGCCCGACCAGCTCCAACAGCAACCGCCTGCGCGAGCTGGCCGTCAAGCTCGGCACCGAGGCGTATATGGTCGATGACGCAACCGGGCTTCAGCCCGAGTGGTTCGAAGGAAAAAGCCGTGTCGGCCTGACCGCCGGGGCTTCGGTGCCCGAAATTCTGGTCAAGCAGGTGATAGACCGCATCAAGGCGCTGGGCGCCGTGTCAGTGCGCAAGATGGCGGGCATCGAGGAGACCATCAAGTTTCCGCTGCCCAAGGGGCTCAAGCTGCACGGCTCGGCGCTGGACGCGATGGGCAGTGACCTGCACGCCGGGCCGCGGCGTTGTTGAATAACGGCTGGGCCGGTTTCGTGACGATGCTGGTATTCAGCATCGAATACTTGGTCGGGTTCTGTTACGTCCGGAACAAAGGTGCGCTGGACAAGGAATAAAGAAGTGATAAGAGAAAAGGACTCGAGGTTTTTTGTCAAAAAGGAACGCGTATGTCACTAGAAGGTGTTAGTTTTTCTAATGTTAACGAAGGTTTTATGACTACGAGTTACGACTCGGTGGTCAATTGGGCCACAACGGGATCACTCTGGCCCATGACCTTTGGTCTGGCCTGTTGTGCGGTTGAAATGATGCACGCCGCTGCGGCGCGTTACGACATCAGCCGCTTCGGCTCCAAAGTGTTCCGTGCGAGTCCGAGGCAGTCCGATCTGATGATCGTGGCCGGCACCTTGTGCAACAAGATGGCTCCCGCATTGCGCAAGGTGTATGACCAGATGGCCGAGCCGCGCTGGGTTATCTCTATGGGCTCGTGCGCCAATGGCGGAGGTTATTACCATTACAGCTATTCTGTGGTGCGCGGATGTGATCGCATTGTCCCGGTCGATATCTATGTGCCGGGCTGCCCGCCCACCGCTGAAGCGTTGATATACGGCATCATCCAACTGCAGCAAAAAATCCGCAGCACCAACACCATTGCGAGGGCCTGATGTCGTCTGCCTCATCACCAACTTCAGCCCAGGAACTCGGCGAGACCATCGCCGCCGAGTTGGCTGAAGTGACAGCCGTCTTAGATGCCACTGATTGCCTCGCGGAGGCAACGCAGTTGCATGATGCCGCAGGCGAAAAATTTGAGCAGCTCATCAATGGTCTGAAATCGACCGAGGCTCAATCATCATGACGATCGGATCTAGCTCAAATCACAATGCAGCGGCGCAGAATGTGCTGGCACAATTTTCCGCTACCGGCGTGCAGACCTGTTTTCACGGTCGGCACATCAATCCGCAAATTCTTGCGGGCCTTGATGGGAGCAATTGGCAGCTCAAAGACTACGAGGCGCGCGGCGGCTACCAGGCGCAGCGCAAAATTCTGGGGCAGGATGGCGATCCATCGGGAGGCGACACGAGCGTCCTAGGCATGACACCTGACCAGGTGATTGCCGAGGTCAAGGCGGGCGGCCTGCGCGGCCGCGGTGGTGCCGGTTTCCCGACCGGCCTGAAGTGGAGCTTCATGCCGCGCCAGTTTCCGGGTCAGAAATACCTGATCTGCAATTCGGACGAAGCCGAACCTGGCACCTGCAAGGACCGCGACATCTTGGCGTACAACCCCCATTGCGTGATTGAGGGCATGGCGATTGCCGCCTACGCGATGGGCATCAGCGTGGGCTACAACTATATTCATGGGGAAATTTTCGCGATCTACCAACGTTTTGAAGAAGCGCTGGACGAGGCGCGCGCCGCTGGCCTGATCGGCAACGGAATTCTCGGCACCGGCTTTAATTTCCAGCTCCACGCGGTGCACGGTTTTGGCGCTTACATTTGCGGTGAAGAGACTGCCCTGCTGGAGTCTCTGGAAGGCAAAAAAGGTCTGCCGCGCTTCAAGCCACCGTTTCCCGCCAGTTTTGGTTTGTATGGCAAGCCGACGACCATCAACAACACTGAGACCTTCGCGGCCGTTCCGTGGATCATCCGTAACGGTGGCCAGGCCTACCTCGAATCCGGCAAGCCCAACAACGGCGGTACCAAGATTTATTCGGTGTCGGGCGATGTCGAGTGGCCCGGTAACTATGAAATTCCAATGGGTACGCCGTTTGCCAAGCTGCTGGAGCTGGCGGGCGGAGTGAAGAATGCCAAAGAAGGCCGCACCCTCAAGGCCGTCATCCCCGGTGGCTCCTCGGTACCTGTGTTGCCGGCCGCCATCATGATGGAGTGCACCATGGACTACGACTCGATTGCCAAGGCCGGTTCCATGCTGGGCTCAGGCGCCGTGATCGTGATGGACGACAGCCGCTGCATGGTTGAGTCACTCAAGCGTTTGTCGTACTTTTACATGCATGAATCCTGCGGCCAGTGCACGCCGTGTCGCGAAGGCACGGGCTGGTTGTGGCGTGTGGTGGACCGGATCCACAACGGAAAGGGTCGTGAGGCCGACTTGGATCTGCTCAATTCGGTGGCGGACAACATCCAGGGCCGCACCATCTGCACACTGGGCGATGCTGCCGCCATGCCGGTGCGCGCCATGATCAAGCATTTTCGCCATGAGTTTGAGGCCATGATCAAACCGCAAACCACGCAAGCTGCAACATCCTAGGCCCCAATTCAGACTGCAGCACAGGCCTGAACCGCGGAAAGAAATCATATGGTTGAAATTCAACTCGACGGTCAAAAAGTGGAAGTTCCAGAAGGCAGCACGGTGATGCACGCCGCTGAAAAAGCGAACATCTACATTCCATATTTTTGCTATCACAAGAAGCTCAGCATCGCGGCCAATTGCCGTATGTGTCTGGTCGATATTGACAAGGCACCCAAGCCGATGCCGGCCTGCGCCACGCCCGTCACGCAGGGAATGATCGTGCACACCAAGAGCGACAAAGCCATCAAGGCCCAAAAAGGCGTGGTGGAGTTTCTGCTGATCAACCACCCGCTGGACTGCCCGATTTGCGACCAGGGTGGCGAATGCCAACTGCAGGACTTGGCCGTCGGCTATGGTGCCAGCAAGTAACGTTATGAAGAAGAAAAGCGCGTGGTGTTCCACAAAGACGTCGGTCCGCTGGTCTCAATGGAAGAGATGAACCGTTGCATCCACTGCACGCGCTGCGTGCGTTTCGGCCAGGAAGTGGCCGGCGTAAGGGAACTCGGCATGTCGCATCGTGGTGAGCACGCAGAGATCGAGGCCTTTGTCGGCATGTCGGTCGATTCTGAGCTGTCGGGCAACATGATCGACATCTGCCCGGTTGGTGCGCTGACCAGCAAGCCTTTCAGGTACAGCGCCCGCACCTGGGAGTTGTCGCGTCGCAAGTCAATCAGCCCGCACGATTCGACCGGTTCCAACCTGATTATCCAAGTCAAAAACAACAAGGTGATGCGTGTGGTGCCGCTGGAAAACGAAGAGGTCAACGAGTGCTGGATTGCCGACCGCGACCGTTTCTCCTACGAAGCGCTGAACAGCGACGAGCGCCTGACGAGCCCGATGCTCAAGCAGGGTGATGAATGGAAAACCGTTGACTGGCAGACCGCACTCGAATACGTGGCCAATGGCCTCAAGCAAATCAAGGCCGACCATGGCACCGCCAGCATAGGTACCCTGGTTAGCCCGCACAGCACGCTTGAAGAGTTGTACCTTGCCGCGTCACTGATGCGCGGCCTGGGCAGCGACAACATTGATTACCGGCTGCGCAACGCCGAGTTCACGGCGACGCAAGGTGTGCGTTATTTTGGCACCACGATTGCAGCCTTGTCCGACCTCCAGCGCGTGCTGGTGATTGGTTCCAGTTTGCGCAAGGACCATCCCCTGTTTGCACAAAGAATTCGCCAAGCCGCCCGCAAAGGATGTGCGGTAAGTGCTATAAATTCAGCAGCAAAAGACTGGGCCATGCCGGTTGCTCATAGTTTGCTTTGTGATGCCAGCATCTGGGTGCAGGCGCTGGCCGATGTGGCGGCTGCAGTGGCTGCCGACAAAGGTGTTTCGCCGCCAGCCGATGGCAATGCCAGTGAAGCAGCCAGGACCATCGCGCAGTCCTTGTTGGGGGGTGAACGTAAGTCCATTTTTCTGGGCAACGCGGCCGCGCATCACGCCAACGCGTCCAGCCTGCTGGCGCTGGCCAACTGGATTGGCGCACAAACCGGAGCCACCGTGGGCTACCTGACCGAGGCGGCCAACACCGTGGGCGCACAACTGGTGGGCGCATACCCAGGCGGTAGTGTGGTTGCGACCGGCGGCTTGAACGCGGGCCAGATGCTCGCCGGTGGCTTGAAGGCGGTCCTGCTGTTGGGTAATGAGCCCGAGTTCGATTCAGCAGCCGGCGTTGCTGCCAAGGCCGACTTGGGTCGGGCCGACATGGTGGTGACTCTGAGTCCGTTCAAGGCCAATATGGACTTCAGCGATGTGCTACTGCCTATTGCACCGTTCACGGAAACGTCCGGTACCTTCGTCAATGCCGAAGGCCGGGTGCAAAGTTTTCATGCCGTCGTCAAGCCGCTCGGCGAGACGCGGCCCGCCTGGAAGGTGCTGCGCGTCCTGGCCAATCTGCTCAGGCTTCCGGGATTCGAGTTCGAATCCTCGCAGGACGTGCTGAACCACATGCGCGGAGCCCAGCCCGCCGACAAGCTGAGCAACGCCACCAACGCCGGCGTCGATTTGGCCGCGACCGACGGGGCGGCACCTGCGGTGGCCAGCATCTACCAGTTTGATGGACTGGTGCGGCGCGCAACATCGCTGCAAATGACGGCGGACGCCAGGAATGCAGCACACCTGAAAGGGGCGGCAGCATGATCGAATCGATCTACAGCTTCGGGCTCGGTGTGGTTGGCGCGAACCGGGTCGGACCATCGGGGTTGCAGATCATGCGTCTGGGTTGGAATATTTTTATTCCGGTCACCTTGGTGTGGCTGGTGGTTGTGGGGGCCTGGAAGCAGACCTCCTGGAATATCTAGAAGTAAACCGGAGTTGCCATGACTAAAGTTACCTCCCCCGACTCCACGTCGTCTTTTTCGCTGCGTGAGTTCCTGTTGAGCTTCATGCTTCTTGAGATGTTCAAGGGCATGGCTCTGACCGGAAAATACTTGTTCAAGCGCAAGATCACGATCCAGTTCCCCGAGGAAAAAACGCCGCTGAGCCCACGTTTTCGCGGCCTGCATGCGCTGCGCCGTTATGAAAACGGTGAAGAGCGCTGCATTGCCTGCAAGCTGTGTGAAGCCGTGTGTCCCGCCGTGGCCATCACCATCGAGTCGGAGCAACGCGCCGATGGTTCGCGTCGTACCACGCGCTACGATATCGATCTGACCAAGTGCATTTTTTGCGGCATGTGCGAAGAGGCCTGTCCGGTGGACGCTATTGTCGAGACGCATATCTTGGAATACCACGGTGAAAAGCGCGGCGACCTGTACTTCACCAAAGACATGCTGTTGGCCGTAGGCGACCGCTACGAGGCCGAAATTGCAGCGAATCTGGCGGTCGATGCCAAGTATCGCTGACCGATCGCAACTGTCCGAGCAGCAGGGCATCAGTCGGCAATTCATCTACCGGCAACACCAGAATGGATCGATCAGCTCATACTGTCACTGACCTTGATTTGTCGCAGTTCGGGGTTGATTTGTTTTTGAGTTCGTAAGCTATTGATTTTAAAAGCGCTTATTTTTACCAAATCGATTGGGAATTTGCACTTCAGATTTGAATCCGCGCACAAAGAAAAGTCAATGACTTGCAAATCCAAATCGTCACTTGGGACATCAAAAACAAAGCAACCCCTTAAAACGCCTACTCCCCGGACCCCGGACTTTCCCGTTCACGTCTCGTCGAGCCCGCGCGCCATCAAGATCTTGCCGCTGCGCACCAGTTCGGTGATGCCGAAGGGCTTGAGCAGGCCGACGAAGGCGTCGAGCTTGTCGGTCTCGCCGACGCAACGCAGGATCATCGAGTCGATGCTGAAATCGACCACCTTGGCCTTAAAGTTCTCGGCGATCTGGAGGATTTCGGTGCGGTTCTTGAGATCGGCCTTGAGCTTGACCAGCACGAGTTCGCTTTCGATCACCGAATGGCCGGTGTGGTCGATGGCGCGGACGACATCGATCAGATTTTCGAGCTGCTTGATGATCTGCTCCAGCGCATCGGGGTCGCCCGAGCAGGTGATGGTCATGCGCGAGAACTCACCCGGCGCGGCGTCGATGCCGGGGACCGAGATGGCCGGCGAGACCACCAGCGATTCCATGTTGTAGCCGCGCCGCGAGAAGACGAGCGAGACGCGCACCAGCACGCCCGGCTTGTTGCGCACCAGCAGCGAGATGGTGTGCAACGGCTGGGTGATGATGTCAGTGACGACGTCGCGACGTGGCGCCTTGCCGGGGTCGAGTTCAAACTTGGCGCCGCGTTGTTCAGTGGTAGTGGCCATGGTGTTATTCCTGTTCATGTTGACCCTGTCGGCTTTTCCATCTTCTCCTTCGGCTTCTCGATGATCATGGCCGACAGCGGGGCGCCGGCGGGGATCATCGGGAAGACGTTGTCCTCCTTCACCACTTCGACTTCGATCAGGCACGGACCCTCGTTGTGGGCCATGGCCCACTTGATCGCCTTGTCGACGTCAGCAGCGCGCTTCACGCGTTTGCCGGGAACGTTGTAGGCGTCCGCCAGTTTGATGAAGTCTGGATTGCCTTCGAGATCGGCGCCCGAGATGCGGTTGTCGAAGAACAGCTCCTGCCACTGACGGATCATGCCGAGGCAGCGGTTGTTGATGATGAGGATCTTCACCGGGACCTTCTGCAACGCGGCTGTGGCCAGCTCGCAGAGCGTCATCTGGAAGCCGCCATCGCCGACCACGCACCAGGTCGGCTTGCCGGTGGCCATCGCCGCACCGATCGCCGCGGGGAAGCCAAAGCCCATGGTGCCCGCGCCGCCTGACGACAGCCAATGACGGTTCTTGGTGGTCCGACAGAACTGCGCCGCCCACATTTGGTGCTGGCCGACGTCGGTGCTGATGATGCAGTCGCGGCCACCCAGTTGGTCGAGGCGATCAAGTACATACTGCGCGCGCAGGCCGCCTTTTTTGGGGTACTGCAGCGGGTACTGCTTGCGCCAGCCGGCGATGTCCTTGAGCCAGTCGCGGGTGTCGAGCTTGGATACCAGTGGGAGCAGGTCCTCGATCGCCAATTTCGCATCGGCCGCGATGGCCACATCGGGGCGCACGATCTTGTTGAACTCGGCGACGTCGATGTCGATGTGGATCTTGACCGCGTCCTTGCAGAACTCGGAGAGCTTGCCGGTGATGCGGTCATCCCAGCGCGCGCCGATGGCCATGATCAGGTCGCAGTGCTCAACCGTGCGGTTGGCATACGCCGTGCCGTGCATGCCGAGCATGCCCTGATGCAAGGGATGTTCTTCCGGGCACGCGCCCTTGCCGAGCAAGGTGTTGACGATCGGCGCACCGAGCTTTTCGGCGAGCTCAATGATCGCTTTGCCCGCGCCAGAAATCACCGCGCCATTACCGACGTAGAGTACCGGCTTCTTGCTCTTCATCAGCAACGCGGCGGCCTTCTTCAGCAGACCGGCATCGCCGCGGCCGGGGATGTGGTAGCCGGGCAGCTTGACCGAATCGACGAACGGCGCGGTGCACGGACCCTGCGTGATGTCCTTGGGCAGATCGATCAGCACTGGACCAGGACGCCCGGTGGTGGCGATGTGAAATGCCTCCTTCATCACGCGTGGGATGTCGGCAGCGTTCTTGAGCAGGTAACTGTGCTTGACCACGGGGTAGGTGATACCGGTGACGTCGGCTTCTTGAAAGGCGTCCTTGCCGAGCATCGAAGTGATGGTCTGGCCGGTGAGGACGATCATCGGAACCGAGTCCATCAGCGCAGTCAGCAGACCGGTGACGCAGTTGGTCGCGCCGGGACCCGAGGTGACCAGGACCACGCCGGGCTTGCCGGTCGCGCGGGCATAGCCATCCGCCATGTGCGTGGCGCCCTGTTCGTGACGGACGAGGACGAACTTGATCTTGGAATCGACCAACGCGTCGAAGAGCGGCATCGCGGCACCGCCGGAGTAACCGTAGATCACCTCGACGCCTTCGCGCTCCAAGCACTGGATTATTTTTTCACCGCCGGAAGTGGTTTTCTGAGTCATGGCTGGTCCTTGGCTGGCCAGGTGGCAAAAAAGATAGAATTTTTAATATCGCGGTGTTGGTTCATACCGATGTTCCAAACAGAAATCCGACGCCAGCGCTTAACCCCATGGCCAGCGCACTCCAGAATGTGACGCGCATCGCACCCACCGTCATACGCGCACCGCCGGCGCGGGCAGCCACCGCACCCAGGAGCGCGAGGAACACCAGCGAAGTAGCCGAGACGATGGGAATCAGGCTCGCCTCTGGGGCAAATGCCGTGACAAAAAGAGGCATGGCTGCGCCCACAGCGAAGCTGGCGGCGGAAACAAAAGCCGCCTGAATCGGACGCGCACTCATCGTTTCTGAAATCCCGAGTTCATCGCGGGCATGTGCGCCGACCGCGTCATGTGCCATGAGTTGATCGGCGACCTGCTTCGCAAGCGCAGGATCCAGGCCTCGACCGATGTAGATCGCCGCCAGTTCCTGGCTCTCGCCTGGATAGTCCTTGTGGATCTCCTTGCGTTCACGCTCGATGTCTGCCTGTTCGGTGTCTGCCTGTGAGTGGACGGACACATACTCGCCTGCGGCCATCGACATGGCGCCCGCGACCAAGCCGGCAACCCCCGCGACCAATATGTTGCTGTGAGTCGCCTGCGCGGCCGCAACGCCCAGCACCAGGCTCGCGGTGGAAACGATACCGTCGTTCGCGCCCAATACTGCGGCGCGAAGCCAGCCGGTACGTTCAGTGCGGTGTTGTTCCCAGTGACGTGGATGCATGATGAAATTCGGCTCTTCAGGAAATTGATGGGTGCGGATGAAAGTGTCAGCCACCGATATAAGACATCTCAACTTTCTTCATCCGTGCAGCTTCTTCTGTGCGAATTTCGGAATAATTGTCTTCACGCTGGCTCCAGATCAAACCTATTGCGCCAGCGATTTCCTTGTCGTTTTTACCTGAACGCATGAGCGCGCGCAAATCATGGCCGGACTGCGCGAACAGGCAGGTGTACAGCTTGCCATCGGTCGAGAGTCGGGCGCGCGTGCAGGTGGAACAAAAGGCTTGCGTCACGCTGGAGATGACGCCGATTTCACCGCTACCATCCGCATAGGCCCAGCGCTGGGCGACTTCACCGGTGTAGTGGGATTGCGCTTCGATGATCGGCATCTCTGCGTTGATCATGCGCACGATCTCGGCCGATGACACGACATCGTTCATACGCCAGTCGTTGGAGGTGCCTACGTCCATAAATTCGATGAAGCGCACGATGTGACCGCTACCCTTGAAGTGCCGCGCCATCGCAACGATGTCCTGATCGTTGACACCTTTTTTGACCACCATGTTGATCTTGATGGACGCAAAGCCCGCGTCGTGCGCGGCGGCTATGCCATTCAATACATCGGCCACCGGAAAATCCACGTCGTTCATGGCGCGGAATGTAGCTTCATCGAGTGAGTCGAGCGAGACAGTGATGCGCTTCAGGCCTGCGGCCTTGAACGCCTGGGCTTGTCTGGACAGTAGCGAGCCGTTGGTGGTGAGGGCGATATCCAATGGTTTGCCGTCATGCGTCTTGAGGGCGGCCAGCGACTCGATCAACACCTCGAGGTTTTTACGCAGCAGGGGTTCGCCGCCGGTGAGTCGAATTTTCTCGACACCGTGTGCGACGAACAGGCCTGTCATGCGCGTGATTTCCTCGAAGCTCAATAGTTCAGATTTTGGCAAATATTGGTAGTTCTTGTCGAATACTGACTTGGGCATGCAGTAGGTGCAGCGGAAGTTGCAGCGGTCGGTTACCGAAATGCGCAGATCACGCAAGAGCCGGCCGCGCGTGTCCGGGAGCCTGCCGCCGGGGGCAGGCCTGTGCGCCGGAATGACTGGAATCACCGGTACATGGCTGGCGGTGCGCTGGTCAACGATGGGAATTATCTTGGTGCTCATGAGGGTCTCAATGTTCTTCATCGAGTTTGTACGCAGGCAAGGTCGTAAGCCGACCGTCTTCAACCGGGCCGCCCACCGTGAAGTGGTAGAAACTTTGCCACTCGCGTGCTTCGATGCCGAAGGCCGCATGGACCGGATCGTCGAAGTAGCAGCCGATCCCGGTGGCGCGGATGCCCGACTCTTCGGCCTCAAGATAAAGCACTTGACCCACCATGCCGGCCTCCCAGAACAGGTTTCGGTAGAACCCGCTGCCATACCCGGCCAGGCTGTCCATGTAGTCGGCGATCATGGCCAGGCTGAAGGCACCATCGCCGGCGATGTCCTGGCCGCAGGAGACGGTGATCGCCAGTGCTCGACAGTCCCCCTCTTTAAGAAGATACAAGGGGAGTCCTGGCGGACAGTCGGGCACTCGCTGCCAACCAAATTCTGCATGCAGCACGCGCTTAAGGACGTCGACCTGGTCCGGATCTCGGACCAGCGCGTAGAGGCCCGGTGCCAAGCCATCGACGCGGTGAACGAAGAGCCCGAGGTGGATGCGCGGCCGCCAGGGAATCGCGTCCCAGGGCATAGCTTGCCGCTCTTGGGTTGGCATCAGTCGGGCGAGCATGCGAAAGAATGTTGCGCGCGAGATAGAAGTCAAGCCATCCATCGCGACTGCGCTGCGGCGCCCAAGAATGGCCATCTCCGCCGTGAGAAGACCCTGACGGATGGGCGTATCGAACAGCGCATCCTCCGAGGGAAAGCCGGAGAAGTTCTCCTGAATAGGCGCGCGTGCGCCGCGTCGCGTCGCCTGCGCAACGGCGGCTATTGCGGGCCACGCGACGCTGTTTTCGGGGCTTAACGTGTTGGCCCTGCCCTGCCAAAGCACATCACCACCATGCGCCGTCAGCGGTTTAAATTCAGTCAGAAACGGCGCTGGTAAAGCCGGTGAAATCAATACGAGCAGATCAGCTTCCTCCCGCTCCGCCGCCGCGAAATCCTCATCGCGGCCAAGCCCAAGGAGGTTGGAGAGGGTGGCATCGCTCACGCTATCGAGCAGCACCAATCTCCAGCCGAGCGCCGCTGCCGCGATACGCAGGCTGGCCAGCGCGTGCCCCACATCGTGCTGGCAGTAGCGGAACGCGCGCTCACCGTACTTCCAGGCTTCCCGCCAATGAACCGATGACAGACCGACCAAGAAGGAGCCCTCAGGGAAAGACTCAGTCAGCTCGGCCCACCGCGTAGCATTGAGCACCGCTCGCCGTTCAAGAGCGTGCTCCTTCGGCGCATAGTGGTACACGCCGGCTGCAGCGCCGATATCGCTGCTATCGCCGATAGTGCCGATCTGGCCGAGCGCCGGCAGTACGGCATAGCCCTCGGTCGGATGAAGGTTTCCGCTCGATGGATTGGCGCGCAATGGCCACGTGGTATCACCCGATTGCTTCCACGCCGTCAGCGACAGTGCGTACCGAAAAAAGAGCGAAATCGACTCCAGCGACAGCGGCATAGTCGGCACCCTTGCGCTCGAATACACGCTGGCATAGAGCTGCCAATAGGGCAGCGGGCGGCCCGCTTTAGGCAGCGGGAGGCGAAGAAGATCGGCTCCCGCGTAGCGCCGAAACGGGTCAGGCTGCGTTGCCCAGTCCATGGTGCCGAGCGCGGCGGCGTAGCGGTGGAAGTGGTGCTTGGTGCGCTCGTGGTAGGCGACGACCCCCTCTTCGGCAGAGGCCTCTGCTTCGCCGCTCAGTTGTCCAAAAATCATGACGAGCAGCTCACATGCGACAAGCCACCGACCTCAAAGAACTCAGACGGCTTCAGCCTGTAGTATTTCTCCTCCACGTCCTTGGCCTGCTCGGCGTAGGGCTGCGTCATAACTTCCTGCAGCTCGCGCAGTAGAGCGTAGTTCCCCGCGCTCGCTTGGCTGTACGCAGGCACAAGAAACCACTCTCGCAAACTGTATTTTGGGTTGACGCGTTTCATCTGCCTAGAGATATCCTCACGGGAGCGGGGCTTCGCCGCATTCGTGTCGGTCGTGCTGTCGATGCTGATGTCGATGTCGATGAGCGATCTCCATTGTGTGAGCCAGTCTGACCAGCGCTGATCCATCCCTTCGTGGTCCTGGTAGAAGCTTTTTTTGAGTGGGCTAATGTCGTCAGGTACGGTCGAGAGCTCGCGGAAGAAGAGGGTGTAGTCGACAGGCGTTTGCAGCATCAGCGAAGCAAGCTCACTGAACAACGCCGCATGAAAAGTGCCAAGCCCCAGTTTGGCAGCCCACATCGTCTCCATTTGTGCCTGCATCACTGTTGAAAAGCCACTGCGAATCTCGTCGAGCTGTTGCAGGAAGTTCTGATGCAGAGAGTCCTGATGCGCGTTCAGCAAGGGCCGCAGCGCCGTACAAAACATGTGGAAGTTGCGTTCCGCTGCCACAGGTTGGTTCATGAACGCGAAGTGCTCTCCTCCACCCGTCCATGGCTGGTAGTGGGGATTGAATACATCGCAGAATCCGAATGGACCATAGTCGAGTGTGAAGCCGCCAGCCGCGCAGTTGTCGCTGTTGAAGTTGCCCTGGCAGTAGCCAACGCGGATCCAGTTCGCCACCAGCATGGTCAGGCGGCTGCGGAACTCGCGCGCGAGCAACAGCACTTTTTCGGCGGTGCTTAAGTTTTTGTCGATGACGTCCGCGTACTCACGATCGATCAAGTGCAACACCATCTGCTCGAGCTCTGCCATCGCTTGCGGGTGTTCCTGCTTGCGGGCACGGCGACCGAAGAGCTCGAGTTGGCCGACCCGAATGAACGACGGTGCGACGCGCGTCGAGATGGCGACTGCCTCCGATATAAGCCTGTCGGGATCCTTAGCGCGCGAGCCCTCCGAGTACCACGGACGCTTGACCTGCTCGGTTTTCGAAACGTACAAACTCAGAGCGCGTGAGGTGGGCACGCCGAGCGCGTGCATGTGTTCCTGTGCCAGAAACTCCCGGACACTCGAACGCAGCACGGCGCGACCGTCCGCACCGCGACAGTATGGGGTGCGTCCGCCACCTTTGAGCTGCATTTCCCAGCGGCTAGCGTTGATGACGGCCTCCAGCACGGAAACTGCGCGACCGTCGCCGTATCCGTTGCCGGTTTGGAACGGGCACTGCTGGGTGTACTCAGTGCCGAAGATGGACAGTGCGTAGCCAGTCGCCCAACCGACCTTGCGCATCGGCTCTGGAACGTGCGAGATGTCGCCGGAGAACATACGCATGAAGTCGGCCGACTGCGCCAGGCTGTCGGCAAGCCCAAGTTCTCGAAAAAAGTTTTTGCTGTGTGCGACGTACTCGGGGTCTTTGATGGGCGTGGGATTGACGGGGACATAGTGGCCCGTGAAGACTTGTCGCGGCGCGTGGTCGGCGCCGTTTGCTTGTCCGTCAGGATCGCAGTTGAGCGTGTCCATGAGCGAGTAGTTTGCCAACTTTGCGAGATCGGCTAGCGTCGCGACGGGTGGGGTGGTTTCTTGGGACAGTCGATTTGTCATATGGCTACTCATGGCGCGGGTAGAACGGCTGCTTTCCCGCTGCGTGGTCAGTCGCATCGACGATTTCCTCGATTTCCGGGGCGACCCTTTTCAGTATGACTTCTAATCCCTGCCGCAGCGTCACCTGAGAGGAGGCGCAGCCCTGGCAGCCGCCGCTCATGCGGATAAAAAGCTTCCCTTGCCGGACCTTCACAATCGAAATCTTCCCGCCGTGGCTAGCGATTGAACGATTGACCTCCTTGTCCAGCAGTTCCTGAATAACCGTATTAAGCTCTGTATCGGACCTGCCAATCGTGCCGCTGTGGACATGCATCTCCAGAATCGCCGGCACGCCAGTCAGCAGCTGCGTCCGGATGGCCGTGCCGATGGTGGCTTTCAGTCCTGACCAGGAGGCGATCGGCTCCTTGCAGATGGTCACCACATTTTCGGCAATGAGCACATTGGCCACGCCGGGGAGGGCGAACAGTCGCTCGACTAGCGGCGATCCGGCGGCCCGTTCCTTATTACCGAAAAAAAAGGGGCCGCCAGGATGCAAGGGTCGGCTCACGATGAACTTGCACGTGTCAAGATCGGCGAGCGACATTTCCGCGCGAATGCTGACCGGCAGATCCAAAAGCAGGGTGTCAGACATTTTCAGCGCTCATCAAAGCAGCGCGCGCGCCTAAGGCACGCAGGTCTTTAAACGCATAGATTCCGCTTTTATGGCCGTCGCTCCATTCGGGCTGGATCGCGTAGTTGCCTATGCTCACGATCTTTTTCGGACTCACATCAGAACCTATCGTCTTTGGATCGAGCAGTTTTTCTCCGGTCATCTCCTCGATACAGGCCGCGCAACGACAGGCTAAGCGCAGGTCACGGACGTCCAAGTCGTCCCGATGACCGTCCTCCCAGAGGATGGATAAGGTACGCGGATCACGACGCAAAAAACCTATCGGGGTGGTCTGCGATCCAGCAGGCCGCGCAGCGCCTTCCATCCAGGCTGGCGCGCCCTCGTTCCTGTCCCACGTCCACACAAAGGGCTTCAGAGCTGTGACCGTTCCGTGGAGCTGCTCCACGAGCGCTGCGGCGATGGTCGCATACACCTTGGCGCTGACCGACGTTGGCTGGTCTGCCACGATCGGCCTACCCTCATCACCGCAGGTGACGACATCGGCATCGAGAGGTAAAGCACCCAGGAAGGGGACGCCAAGATCCTGGCTCATCTGCTCGCCGCCACCGTGACGGAAGATATCCGTGTTCTCGCCGCAGTGGGGACAGGTAAAGGTACGCATGTTCTCGACCAGCCCAAGAATCTTGACCTGCACCTTCTCGAACATCCGCAAGCCTCGACGGGCGATCTTCAGGCTCACAGCCTGTGGAGTCGTCACGATCACCACGCCCGACAGCGGCATACTCTGTGCCAGCGTCAGTTGGGTGTCGCCGGTACCGGGCGGGAGGTCGAGGATCAAGTAGTCCAGCGGTCCCCAGCGCACGCCGTCGACGAACATCTTCAGGTATTTCCCCACCATCGGCCCGCGCAAGACGGCCGGGTTGTCGTCTCCGGTGAGCATGCCCATCGACACCACCTTCAGGCCGTGCCGCTCCGCCGGGATCATCTTGCCGTCCGGGCTAGTCGCTGGCGGCTCACTGGTTGGGATGCCGAGCATGCCGGGGATGCTGGGGCCAAGGATGTCGGCATCTACGATTCCGACGCGCGCGCCGAGCTGTTGCAGCGCAAGCGCCAGATTAACGCTCACCGTGGATTTTCCGACGCCGCCCTTGCCGCTGCCGACGGCGATGATATGCCGGATCCCCGGCAGCTTGTCGGCGCTAACTGCATTAACGGCCGACTGGGATGACGCGCCTAGTGCGTGGGGTTGATCGTGGTTCTGGTCAGTAGTCTGCATGGCTAAGTTCCTTGTGTCTTCAATTATCAAAACACCCCTGCCGCACGCGCCTGTTCATCGGCATGGTAGGAGCTGCGCACCAGCGGGCCCGAGGCAGCGTGCAGGAAGCCCATCTTGGTGGCTTCTTCTGCATACATCTTGAAAGTGTCGGGGTGCACATAGCGGCGCACCGCCATGTGACCGCCGGACGGCGGCAGGTACTGGCCAATGGTCAACATATCAACGTCGTGGGCGCGCAGAGCGCGCAGCACTTGCAAAATTTCCTCATCGGTCTCGCCCAGCCCGACCATCAGACCGGATTTGGTCGGGATGCTCGGATGCTGGGCCTTGAAGCGTTGCAACAAGTTAAGCGTGTTTTGAAATTCCGCACCGGGGCGCGCTTCTTTGTACAAACGCGGCACGGTTTCGATGTTGTGGTTCAACACGTCCGGCGGCGCGGTGCCAAGGATTTCTAGCGCATGGTCCAGCCGGCCACCAAAGTCGGGCGTCAGAATTTCGATGTAGGTGCTGGGCGTCAGTGCCCGGATGTGGCGGATGCATTCGACGAAATGGCCGGCCCCGCCGTCGTGCAAATCATCGCGGTCCACCGAGGTGATGACAACGTAATTGAGTTTCATCAGCGCGATGGTTTGGGCCAGGCGTTCTGGCTCGTTGGGGTCCAGCGGATTCGGCCGCCCCGTACTGACGTTGCAGAACCGGCAGCGCCGCGTACATTTGTCGCCCATGATCATGAAGGTTGCGGTGCCTTTACTCCAGCACTCGCCGATGTTGGGGCATGAGGCCTCTTCGCACACCGTCACCAGCTTATTGGCGCGCACGATGTCCTTGATCTCACCGAGGCGGCCAGACGGTAACGCGGCCTTGACGCGAATCCAGTCAGGTTTGGGCAATCTCTCGGTCAGATCGATCTCGTCGCGCTTGGTCTTGAGGCTGCCCCTTTGTTTGTCTGGCGAATGGGTAGTCGCGGCTATCAACGGCGTTGTTTCGGTTGTCATGGTGTCCTGATTAAGCAAGTTACGCCTCCCGCGCCAAAGCAAGAAATTCCGTGCGCAGCGCCAGATTGGGTAGCAGTTCGCCGAGCATGGCTGACGTTATGGTTTCCTCTCCCTGGGTGCGAATGCCGCGGCTTTCCATGCACAGGTGCCGACAGCGAATGACTACGCCAACCGCTTTCGGTTCCAGATGTGTCATCAAGGCGCTGGCAATTTGGGTCGTGAGGCGTTCCTGCACCTGCAGCCGTTTGGAAAAACAATCGACCTGGTGCGTCAACTTTGACAGGCCCACCATTTTTTCGTTGGGAGCATAGCCGATCGTGGCTTTGCCAAAGAAAGGCGCTAGATGGTGCTCGCAATGGCTATAGACCGGGATGCCGCGTACCACGATGAGTTCGTTGTAGTCTTCCGCCCCGTCTTCGAACACTTTCAGGCATTCAGCCGGGTCTTTGGTATATCCGGCAGTCCAGTGCTTCCAGGCCTTTGCAACGCGGGACGGTGTTTCTACAAGGCCGGGCCTATCGGGGTTTTCTCCCAAGCTGGATAAAAATCGGCGCCAGTCCTGTTCGGTAAATGGTGTTTCTGACATCTATGCGTTTCCTGTCTGTGTTGATGTATGCCCGGCTTCTTCCAGGGTCATGGCGATGATGTTCAGTGCGTGCACCCGCTCCGGCATCCAGTCGGACACGGCGTCATAGACCAGCCGATGCCTGGCGATGCGCTGCAATGCATGGAACCTGGCGTCGATCACCCGGACTCGAAAATGCCCGCCACCCCCCGCAGCGCCGGCATGGCCGACGTGTAAATGGCTCTCGTCCTCGACCTGGATCGCAGCTTCAGGAAATGCCTGCCGCAAGCGTTCCAGCAATGCATCGTGTGTAGGTTTCAAGACGTTTTTTCCTGCATGATTTCCAATCTAAACCGCCACGACGTCGATGTCCGGTTCAATCGACCGCACCAAGTTTTCTATGCCCCTGAGGGTGCCGGATATCGAGCTCGGACAGGTACCGCACGCGCCCTGGTAGTGCACGCTGAGCTGGTTGCCGGCTAGACCGACCACGTGGAGGTCGCCGCCGTCGTTTTTCAGGTGAGGGCGAATCTGCTCGTCAAGCAGCGTGTTGATCGCATCGAGGCGTGATTGATCTTCCTCGCTGAGAGCAGCAATCGTCGTGCGGGCTGCAAACACGGCCGCAGCAGACTGGGCCTCGGCCGCCGGTGCGGCGCGGATCGGAACCGCCACCAAACGAACCAACTCTGGCCAATCGGCTCCGCCGTCCTGCGTCACGGTGAGCCATTTATCAACGTAAAACACATTGCTGACATGCTTGATGTCGAACAACGCGCAAGACAGTGCATCGTCCTTCGCCTGCTCTGCGTTCTCGTACGAGTGCGTAATGCCCCAGGTCAGCGGCTCGTGGAGGGTAAACTTCACCGCGTTCGGATTGGGGGTGTCTTCGATATCTGCAATCTTGGGCATTTTCAGCTCCTGAAAGGGTTTTGGGGGTCAGGGCCCAATAACCCGCATAACCTGTTTCAATGTCATTAAGCCAGCGCTGAGTCGATCAACTTCTGCAATTCACCTTGGGCATACATCTCGCGCACAATATCGGCACCACCGATGAACTCACCCTTGATGTAGAGCTGCGGAACAGTCGGCCAGTTGCTATAAACCTTGATGCCCTCGCGAATTTCTGGGTCAGCCAGCACGTCTACGGCGGTAAAGTTCTGCATGCCGCAGGCCTGGAGTAGCTTGACCGTCGCGCCGGAAAAACCACACTGAGGGGACTGGGGCGTGCCTTTCATGTAAAGCACGACCGCATCGGCTGTGATCTGATTGCGAAGTTTTTCTTGTACGTTCATTTCTATTCCTCAAAAGTTAATTGATGGCCGATTGCGCCCAGGCATCGGGCGTGAGTGTGCGGATGGCCAGTGCGTGGATTTCTGAGCGCATGCGATCTCCGAGTGCCAGGTACACCAACTGATGCTGCTGTACCTTATTTTTTCCGGTGAATTGCGGGCTCACAATCACCGCCTCGAAGTGCTGGCCGTCATCGCCCAGCACTTCCACGTATTCGCAAGGCAGGCCATTCATGATGGTGGTTCTTAGTTCATTGGCAGTCATTCGCTTGTCCTTTTAATTGCTTATCTTTTGGCCGGTCAGCATCACGCGTTACCGATCGGCGCGTGCATCGGGTCTGCGTCAGCCTCGGTCGAAGCACTGGCGACGGAATTGAATGCGGCGTGCAGCGTGTGCCACGGCAAAATCGCGCATTTGACCCTCGTCGGCAGATCGCACACCCCGGCGAATACAGCCAGCCGTCCGATATGATTCGGGCTGTTCAGGTCGAGCTTGCCCGTGGCCATGGCGAGAAATTCCTGGATCAGAATTTCCGCGTCCGAATGGGTTTTTCCCTTGACGGCGACCGTCATCATCGATGCCGACGCCTTGCAGATCGCGCACGACTCCCCCTCAAACGCGATGGCGCAGACGCTCTCGCCATCGAGGTTAAGCGCCACACTGATGTGATCGCCGCACAGCGGGTTGTGGCCCACCGCATGGTGGCTCGCGTTCTCAAGCGTGCCGTAGTTGCGCGGCTTCTTGTTGTGGTCGAGGATGACCTCTTGGTACAGCGCTTTGTAGTTGGCCATTACGCAAACACCTTCTGCACACTGCGAATGCCGGCGACCAGTGCATCGACCTCCGCCAGGGTGTTGTAAAATGCAAACGAGGCGCGCGAGGTGGCCGGAACTTTGAAACGCGTCATCACCGGCTGCGCGCAATGATGACCGGTGCGCACCGCGATGCCCTCCTGATTGAGCAGGGTGCCGACGTCGTGTGGATGCACGCCGTCAAGAGTGAACGAGATGACCGCAGCCTTATTTTTGGCGGTGCCGATAAGGCGCACCCCCGGCATCTCTACCATCTGCGCCGTCGCGTAGCTCAACAATGCGTGCTCGTGCGCGGCGATGGCGTCCATGCCGATGGCCGAGAGGTAATCGACGGCGGAACCCAGCGCGATGGCGGCTGCGATGGGCGGCGTGCCGGCCTCGAATTTATGTGGGATGGTGTTGTAGGTTGTTTTCTCAAAGGAAACCGACAAAATCATGTCGCCACCGCCCTTGAAGGGCTGCATTTTTTCCAGCAGATCTGCCTTGCCATACAGGACGCCGATGCCGGTCGGACCGCACAACTTGTGGCCCGAAAAGGCGTAGAAGTCGCAATCTAGATCCTGCACGTCAACGGCAAGGTGCGGCGCCGCCTGCGCGCCGTCCACCAGAACGCGCACGCCGTGGTCATGCGCGAACGCGATCATCTGCTTGATCGGGTTGATGGTCCCCAGCGCGTTGGACACATGCAGCACGCCAACCAGCTTGGTGCGCTCGTTGAACAGATTTTCATATTCATCGATCAGCAGTTCGCCGGCGTCGTTGATCGGTACCACGCGTATCTGCGCACCGGTTTCTTCGGCCAGCATTTGCCACGGAACGATGTTCGAATGGTGCTCAAGCGTGGTCAGAATAATCTCGTCGCCGGCCTTGATGAACTTGCGGCCGTAGCCGTGCATCACCAGGTTGATCGCATCGGTGGTGCCGCTGGTGAAGATCACTTCGCGCTCGTCGGGTGCGTTGATGAAGCGCTGTAACTTGCGCCGTGCGGCCTCGTATTCGGCGGTCGCAGTCTCCGACAAATAGTGCACCGCGCGGTGGATGTTGGCGTGCTCAGCTGTTTGGTAGCGCACCAGGCGGGCTATCACTGGCTGCGGCATCTGGCTTGAGGCGGCGTTATCGAGATAGACCAGCGGCTTGCCGTCAATCTGCAGTTGGAGAATCGGGAAGTCGGCACGTATGCGCTCCACATCGAAGGGAGCGAATGATTCCATGGCGGGCATCCAGCTGGCCGTTGTCACGCCAAGCACGGACGACCGCAGGACGGGAGCCGATAGCGACGGGGAGGCCAGTGCGGTTTGAACGGCGATCATGGGTAGTACTAGTTGCTGGTTTGCTCAAACACCGTCTGCTCAAGCCGCTGCTTGAGCGATACGACGGGGATGCGGTCGATGATTTCAGCGCCGAAGGCATAGGTCAGCAGATTGCGTGCAACGCTTTCAGACAGGCCGCGGCTCTTCAGGTAAAACACTTCCTCGCTGTCGAGCTGGCCGATGGTCGCGCCATGCGCGCATTTGACGTCGTCGGCGAAAATATCCAGCTGCGGTTTGGTATCGACGTGGGCTTTTCCGGTGAGGAGCAGGTTCCGGCTCGACTGGACCGAGTCGGTCCGCTGCGCACCCTGGCGCACCATGATTTTTCCATTGAACACCGCGTGTGCGCTGCCGCCAACGATGCATTTGTGCAGCTGGCGGCTCACGCCATGCGGGTGTGCGTGGTCGATGCAGGTATGGGTATCGGCCAGCTGTTTGGCTGCGATCAGTGCCAGCCCGTCAACCGCGCACTCGGCGCCTTCGGCCAACAACACGTTGAGGTTGTAGCGAGAAATTTGTGCACCCAGCGCGACGCTCACCGATTGGTAATGACTAGCACGCCCAACGGACACCGCGCAATTGGCAATATGAAACGCTTGTGCGCCTTCGCGCTGAATCCGGATGTGATTGACACGCGCATTGTCTTCTAGCGCGATTTCGGTCACGGTGTTGGTGAAGTGGGGTTCTTCTTGCCAACGCGGTTGGTACATGACGACGTAATCCTCGATCACCGTCACGACGCTACCCGTCTCGGCCACCACCAGGCAACGGGGATGACTGACAACCTCTTTTTGCGTCGCAATAAACAGCAGATGCACCGGCGCGGCAAGCGCCACGTTGCGCGGCACCACAATCACTGCCGCATCCTGCAGGAAGGCCGTATTGAGCGCCGCGAATACGTTGTCCCGAAAGGCTGCGTGACGGCCAAGATGGGCTTCGATCGCTGCGGCGTGTGTGGCAAGCGCCGTCGGAAGGTTGGAGACCACCACGCCGCTGTCTGAGGCAGCATTGGACAACTGCGGCGCATAGATGCCATCGACAAACACCAGTCGGGTGCTTGCTTCTTCAATACAAAAATCCGCCATATCGGCGGCCTCCAAAAAGCTTGCGCTGAGTGCCGGAGAAAACGACTGTTTGGTCAGCTGAGAAATATCGGTAAAGCGCCACTCCTCGTCGCGCAAGGTGGGAAGCGCCAGCACGTCGAGTCGATTGACCGCCTCAGCACGCAGCGCGTTGACCCACGCCAACGGGCTGACCGGCAGCTGCGGCTGGCCTGTCAGCAGCGCCTCAAAGTACCCCACGGCGGGTCGTCGAATAGAGGTGACGGTGCTCATGCGGCCACCTCTGCTGCCCTCGTCTGGCTCGCCGCCTGGTGCTCTTGGTGCTCGGCCGCGACCCAGTCGTAGCCACGTGCCTCGAGTTCAAGTGCCAAATCTTTACCGCCGGTTTTGATAATGCGACCAGCCTCCATGACATGCACAAAGTCTGGCACGATGTAATTAAGCAGCCGCTGGTAGTGCGTCACCAGCACCATGGCGCTGTTCTGATTGGCGAGCTGGTTGACGCCCTGAGAAACCACCCTGAGCGCATCTATATCTAAACCAGAATCTGTTTCATCGAGTACCGCTA
>Ga0209702_10003917_pt1 | contig 22591 bp, 20 predicted proteins | sample FRY01_FD_187210 | JGI IMG/M metagenome (GOLD analysis project Ga0209702, IMG submission 187210) | Freshwater microbial communities from Lake Fryxell liftoff mats and glacier meltwater in Antarctica - FRY-01 (SPAdes) (version 2) | ecosystem: Environmental > Aquatic > Freshwater > Ice > Glacier... | reverse complement strand
TATTCATAGATCCTCAATCAATAATGATTCTTCCTACAACGGGCATTAAAGGATTTAATACAAGTAGTGTGTCGTTGTGCACCAATTACGCAATAAACAAACACTTTTTATGGAGAACAGAATTTAGAATGTTCTCTTCTAAAAATCTTGTATTTGAAGATCAGAATGGAATAATTGTTAACAAAGTGAATTGGGGTATTACTAGCTTAGCTATTAGTTTTTAACCAAAAATTACTTCATTTACTGCTCCTGGAAATTTGCCGAATTTTTTGTCTACTGCTAAATAGCGAAAATTGAATATTCCAGTGAGCTGAGCTTTAACCATAATTACATTAGCTATATCTCCTAAAAACCAAAGCGGCAATTTATAATGAACAATATCCGTCATTTCTACTCCACCTTCAATGGCTTTGAAATGGTGTTGATGGTGCCACATACTATATGGACCAAAACGTTGTTCATCTATAAAATATTGATGATCTACAACTTTAGTAATTTCTGTCATCCAATACAAAGGAATACCTAAAATAGGCTTTACAGTATATTCTATAATTTGCCCCGCATACATTTTATCGCCATGGTGCTTGCTTACTATATTGAACCCTAAGTTGCTGGGAGTTATGTCTTTAAGATTATCAGGTTTACTGAAAAAATCCCATGCTGTATCTAATGAAATGGGGATTTTTTGGACTGTTTTAATGCTGTAGACTTTCGACATGATTTGAGTAGTTAATAAAATAACAGTTTTAAGATAATAATGTTCATGGTATCTTTATTGCATGGCAACTAGGCAGGAACAGATAGCACAATTTAATCAAATTTATAGTTTACTCAATGCAGAGCAAAAAAGGGCTGTTGATACGCTAGAAGGACCTGTTATGGTTATAGCCGGACCAGGTACTGGAAAAACCCAAATACTCAGCGCTAGAATTGGGAAAATTTTATTAGAAACAGATACTAAACCAGAAAATATTCTTTGCTTAACATACACAGACGCTGGAGTTGTTGCAATGCGCAAACGTTTACTTGGTTTTATTGGTGCCGATTCATACAAAGTAAATATTTATACTTTCCACGCATTTTGTAATGATATTATTCAGGACAATCTTTCTTTGTTTGAGAAAACATCACTCGATCCAATTTCAGAATTAGAAAGTATTGAATTGTTTAAAGACTTAATTGATGCTTTTCCAAAAAATCATCCACTAAAAAGATACAGAGGAGATGTGTACTTCGAAATTAATAATCTGAAGCAGTTATTCAGTAATATGAAGAAGGAGGGTTGGACGCCCGATCAGATTAACACGGCGGTTTCAGCGTATATTAATGATTTACCTACTAGAGAAGAATTTATTTATCAACGAGCATACAAGCAATTTAAGAAGGGAGATTTAAAACAGAATAAGTTAGATGAAGCAGCAGAGAAGATGGAAAAACTGCAAGCAGCAGTAAATGAATTTGATCATTTTCAGGAGTTAATGAAAAAAAGAAATCGCTATGATTTTGATGATATGATCAATTGGGTATTAAAAGAGTTTAAAGAAAATAAAACTTTACTAGCACGATATCAAGAACAATACCAATATATATTAGTTGATGAATACCAAGATACCAGCGGAACGCAAAATAATTTGGTGGAGTTGCTTACAGGATTTTGGGAGCAGCCAAATATTTTTGTTGTTGGTGATGATGATCAAAGCATCTACAGATTCCAAGGTGCTAATATTGAAAACATGGAACAGTTTGCTGGTAAACATGCGGATTCATTATTAACGATTGTACTTAGTAACAATTATAGATCTACTCAACCAATACTAGATATTTCAAAAACACTTATCGATAGGAATGAAGAAAGATTGGTAAAGAAAATAGATGGACTTTCTAAAAATTTAATATCCGCCAATACGGCTATCAATACAATAAAAACATTACCAACTATTGTTGAATATGAAACTCAGCAACAAGAAATGATTCATCTTACTGCAGAAGTAGGATCCTTATTAGAAAAGGGTTTAGATCCAGGAAAAATTGCTATCATCTTTAAAGAGAATAAATATGGCGAAGCATTAAGCGCCTATTTTAAACAAAAAAATATTCCTGTTTACAGCAAACGAAATTTAAATATTCTGCAAATACCACTTGCCCAAAAGATAATTTTAGTGTTGAAGTATTTGGCTGCAGAGCATGATATTCCTTATGGTGGAGATGAAATGTTATTTGAGATATTACATTTCGATTGGTTTGAAATTGAACCTATAGAAATAGCTAAAATTAGTTCCGCTGTTGCCGATAAAAGATTTGCCGACGACAAAACATCTATTAGAAAATATATTTACGATAAAGCAAATTTACCTCCTAGGGATTTATTTAGTACACCAATAAAAGGATTAAGGCAAGCAACTGATGCATTAGAAGCGTTAATTAGAGACGTTCCTAATACTACACTACAACATTTATTTGAAACCCTTATTCAAAAAATGGGAGTGCTCAATTTTATAATGAAATCTCCTGATAAACATTGGCACTTGCAAGTGTTAACAGGTTTATTTAATTTTATAAAAGAAGAAACAAGTAGAAATCCAACCTTGAAATTACAGGAGTTAGTAACGGTGATTGAGTTGATGGAAAAAGAGAATTTAAGCTTACCGCTTGTTCAAGTAAGTGGAAGCGATAAAGGAGTAAACTTACTTACAGCCCACGGATCGAAAGGATTGGAATTTGAATATGTATTTATAGTTGGTGCCAATGCATCATTTTGGGAAAAGAAAAGAAAACCAGGTGGAGGTTATACAATGCCCGACACTTTATTTGCATCTCAACCTACACATACAGATAATGAAGAATTAAGAAGATTGTTTTATGTAGCTATTACTAGAGCAGAAAAACAATTAAGCATTTCGTATAGCAGTTATAAATCCGATGGCAAAGCATTAGAGCCATCGATGTTTATTGCAGAAATTCAGGAAGATCATCATTTACCCGTTGTAAAAGTAGTTGTACCTGTTGAAACCATAAGTGAGTTCAGTGCTTTAGCTTTTGAAGAAGAACTCAAACCAGAAATAGAAAAAATAGAAGCAGAGTTCATTACTCGAATCCTCGATAAATTTGTGATGAATGTAACTGCTTTAAATAATTATTTAAAATGTCCTTTACAATTTTACTTTAATAATTTAGTACGTGTGCCTTCTGGCAAATCAGAAGCTACTGAATTTGGGTCTGCTGTTCATGAAGCATTGCAAAGGTTGTTTCAGCAAATGCAAGAAAATGAGCAGTTCCCACCAAAGGAACAGTTTATTCATTATTTTGAAAAATACATGCAACGGCATCGCGAAAACTTTACCAAGGCGCAGTACAATAGAAGAATGGAGTACGGAGGTGTTGTGTTGAGTAATTATTATGATACTTATATTAATGAATGGAATAAAATTGTGGTGGTTGAAAGGACCATTAAAAACGTGGTAGTAAATGGTGCGCCTTTAAAGGGTAAATTAGATAAAATTGAATTTAATGGAAAGGCATCTAATGTTGTAGATTATAAAACAGGAGATATTGAAAGAGCTAAAGAAAAATTACTTCCTCCAAACGATAAATATCCAAACGGAGGAGATTATTGGCGACAAGCAGTGTTTTATAAAATATTAGTTGATAATTATGATCAAAAAAACTGGCAGGTAATAAGTAGTGAGTTCGATTTTATTGAGCCCGATAAGAAGAAGGAATACCAAAAAGTAAAATTAACCATCACGCCAGAAGATATAGCAACAGTAACGCATCAAATTACTACCGTTTGGGGGAAAATTCAAGAACGAGATTTTTATACTGGCTGCGGAAAACCAGATTGCCATTGGTGTGGATTTGTTAAAAATAATAATTTATCCATTGCTTTGCATGAGTTAGAGGAAGAAAATGAATTTGACTAATTGAAAGGATTTATGTTTGCATATTCAACTTATAAAATGAATCTATTTTTTAAAGTTATATTGGCTGCTATTTTTATCGGATCTATTGCTTTGACTGTAAGCTCCTGCGCCAATATTATTCCTCCTGGTGGCGGGCCAAGAGATAGTTTGCCGCCAAGACTAATTGGTGCATTACCAAAAGACTCTGCCGTAAATGTTTTTCCAAAAATTATTAATTTGACTTTTGATGAGTATGTAACATTGCAAGGTGTAAATGAAAACTTGATAATTTCTCCTACACTAAAAAATGTTCCATTGGTTGATAATAAATTAAGGGTAGTAACAATAAAAATTAAAGATTCTTTAGAAGCCAACACTACTTACTCGCTCAACTTTGGCGATGCAATAAAAGATGTGAATGAAGGGAATATTTTAAAAGGATTTACTTATGTATTTTCAACTGGTAAAGTAATTGATAATTACACTTATAGCGGTAAAGTATTTTTAGCTGAAAATGGCAAGATAGACACTACATTAATTGTGATACTTCATAAAATATTAGACGATTCGGCTATTGTAAAAGAACGACCACGATACTATACAAGAATTAATGGCAAGGGTGATTTTAAATTTAAAAATTTATCTGTAGGAACTTTTAGGGCATTTGTTTTACCTAACGACTATACTAAAAAGTACGATGATAGCACTAAGCTATTTGCGTTTAGAGATAAGCCCATTATAATGAGCAATAATAACCCTTATGATACTTTGTATGCTTATCAGGAATATAAACAAGTAGTAAAAATATCTAGTCCTGTTGCCTCAACAGATAAAAATTTAAAAGAAGACAAGCGGTTAAAATATACAAGCGACTTAGAAGGTGGTCAACAAGATTTACTCAGCAATTTAACCCTTACGTTCAACAGAAAAATTAAGTTGTCTGATAGTTCAAAAATAGTATTTGGTGATAGCAATTTTACTTCATTAAAAGATTATACACTTAGCTTAGATACTGGTAAAACCAAGCTCACACTAAGTTATAAATGGAAGGAATTAAATTATTTTAGGTTGGTGATTCCTAAAGAATCAGTAATGGATACAGCGGGAATGATGCTACCGAAAAAAGATACCATAAAATTTACTACTAAAAAAGAAGCCGATTACGGTAGTATTCAATTAAAATTCACTAATTTAAATCTTACCAAAAATCCAGTGTTACAAGTGGTGCAGTCCGATAATATAGTAGAATCTATTCCATTAACCAGCTTTGAATTGATAAGAAAATTATACAAGCCTGGTAGTTATGATTTGCGAATTTTATATGATGCCAATAAAAATGGAATTTGGGATGCAGGAAGTTTTGGAAAAATAAAAAGGCAGCCCGAAATTGTACGCTTAATTCCTAAAGTTTTTACAGTAAAGGGCAATTGGGATAATGAAGTGACGATAGTGTTGTAGTTAGTAATCATAAAACCCTTTCCCAGTTTTTTTTCCTAATTCTCCTTTCGTAACCTTTTCTTTTTGTAGTGGCGATGGAGTTAATCGCTCGGGTTTTCCTAAAGCTTCCCACACTATATTGCTTACGCTGTAATTAATATCTAATCCAATTAAGTCCATCAATTTAAAAGGACCCATTTTAAAACCAGCCGCTTCCATCAATTCATCTGCAGCTTCTACGGTAATTAATCCTTTACTCACCATTTCCATTGCTTCTAAATAATAGTGGCGAGCAACCCTGTTTACAATAAAGCCTGGAGCATCTTTGCATAACACCGGCACTTTGCCCATTGTTTTGGTTAATTGAATTACTGTTTCAATATTTTCGGGGGCGCTTTGTTTTCCCTGAATTACTTCTACCAATTTCATAATTGGTGCAGGATTAAAAAAGTGCATCCCCACTAACCTATTGGGATGATGAAATCCTTCTGCAATGGCATCTATACTAATTGAAGATGTATTGGTAGCAAAAATGGTAGTAGAATTATTAATAGTTGCCAACTCATTAAATAAAGCAATCTTACTATCTATCTTTTCAATGATGGCTTCAATTATAATATCGCCCTTACATTTATCTGATTGGCTCGTATAACTGAGCCTATTCAGTATTTGCTCTTTTTCTGATTCTTCCAGTTTGCCTTTTTGTACTAGATTGGATAGTTGTGTTTTAATACTCATTTTACCCTTATCCAGTGCAGTCTCATTTTGATCAAAAAGTATTGTAATGAAACCAGCTTTAGCAGCAACTTGTGCTATTCCGCTACCCATGGTACCAGCACCGCAAATAACTATCGTTATAATTTCCTTCATCATTTATAAAATTGCAAGATACTTACATCTTTTCCACGGTTGGCAGTTTTAGTGGACAATCAAAAAAAATCGTGCTAATTTTATAAGATGGCAAAAGAAATAGAACAATTGGATCTTTTTGGGATGCCGATATCTGCAAATATGCCCTCCCCGAAAAAGAAAATAGTCAACAAACAGGCTGCGGTGGAGAAATTTAACTCAACTATTGATCCTGTTATAAGTGAGCCCGAGCCTGTTGTATATGCCAATGAACAGATTGTTGTAAAAATTAAGACTACGGTTAAAGATAAAAGTCAGGAAAAAAAAGAACAAAAAAGAGGAAGGAAATCTTTCAAAGAAATTGATGCAACAGTTGACTTAATTGATGTGCCTGATGATGTAACCCTTCAAAAAAAATTATACTATTCCATAAGTGAAGTAGCATCTTGGTTTAAAGTAAATACATCATTACTCCGTTATTGGGAAAATGAGTTTGATGTTCTGCAACCACGAAAAACTAGAAAAGGTGATCGTTTATTTAGAATGGAAGACATTAAAAATCTTCAACTTATTTATTTCCTACTTCGCCAACGAAAATTTTCTATAGAAGGAGCTAAAAGTTATTTAAAAAATAACAAAGGGAAAATTGATACAGAAACGCAATTAGTACAAACGCTTACTGGATTCAAAAGCTTTTTGCTTGAGTTGAAGTCTTCATTAGAGCATCGGCTTTAAACTATGAAAAGTTACATCGGTATTAGCTGCAGCCAAATGAATCTTACTATCTTCCATTATTTTGATAATTTCTAAGGTAGCTTTTTGTTTGTCCATCAAAAATTGCTCAATAGTTTGTTCAATACTTGTATAATATTCTACATTAATGATATGCGCATTTTTACCAGTATCGGATAAATAAACCAGACTATTTGAAGAAAATGGTTCAGCTATTAAATTAGTTATCTCATTAATTAAATTAGTTAGCTGTGTTGAATTTGTAGTAAGACTAACCTCTAACTTTATTTCTGCTTTTCGTTGAGTGCGCAATGAAATATTGTCGACAATTGTATCTACCATTTGCTTATTGGGAACAGATATATATGTTTTTTCTTGTGTGCGAATGCGTGTACTTCTCAACCCAATCTTTTCAATATTGCCTATAAACCCATTCACTTTTACCAAGTCGCCTGTAGCAAATGGTTTATCAAAAAAGATGATAAAAGAAGCAATCAAATTCTCCATGCTTTCTCTTGTAGCCAATGCTATAGCGGCTCCCACAATACTTAAGCCGGTTAATAAATTTCCTATATTTTTATTAAATGAAAAACGAAGAATTAATAATATCCCTATAATAATTAATATCGCTTTAAAAAAATCTTTAAAAAAAATGATTAGTTGATTATCTGTTTGATAGGGTGCAAGATTTGCTTTTTCTTCTAGTATCATTGCAATAAAATCGATTACACGAAGGCACAACCAAATAAAAGCAAGAATTAATACTCCATCTGCAATTGACTCTATGATTTGTCTGATTTCAACACGATGAATTTTTACATTCAAAGCTGTTGGAAAATTAAGTTTGTCTACAGCAGTTAATCCAACGAGTAATACTAAAAATAAATCAAGCGGCTGAACAACTAAATTTAAAAATGATTCTCGATCTATTCTTTTCCCCGATTTGCCAGTAAGTCTAAAGAGCAGCTTAGCAATGTATTTAGAAACAATTCTTTTTAAGATGACTGCTAATAAAATAACAAGTAACACATATAAATAGCTTTCTACTGAATTGTTGAAAATAATTTTCTGTAAAAATTGTTCCATAAGTAGATCCCGTTAATGGTACTTGCAAAGTTTTACTTCATTACCATCAAACTCTGCATAAGTAAAATGAGTAATCCAATCGCCTAAATTAATATACCTACTCTGTTCTGATAAACGAATATCAATTGGCAAATGCCTATGACCAAAAATTAAGAAATCAAAATGGTCTTTTTTAATAAGCTCTTTAGAATAAATAATTAGCCATTCATTTTCTTCACCTAAAAATTGCTCATCGGCACTACCAGTTTTTTGTCGACTTTTTTTACTAAAATAGTTGGCTATTTTAATTCCAATATCTGGGTGAATCCATCCAAATAGCCATTTGCAAATGGGGTTTCTAAATATTTTTTTAATGAACTTATATCCATTATCACCAGGACCTAAGCCATCACCATGGCCAATATAAAAGCGCTTATTATTAAATATAAAAATCTGAGGTTCGTGATAAACTGGAATATTTAATGCTTGCTCAAAGTATCCGCTCATCCACATATCATGGTTTCCAATAAATACATGTATAGGAATTCCTGCATCAGTTAACTCAGCTAATTTTCCTAATAACCTGATATACCCTTTGGGAACTACGTTTTTATATTCGTACCAAAAATCAAAAATATCGCCTAAAATATAAATAGCTGAAGCAGATGATTTTATTTCATCTAAAAAGCGAATGATTTTTTTTTCACGAACAAGACTTGCAGCAACATCTGGAGCACCAAGATGAAAATCTGACAAAAAATAGATCTTTTTATCTGGGGTAAATAACATGCTAAGGGTTATTGCTTTTTTTGCAGATAAGTAAGAATATCTCCACTTTTAATAAAATTACCATTTAATACTGGTTGATTGTACCAATATACCCAAGCTTTTTCGGTTGTATTGCCAATTAAAATTGTAGATACAGATCTTGAATACAAAGGAACCGGATTGTCTTCATCTTCTTGCACTCCCTCGTAATCATCTAATTGTCCAATTGCCCAAGAAAATTCTGAAGGCTCATTAATTAAATATAATTCTCCTTTAATGAAATGGTTTTCCTCAGTAGGTATACCAACAATTAATCCATCAATATCATAAAGATTGCCTTTTGTTATTGCTTCTGCCTCTAATGTAAAATATTTACTAATATAGGTATATGCAGGATGTTGAAATCCACTTCTGAGTGAACTATAAACAAACAATCGATTAACGGGATTAGACATAATTGAAGTTATTAATCATCTATCAAAAAACAAAAAACTTCTTTCGGACCATGAACTCCAACCACTAAGGTTTTCTCAATATCTGCTGTTCTACTTGGGCCCGAAGCCAATGTTACCATTGAAGGGAACTCGGTTCCATATTTATCTCTTAATTGCATGATCGAATCATCAATATCATAAACAAGTTGCTTAGTGCTTGCAATACAAATATGAACTGGTGCATATACACTCACCGTTCTTCCGCTCTGTTGAGCACTACTTAATAATATACTACCAGTTCTAGCTACAAGGTTTTCGCATCCTGTTATAGATGCATCACAATCAGTTAAATTATCCGTATACATTAGGCTGAAACCGTTACTAGCAAAATCATTTTTTATTGTATCTTCTCTACAATAAATATTTTTCCAACCTCTTGTTTCAAAAAGTAATTGAAGTTGTTTAATTAATTCTTGTTGATTGGAACAATAAGAAAATCTGCCCTGTAAGCTAGTAAAATTAGCCGCAAACTCAATTTCTAGTTCTTGTATTGATGGTTGAAAAACTTTATTATTATTAGGAGTTCCAGAAAAGGGAACAGGCACTTTATGGACAAGTGCCTGTTTTATTTTTTTTAAAATATTTGTTCTCGCTTCACTCATTATTCAGTAACTGGCGTTTCTTCTTTTGGTTCAGTTAAATCATTTGTTATTTCTGCAGAGGGAGGGGTTATTGTAAGCTCAGCTCCTGGAACAACAATCGATTCTTGTTCAATTTCTAGTAGTTTCTTTTGTTCAAATGGACGTTTACCTATCAATAGCTCAACATCACTTTTATGCAATACTTCTTTATCTAATAATTCTTTTGCAAGCACTTCTACTTCATGCTTTTTCAGCGTAAGCAAATCTAGAGTTATTTGATAAGCATTGTTGATAATACCTCTAACCTCTTCGTCAATTATTTTACCTGTTTCTTCAGAAAAAGGTTTGGTAAAAGTATTTTCTTGAGTAGGATCGTAAAAGCTCACATTACCTAATTTTTTATTCATTCCATATGCTGTAACCATGCTATACGCAATACGAGTAATTTGTTGTAAATCATTAGCTGCACCAGTAGATATTTTCCCAAAGAAAATTTCTTCAGCCGCTCTTCCGCCTAATGTCATACAAATCTGATCCATTAATTGATCGGTGTTATAAAGGTATTGTTCTGTTGGCGTGTATTGCGCGTACCCTAATGCTGCCGTACCTCTTGGAACAATCGTAACTTTTAATAAAGGATATGCATGCTCTAAAAACCATCCACATACAGCATGCCCTGCTTCATGATAAGCAATGATTGCTTTTTCATGCGGAGCTATTATTTTATTTTTCTTTTCTAGTCCACCTATCACTCTATCGATGGCATCCTGAAAATCACTCATATCAACTGCTGCCTTACCCTTTCGTGCAGCAATTAAAGCTGCTTCATTACAAACATTTGCAATATCAGCTCCAGCAAATCCAGGAGTTTGTTCAGCCAATTTATGTACATCTAAAGTTTCGGAAACTTTAATTGGCTGTAAGTGTACTTTTAAAATAGCTTCTCTTCCTTTTACATCTGGTTTGTCAATAGAGATCTGACGATCAAATCTTCCCGGTCTTAATAGTGCTGTATCTAATACATCGGGGCGGTTGGTTGCTGCAAGAATAATAATTCCAGTGTCGCCTCCAAATCCATCCATCTCTACTAATAACTGATTCAAAGTATTTTCTCTTTCATCATTACTCATCACCGCATTTCGTCCACGAGCTCTTCCAATAGCATCAATCTCATCAATAAAAATAATACATGGTGCTTTTTCTCTTGCTTGTTTAAATAAATCACGGACCCTGCTAGCACCAACTCCTACAAACATTTCTACAAAATCACTACCGCTTAAACTAAAGAAAGGTACCTGTGCTTCGCCTGCCATTGCTTTTGCGAGTAAGGTTTTACCAGTTCCTGGAGGCCCGATTAGCAAAGCTCCTTTTGGAATTTTACCTCCAAGTGCAGTATATTTTTTAGGGTTTTTGAGAAAGTCTACAATCTCCATCACCTCAACTTTTGCTTCATCTAAACCAGCAACATCAGAAAAAGTAATATTTATCTTAGCGCCTTTATCAAATAAAGTTGCTTTTGATTTTCCAATATTGAAAATACCACCTGGTCCACCACCGCCGCCTGGTCCACCGCCACCCATTTTGCGCATCAATAAAACCCAAGCACCAACAATAAATAATAATGAAAGAACCGTATTAAATACTGGGCCAAACCACTCTGGGTCTGAAACAGGATTATCGGGCACTTTACTAATTGTAGGGTTGGCTAAATAAATATCTTTAAGATCGTCCTTGAAACTTTTTAAGTCGGTTACTTCAAACTCAAATAGTGGAACTCCCTTAAGTTTAGACTTTTCTTTTTCTTTACTAAGGTCTTTTTTAAATTTTGTAACATAGAAATCTTTAGAAAGACTGTCGAGCTTAATATATACACGAATACGATCTTTGTTTTTTACAATATCCATTCGTTCAACATCACCTTTTAAAAGCATATTGTTGATGAATTCTTGCTCGCTAGTTCTTGTTAAATCTGGGGAGAATCGCATGAAAGTAGTAGATAATAATGCTACTGCAATTATTCCGTAGATCCAATATATATTGAATTTGGGGCCCTTTTTAGGAGTCTCGCCTTTTTCGGTATTCATTTCTTTAGGTTGTCTGTTTTCCATTTACGTTGCTTATTTCTTCTTATAATAATGCTTTCACTTATAAAATGTTTAAATAAAACTATAAATCATGCATTTGAGATACAGCATCACTCCACATTTCTTCTAATTGATAAAATTTTCTCGATTCGGGATGCATAACATGCACAACTACATTTACGTAATCTATTAATACCCACTGAGCCGCTTGTTTACCTTCGTGTTTATAAGGCAATTCGCCACAAAGCAATCTTACCTGATCTTCTATAAAATCACTAATTGCCTTAATTTGAGTGGTACTAGTAGCTTCACAAACAATAAAAAAATCAGCAGAAGCTTCAGGTATTTTCCTAAGATCTAGGCTAATAATATGCTCGCCCTTCTTATCTAGAATTGCCTGAATAATAGTTTTAAAAATTTTTGAATTGCGCGTTAACCTTGTTATGGCGCTTTTTTCACGAGACTTCAGCAAAGAAAGTGGTTCCAATAAAAATGAATATTTTAGATAATTAATATAGCCTGTTTAACTTCACCAAAAATAGTAATTCTTTGCCACGATCAGCTGTTAAAAGTACTATCGGTATCCCGTTTACAGAATTGTCAACTATAAATAGTACCAACATCTATGCCATGGACAAGTTGCAAGCTAATTTGGCTGCTCATGGGGCTGCTTTTTTTGCTTGGGAACAAACAGAGGGAAAAGGACAAATGGGCAAGCAATGGCTTACCAAAAAAGACGAAAACTGTTTATTATCTGTAATTTTAGATACGTCCTTTCTGATGATTGGTCAACAATTTCAGGTTAGTGTAGCGGTTGCATTGGCTTGTTACGACTGTTTATCGCCATATATAACCAATGATTTGAGCATTAAATGGCCCAATGATATTTATTGGCGTGACAGAAAGACAGGGGGTATTTTGATCGAAAACAACCTGTCTGGTAATAACTGGCAATGGTCTGTTGCTGGGGTTGGATTGAATATTAATCAAACTGAATTTTCGGAAATGCTTCATAAAGCCGTTTCTCTTAAACAAATTACTGGCCAAAACCATGATCCGCTAAAAATTGCAAAAGAGTTTTGTGTTTGTTTAAATGCCAGGTATGATTCGCTTAAAAATGGAGATTTTGCTGATTTATTAAACGAATTCAACAATAAATTGTATAAAAGAGGCGAATTAGTATCTATAAAAAAGAATAATATTTTAAGCACCTATTTAATCAAGAGCGTAACGGATAATGGAGAACTTGTTGCAGAAGCAGGTATTGAACATTATTTTTTGCATGGTTCAGTAGAATGGATTGGGTAAACATCTTAGTTGGATATACTTTCGTTTAAATTTTTACCAATGGATGAAATTAAACTCACTCAATTTTCTCATGGCGCAGGTTGTGGTTGTAAAATTGCTCCTGCCGTTTTAGAAACTATACTTTCTTCTTCTTCTATACAACCCCATTACCCCAACTTGCTAGTTGGAAATAGTAGTAAAGATGATGCTGCTATTTACGATATAGGAAATGGAACTGCATTAATAAGCACTACAGATTTTTTTGTCCCTATTGTTGATGATCCTTTTCAATTTGGAAGAATTGCAGCAGCAAATGCAATTAGTGATGTTTACGCCATGGGCGGAAAACCCATCATGGCATTGGCAATTCTTGGATGGCCCGTAGAAAAATTACCTGCTGAAATTGCTCAACAAGTAATTGAAGGTGGAAGAAGCATCTGCGCAGAAGCTGGAATTCCACTTGCTGGTGGGCATAGTGTTGATACTGCTGAACCAATTTTTGGACTATCAGTAAACGGATTAGTAGCAATCGAAAATCTTAAACAAAATAACACTGCTAAAGAAGGCGATATTTTATTACTTACAAAGCCATTAGGTGTTGGCATTTTATCTACTGCACAAAAAAGAAGTTTACTAGACGAAGCCGATTTAGCAATCTTAATTAAACAACTCAATCAATTAAATAAAGTTGGTGAGGCACTAGGAAATATAAAAGCCGTTCATGCAATGACCGATGTTACTGGTTTTGGATTGATAGGCCATCTTATGGAAATGGCCGAAGGCAGTGGACTTGGTGCTATAATTAATTACAGTAAAATAAATATTCTAGCCGCAGCAAAAAAACACTTGGCCCAAAGAGTTGTACCCGATGCCACTTACAGAAATTGGAATGCATATAGCAATCAAGTTGCCTTTGCAAAAGGTGTAGATGTTATGCAAGCATTTTCAATTTTACCAGATCCTCAAACCAATGGTGGATTATTAATAGCTATCGACCCTTCTTCTTTAAAAGAAGTTCAATCGGTTTTAAGTTCATTTGGGCTCGAAAAATTTGTAGAACCAATTGGTACAATGACAGCTCAACAAGAAAAAAGAATATCAGTAGAGTTATAATAATTGATCAATTATTAGCGCCAATTTTCTGTCTAACTCAGTTACAGTATTATTTGCATCATGTGTGCTAAGTTTTATTTCAACAATATTGTACACATTGCTCCAGTTAGGATGGTGATTCAATTTTTCTGATGCTAAAGCTACTCTTGATATAAAACCAAATGCTTCTGAAAAATTTTTGAAAGTAAATTTTTTACATAAACAGTTATTTTCTTCTTTCCAATTTTCGGTTTGCATAATATTTATTTAATTGTTTAAAAAACCATATTTCCTTTATTCTTAATCTGCTCATTGGTTAATTCTGTAATCATTTGTACCCCATTAAAATTACGAATTGCTTGCCTGATCCAATTGCATTTTTCGTCATCCACAAAATCGTATTTCATCAACCACAAAAAATCCATATGCTTAAACTCTGGCAATAAATACTCGCCATCAAATTGATTTTGGTATAAATAATGAATTAATGGTGTATTGGGTTCATTATATTGGTAAATGGAGAAATAATAATTTCTATTCTTCTTTTTTAAATGAATTTCAATTTCTGGATTAAGTCTAAAATCGTATCCCAGCATATTGTTCAACTGCATACAAAACTGATAATTTTTTACAGTTGCTGTAATGCCCAACAAACGAGTATCAGCAAAAAAGTCTTCATTTAATTCATCAATATCTAAGAGCAGTTTTTTCATGCTGTTTTTTTAAAACTCCAACTCAATTTTTTTCTCTTCAGTTCCTCTTTTAATAATTAAAAAAGTTTTATCTCCTTTCTTAAATTTCGATAATGATTGCATGTAACTATTTACGTCTACAAATTTATATTCGCCTAATTGCAATAAAATGTCTCCAGATTGTAAGCCCTTTTTCTCAGCTAGTTTACCCGGACTAACCCCATCAATTCTCATACCTGTTCCAGAAAATCCATAATCGGGAATTACACCCAAACTAACTGTAAAACGGGTACTTCTACCCATTTGTTGTTCAGCAGTTTTAGTAAATGCTATTTTGCCTTGATCATTTGTTTTTTCTATTAATGAATAAACCATTTGTAAAATAGCCGACTCTCCATCATAATTTATTTTATCCCAATCATCGGTTGCTTTGTGGTAATCGGTGTGACTACCAGTAAATAAAAATAATACTGGAATATCTTTTCTATAAAAACTAGCATGATCACTAGGTCCACTACCAGCACTATCTATTTTAATGGAGAATTTATTGGTAACTGCAGGAATAACTGTAGCCCAAACAGGAGAAGTTCCAAAACCACCTATCGTTAATTTTCTTGCAGTATCATACCTTCCTACCATATCCATATTAATCATATAGTTTGGAGTAATAGTAGTTGATGGATTATCTAACCAATATTTACTTCCAAATAATCCTAATTCTTCTCCCGAAAAATGGATGATTAAATAATTATTATTTGATGGGGATTTTATTGTCAATTTTCTTGTTAACTCAATCAGAGCAGCTGTTCCACTTGCATTATCATCGGCACCATTATGAACAATATGCCCAGTATCTAATGCATTTTTATCTTCCCCATATCCTAGGTGATCGTAATGTGCACCCAGAATCACTGTGTTAGCGGCATTATTATTAATATATCCTATAATATTTCTTGCTTTGCGAATTTTATTTTCAAATGAAATAGTTAAATCAATATTTACAGATGCAGTAAAATCATTCAAGTATTTTTTTAAACAATTTTTAGTGATATAAATAACTGGAATGGCTAAAGGATTAGATTGATCGTTTTTATTGTACTGAATATTATCTACTATGGCTGAACTATTAAACAAAAATAATGCAGTAGCCTTTTTAGCAGCTGCTGCATTTGCCTCCTTTTTAATAACCTCTTCAATATCAAAATGAATATTGGATTTATTTTCTTCTAGTATTTCGGAAATATCTTTAAACCATGGTTGATTTGCTTCGCTCAAAGCCATAGCAGGATTGCCTTTGGCAGATTTAGAAGCACTAAATGCTAACGGAAAATAATCATCAACTAGCTGTAAATTTTTGCCATCTAATTTTAAATATGTAGTAGGCGCAATTTGTTTGCCCTCATTAATTTCAAATTCCTGAACAAATCCATTATTTCCTTTTGGTGTTAATCCTATCTTTTTGTATTGGTCAACAATATATTCCATTGCCATCAACTCGCCTTTTGTTCCAGTTCTTCTACCTTCTAATTGATCGCTGGCTAAATACTGTATATGCTTTTTAAGATTTTCTACAATTACTCCAGTTTCTTTTTCGGCTGCTAAACGAAGTTTTCTCTTTGATTGAGCATCTAATAAACAAGGTAAAATAATAAATACGGCAAGCCATTTTCGCATAAAAACAAATTATTGCACAAAAGTAAGTGGATGAAGGTATATTCTGTTCCCAATCTCGTAACCTTATGCAATTTCTTGCAGCTACTTTTGCAATCTGGCAAATCAAAAATACCATATAGCTCTAGTAGGTAACCCCAATAGTGGCAAAAGCTCGTTATTTAATGCCCTCACAGGTTTAAACCAGCAGGTTGGTAATTTCCCAGGGGTAACAATTGATAAAAAAACTGGTGCTTACTCAATTGAAAATAATAAAGATACCGAGCTAATAGACTTGCCCGGTACTTATAGTTTATATCCACGCCGTTCCGACGAATGGGTAGCTTATAAAGTGATGATGGGTACCGATCAGGAGGTTAAAGCCGATATGATTTTATTGGTGGCCGATGCAAGCAATCTCAAAAGAAACTTGCTTTTTTGCAGTCAAATTATAGATTTAAAGATTCCTGTTGTGATGGCGTTAACCATGAACGACCTTGCTATTAAAAAAGGAATTAAAATTGATATTGCTGGTTTAGAAAAAGAATTGGGAATACCTATTGTTGCAGTTAATCCAAGAAAAAATAAAGGTTTAGGTGAACTGAAAAAAGCCATTACTTTATTAACTAAAACAAGCGCAGCATCTTGTAAATTTAATAACGATTTCATTGAAATTGATCAGTTAGCCACAACAGCAATTGAAGAGGTGCAAGAAATATTTCCTGAAATAAGTAAATACGCAGCTATTCATCATTTAATTAATTATGAAGAGTTAGATATAAATAATAATCATGCAGGTATTTCAGCAATAGTTGCAAAAAATAATTTCAACCCTACCAAAACACAGGCTGAAGAAATTATGCACCGCTATACACATATTCGGCAAATAATGAAGCAATATGTGGTTGAACCCGGACCGTTAGAGAAAAAAATATACAGCGATAAAATAGATGATATTTTATTACATCGTACTTGGGGCTACATAATTCTTTTAGCTGTTTTATTTTTATTATTTCAAAGTGTATTTGCAATTGCCAAATATCCGATGGATGGTATTGAATATGGTTTTGCACAAATTAGTAGTTGGCTTTCTAAACATTTACCAGAAATTTGGTGGAGCGATTTAATTGTTAATGGATTGGTTGCAGGATTGAGTGGAATATTTGTTTTTATTCCGCAAATCATGATACTATTTGGCCTCATTACTATGTTGGAAGACAGTGGTTATATGGCTCGCATAGGGTTTTTAAGTGATCGACTAATGCGTAAAGTGGGACTTAACGGAAAAAGTGTAATGCCCATGATCAGCAGTTTTGCTTGTGCCGTTCCTGCCATCATGAGTGCGCGTAATATTGAAAATAAAAAAGAGCGGCTACTCACTATTTTGGTAACACCCTTAATGAGTTGTAGTGCAAGATTACCAGTGTACACCATATTGATTGCATTGGTAATTGATGATCATTATTATTTTGGATTTATTAGTCTTCAAGGTTTAGTAATGATGGCTTTGTACTTTTTAGGAACTTTTATGGCCTTGTTTGTTAGTTATATTTTAAAATGGTTCATCAATATAAAAGAGAAAAGTTTTTTTATTTTAGAATTGCCTTTATATCGCTCACCACGTTGGAAAAACGTTGGTATAAACATGGTAGAGAAAGCAAGAATTTTTGTTACCGATGCTGGTAAAGTAATAATGGTTATTAGCTTATTGCTTTGGTTTTTAAGTTCGTTCGGACCAGGCAAACAAATTGATCAAATAAAAGATAAATATGCAGCATTGATTGAAGCTGCGCCTCTACAAAAAGATTCTTTAAAACGAGTTGCTTCAACAGAAAAATTACAACATTCTTATGCCGGTATTTTAGGCAAAGCTATTGAGCCAGCTATTACTCCTCTAGGATATGATTGGAAAATTGGTATAGCACTTATCACTTCTTTTGCAGCAAGAGAAGTGTTTGTAGGAACCATGGCTACATTATATAGTGTAGAAGCCGACGACGATCAATCGCTTCGTTCAAAATTAAAAGCTGCTACCCATGCCGATGGTACTAAAGTGTATACACTAGCAGCGGCTTTATCATTAATGGTATTTTATGTTTTAGCTATGCAATGTATGAGTACATTGGCTGTAGTAAAACGAGAAACCAAAACATGGAAATGGCCAGCTTTTCAATTTGCATATATGACGGTGCTCGCCTACGGAATGAGTTGGCTGGTGTATACTTTGTTTAGTTAGGATTGTTCTACAGAAATAGTATACTTTATTATTTTTTAATTATCTGTTTACTTATCCACTCTTTTCCATTAAATACCCTTACAACATAAATATCACTCGATAAATCACTTATATTAATAGATGCTTTTTCGATCCCACCTGAATATTTAAACTTTTTCTTACAAATTCCCATTTTATCCATTAATTGAATTTCCACTATTTTCTCTTTTTGATTGATGGCTGCATCTTTGAGATCATTCATTAATTCTACTGAAATAACATTAGCTGTTGGATTGGGACTTACTGCAAGTCTTAAAAGGCTGTTAAAGCATGATGAAGCAAAAACCAACCCATCTTCATTTATAGACTGTTTATTTCCACATGAATTTGTAGCAATTACCCTTATGGTATAATAACGCTCACTACTATTATTACTCAGCGGAAAATCAGCAGAATTGGCAACACCTGTTTCCTTTAAAACAAATGGATTATTTGCATTGCTCTCGTCTTTAACATACCAAGCATAATTTATTGCTGAAGGCCTTGACTCAACAGAACCATAAAAATAGTGTCTTGAGTTTTCGCATGTAACAAATTTCTGCGTAAAATTGACTGACCCACCTACCCCAAGCGTTACATCTTTATAAAGAGCCGATGTTTCACCAGTACAATTATCTGTAAGCGTAGCTTGTATAGTGGCGGAATAATCTGCTTGTTTGGTAATGGTTGTTTGTGTACAATTGGTACAACTAAATGAAACGATATTGGCAGGTATAGAAGACCAACTAACCGAAACATTGTTGGGTAAATTATTAATGGAGTAATTTTCGTTTGAACAAATTAGTGAGTTTCCGCTGATAGCGGGGAAATTAGTGCCCGCTGTTCCATAAACAATATACAGTTCTTTCATGCAATTATTTTGTACCATATTATAGGTCACCCAATAGTATCCATTATCTCCATCTGAACTTCCCCATTGATTTTGAACCTTAAACATTTGTTTGGTATCATCATAGCCGATTATACAGGTAGCATGTCTATCACCAATATCATTAGAGTTTGAATTCCAAATTCCATTCCCGAAATACCACATATTACTAAATGATGTTGTTATTTTAAACACATTTACAACAGGAAATCCCAAATCCAATGCATGTTTAATACCATTTACATCATTTCCATCTAGTGATACCCAATCATAAGCCTTATTTTGAGCAGCATCATTTTGTTGGGTGGTATTAGGTTGTGTTACGCAATCGTTATCTATATAGGGCATCAAGGAGTATGAGCATACACCTTCAGTTTTAATTTTATTAGCACCATCTTTTCCAGTAGATCCATAAGTACAGTTTACCCCTAGTTTTATTTGGTTGTAAACATAGCTTGGGCTTCTCTCTGCTGCACTCCAACAATAATATTTTGGGTAAGTTAAAATTCCCATTGCAGTATAACCAAAAGCCCATCCAACACAAGATTGCTGAGAACCTTGATGACGAACAGCTGGGCTAACTAACATAGTAATACCTGCACTGCTAGTTGAAATACTATTGGAAGCAATTGTTTGCTGATTAAAAATATTTTTAATGGAATACTTCTTTAAAGTATCCCAATTAGGCCTTGGCAACTGCGCATACTCTGCATCCGATAAAAATATAGCTCCAGTCCCATTCGATTGTGCAAAATTACTTTTTTGAAAACAAAAGAAGCAAAGAACTAATAAAAAAGTAAAAATGCTTTTAGATTTCATTGGAATTGTTTTTGATTGAGTTTTGGTTATTGCCTGATAAAATACTTGGACCCGCTATTCGGAAGAAGAAAAGAAGTAAATCTAGCAGATAATTCCGGACTGAATACGAGTGAATTTCCTTTTATTTCATAGGAATCCCATCCTGCAAAATTACCTCCTTTATAAAATCCAACACTATCATAAGTATAATGAAACGCTCCAACATAAGGTAAATAGCTGCCATGACCTAAAGAATAGGTACCCGAATCAATTGTAGTAGTTCCTTGTACTATTTTCCAACTACCATTCGAACTAAAATACATGGATTCCGTAATGCCTGTATTTTGAGGAGTTTGAGGATTGGTTCCATTAATTGGTAAACTCAATCGCAATGTTTTCTCCCAAATCCAAGTTCCAGCAACAGGTACAGGCTGTATGGTTTGATCTTTCTTACATGCAGCTATACTTGCTATAAATATTAGTAAAAAATAGGTGGATTTCATAGGCATAAATTTAATCCTAATAAACAATAAATTTGATTAAAACGCCATAAACTTTGTTCCACTACAAAAAATACGGTGATTCATGCAAAATCCAAAACCAAGTTGGTTGATGTATACTTTGTTTAGTTAGGATTGTTTTACAGAAATAAATTATTTATTGCCTTGTAAAATATTTGGATCCACCACTCGGTAGTAAATAAGAGGAAAACCTACCAGATAAACTAGTTCTAAAAATTAGCGAATTGCCTTTTATTTCATAAGAATCCCATCCAACAAAATTACCCGCCTTGTAAAACCCAATACTATCATAAGTATAATGAAAGGCACCCACATAGGGTAAATAGCTACCATGTCCTAGAGAATAAGTACCAGAATCTACAGTCGCCGCTCCTTGTATAAATTTCCAATTACCATTCGAACTAAAATACATCGATTCTGTAATGCCTGTGTATTGTGGAGTTAGTGGGTTAGTAACACTAAGAGGTAGTGCATACGTGGTTTTTTCCCAGATCCAAGTACCAGCAACAGGTACAGGCTGTATGGTTTCATCTTTTTTACAAGCAACTAAACATGCTATTAATAAGAATATATAATAGATAGATTTCATAGATATAAATTTAATTCTAATAAATAATAAATACTAATGTGAAAAATACTCCCACAACAGCTTACTCAGCTTCATTGTTAATACCCAAGCTTCATTATCATTGCCCCAACTAGTATCTTTATTGTTCTTAGTACAAATGCAAAATACATATCGAGCATCATCGCTTTTAACATACAACACTTCGCTTCTACTTGCATTAACTGCGCCATTTTTACTGGCAACAAATACATCTGCAGGTATTTGTGATATGGCTTGCTCATCCCAATAATTTCTTCCTAATAACCTCAACATGGCAGCGCTTGCAGAATCACTCAATAATTTTTTATTAGCAATCATTTCAAACAGTGATGCCATTTCTCGTGGCGTAGTTTGTCCCCATCCAAATTTAGTTCTATCATTTTCTCTTTCTGTAGTTCTACTATTTACGCGAGTAAATTTCAACCCAATACTATCCATTAATTGATTAATGCGCGTTCCTGTTCCTGCTAATTTTTGCAACCATAAACTAGCGGTGTTGTCGCTGGTTGTTAGCATTAGCATCATCACTTTACTCAGTTCTATTTTTGCACTATCTTTTAAATTACCAACAATATCTCCATCATCATAAAATAAATCCTTGGTATAAATAAGTGTTTGATGGTATTGAAATTCTTGTTTCAATAACTTATCCATCATCCCGACTAGAATAGGTACTTTAACCATACTAGCCGTTGGATAAATAGTATCTGCGTTTATCGCAACAATTTTATTACGATTCAAATCGTGTATGTACACTCCAACATCACCCTTAAATCCTTGTAAGAGTTCGTTTACTTTTTGTGTAAGTTTTTTATCTGTTTTTTGAGCTGTAGTAGCTACACTTAATAAAACTGTAGCAATAAAAAAGAGGCATTGTTTCATAAAAGAAATT
>Ga0209702_10003916_pt1 | contig 22593 bp, 19 predicted proteins | sample FRY01_FD_187210 | JGI IMG/M metagenome (GOLD analysis project Ga0209702, IMG submission 187210) | Freshwater microbial communities from Lake Fryxell liftoff mats and glacier meltwater in Antarctica - FRY-01 (SPAdes) (version 2) | ecosystem: Environmental > Aquatic > Freshwater > Ice > Glacier... | reverse complement strand
GAATCGGAAAAATGCACCAATAGTTCGAAGAAATAGGCTTTTGCAGAATTTAAGGTATTGTCTTTTACAAACATGAGACAAAATTAGAAAAAAATCAAGGCGCTACATTTCTGTTTGAAAATCAAAGTTGATTTTGTTTAACTAGCTTTCAATTATTGATAGAAAAAGATTAAAAGTTCATTACTTTAAAAGAATAAATCCTTTTAACCTTTAACTTTAGATTGTAAAATGTACCTTTTTATTTTAATTCTTTTCAATGATGAAACTAAAATTATTGCTATTTATTGCTATTAGTCCGAGTTTGCTTTTTGCACAAACAACAAATAATATTCGTTTTACGTACACAAAAAATATCAGTTTGCGTGTCCATGTTTTGAAAGGTGTAGCAAAACTTTTTGTCGGTAAATCAAATATAAGTAAAAAAATAGCGACCAAAAAGCAAGTGGATGACCCAGCTGCAATTCCACGTAGGTATTTCAAAGAGTTTCAAATCGACACTTTTCTTGTGGACGGAAGGTCTGTTTATCGCTGGTCACCTAAGCAAAAAATTTCGGATAAAACAGTTCTTTTTATCCACGGTGGCGGTTATATGTTTAATATTTTAAGGCAACATTGGAATTTCGTAGCACAAGTTATTCGTAGAACAAATTGTAGTTTTATTGTTCCCGATTATCCGTTATCACCAGCTGTTACTTACAAAGAAAGTTTCGTAATGATGCGCCTACTTTACGACAGTTTAATTCAAGAAATTGGAACTGAAAAGTTGATTTTGATGGGCGATTCTGCTGGAGGAGGTTTTGCAATGGCTTTATGTGAACAGAACAATGAACTTAAAATCGCTCAACCTAGCCAATTGATTTTGATTGCGCCCTGGTTAGATATTTCACTTTCTAATCCAGAAATTAAAAAAGTAATTAAAAAAGATCCATTACTAGATGTTGAGAGTTTAGTGAAAATCGGGCAAGTTTGGTGCGGTTCAATAAAATCGGATAATTACCTCGTCAGTCCTATAAATGGTGATTTAAGAAACTTACCACAAATGAGTTTATTTATAGGTTCACACGATATTTTGGTTGCTGATTCCCGCAAATTTAAGTTGCTTTTAGAAAACCAAAAAATACCCTTTAATTATTTTGAATACCCTAAATTATTTCATGATTGGGTGATGTTGGTAAAATTGCCAGAAGCAAAAGATGCCTTGAATCGAATTAGTGATTTGGTCAATCTTAAGTAAAACTTATTGCTTTCTTAGCTGAATAAACTCTTTGATTTTCTCATTTTCAATCAAGACAGTTAAGTTGTAATAAGCTAATTTCCATTGTCCTTTTTCTTTGATACAAACACCGCTTCCTCGGCAGCCTTCCATCCAAGTTTTTAAATCTTCATCAAACCAAGCTGTTTTTCCGTCTTTGGAGAAACTCCATTTTCGATTACTCGCTTTAAAATCCCATGCTTTTCCTTTGTCAAAATAAGGCTTTGAAAAATCTTGAAATTGTTTTTTCGACCAACGTTCATTTGGAGCTGTGCCTAAAAAAATAAAGTTATCGGTTGTGATTTCAAAATAGGATTTAAAATCAGCTTTTGTGGCTGCTAAATGCCAAGAATCTATTAATTTATCTAAAGGTTCAATTTCTTTTTGTGCGAAAGAAGCGAAACTAAATAGCATAAAAAGTAGAAAAGAAAACTTAATCATATTTTAACTTGAAAACTAAAAGTAAAAAGTGAAAAATAAAAAGTGATGAATTAGAAGTGATAAAAGAGAAAGAATCACTAAAGATCTATTCTCTTTTAACTTTTGCAGGATAACCTTAATTTATTTTTTGCTTTTCTCCAATGCTTGACATGCTTTAACCGAGTTGTAAACATTCACAACGCCGCCTGTTGTACACAAAGATTTTAAATCGTCGTATTTAATAGAAGAATTAAACATAGCTTCTTTGATTTCTAACATTGACAAAGAAGGGAAATAAGACTTTAACATAGCTGCAACACCAGCAACCATTGGCGCTGCCATTGAAGTTCCTTGTAAGTTTTTGTAATCACTTTGAGGAACTGTATTATAAATTTCAAATCCAGGTGCAAAAATATCGACACCGCTTTGACCAAAATTTGAAAAGGTAGCTACCAATTCATTTTTATCTTTTGTGGAAGCACCAATTGTAATAAAATGTTCGAGTGGCTCAGCTTGAAAGCTATACATTGAAGTTGGGAAATTTGGTTCGTAATCTACATCCTTTGCATCGTTTCCAGCAGCATGTATCATCAAAACATCCTTAGAATCAGCATATTCAAAAGCTGCAAAAACTTCTTCTTGGTGAGGAGAATACGATTTTCCAAAAGACATATTTATTACTTTTGCACCGTTATCGACAGCGTACCGGATTGCAAGTGCGATATCTTTGTCTTGCTCGTCACCGTTTGGAACTGCACGTAAAGACATAATTTTTACATTGTCTGCCACACCATCACCGCCTTTACCATTACCTCTTATGGCACAAATAATTCCTGAGACATGTGTTCCATGTAAAGCATCTGGACCTTCCACATCTGGATTACCGTACTTTTTATCAGAAAAATCATCTACATCATCACCAATCAAGGCACGATCGTCATAATTTACATTCAAATTGAACTTGACTTGATCTAAAATATATTTAGCTGTTTCTTTATCAAATTGACCGCTTTCAATCATAGGCATGTACTGCTCCATGTTTGCCAACTCGTCTTCCACTTCGTATTTAACTGCTTCGTATTTAGAAAACTCTTCGTCAAAGGCAATCGTTGCAGGGTCAATACCATCGTATTTATCCATTAATTTAGCAAGAATTCTTGTTTTCTCTAAACGAGCAGCATCTAAATTTTCTCCTTTTGCATTTCCTAAAAAGTTCCAACCATAAACATCGTCAATATAGCCGTTATTATCATCGTCAATTCCATTTTTAGGAATTTCTTTGGTGTTCACCCAAATTTTACCTTGTAAGTCTTCATGTTCAATATCAACACCAGAATCAATTACAGCAACAATTACTGGTTGAGAAGTTTTCTTTTTCAATAAACCGTAAGCTTTATCGGTTTGCATTCCTGTACCTTCACCATTGTACCAGTTTAAAGTACCTGGAATTGCTTGAGCACTGATTTTTGTGTTAAAGGCAAAAACGACCAAAAGGAAGCTGATTTTAAAGAATATCTTTTTCATGAACTATTTTTTTTCAAAAATAACATTTATAATGTGAATAATTGAGATTATCGCAAATTGTATCTAATTTAGATTGCGGGTTAATTAATTCTTTTATTAATTTGCAAAAGATTCTTACTATGAAAAACATACTTCTTCTTTTCCTTGTGTTTCTATGCGCTAAACAAGGACTTACACAGCAATCATATCTTCGATTTGAAGATTATTTACAAGCTAATCCAAAGCAATCAACATCGTTTACTATTCCAAATAATCTAGCAAATAAATCTTTTTTGGAAAGCCAACAAATTAAAATCAAGTACGAAACTGTTAATTGGATTTTTATCCAAGCACCTGCAAATTGGATGGACGAGCAACGCACCAAAGGTACAATCGATAAATTTTACTTCGAATTTGCTCCGCCTGTTGCATTGGGAGATTCCGCTGTTTTTCGTCACAAAGTAAATTTGGTACATCAAGGTATGAGTTTAGACACAGCTTATACAGGAAAAGGTGTAATTGTTGGAATTGTAGACGAAGGAATTGACTTTAATCACCCAGATTTTAAACTTTCAAATGGAAAAACAAGAGTGCTTCGTTATTGGGACCACACAACTAATACAGGAACAATTCCAGCAACTTATGGTTATGGTATTGTTTGGAATAAAACACAAATAGACAATGGTCAATGTACGAGTTTAGAAACTGGAACTGCCCATGGGACAACAGTTTCAGGAATGGCAGTTGGAAACGGAAGAGCTAACAACACCAATAAAGGCGTTGCGCCAGAAGCTGATATTATCGTCGTCGAAACAGATTTTGGACTACCAAATTGGACTTTAACAATTGCAGATGCGTGTGATTATATTTTCAAAGTTGCAGATTCTTTAGGGAAACCAGCTGTCGTTAATCTTTCTTTAGGTTCTTATTTGGGAAGTCACGATGGTAGAGATCCAGCGGCAGAATACATTGACCAATTACTGACAGAAAAAGAGGGTAGAATTGTTGTTTGTGCAGCCGGAAATTCTGGAACACAAGGTAAGTATCACGTAACAGGAAATCTATCACAAGACACTTCATTTGTTTGGTGTAAAAACAATCCTGCTAATACGGTAGTGGGTGCAAACAAAATTATTTTTGACCTATGGTCAGATACAACTACAAACTTCAATTACGCTTTTGGTGCAGATTTACCAGCCCCAACTTATGGTTTAAGAGCGAGAACTGCGTTTAGAAATAATTACGAGAACTTAAATACAGTTCCTGTTTACGATACCATATACAACTCCAACGGAAATCGGATTGCAACTATCGAAACATATACTGAAGTGGTTGGTGCGAATTTCCACATGCAAGTTGTTTTCAGAAACATTGATTCGCTTAACTACCTTTTTCGCTTTGAAACTTATGGAACTGGAACATACGATATTTGGGGTGGTGCTTGGTTAGGTTTGAGCGACTTTGAAACACAAATCCCAGCTGTTTCCGTTTTACCTGCAATTACCTTTTACAATGCTCCAGATACACTGCAATCTATCGTTTCCTCATGGAATTGTTCAAATAAAGTAATTTCGGTTGGAAATATTCGCAATCGTTCAGGACACGTTGACAAAAATGGAAATACTTATTTACCAACTTCTTACATACCCGTTGGAACACTTGAACCGTCTAGCAGTAAAGGGCCAAATCGTTTGGGTATAATAAAACCTGATGTAGCAGCAAGCGGTGGGATTTCACTTACTGCAGGTCCAATGTGGTTTATTTCTAACACTGCCAATAATTCAGCTATTGACCAAGGTGGTTTTCACGTAAGAAATGGGGGGACATCTATGGCTTCACCAGTGGTTGCTGGCATTGCAGCTTTGTATCTTCAAAAATGTTCTAAAGCTACTTTTCAAGATTTTAAAAATGATTTATTGAACACTTCTTACTCAAATTCAGCAACTGGCACAACTCCAAATAATGCTTATGGAAGTGGAATTGTAAATGGGCACGAAACACTACTTCAAAAACATAGACCTGTCGTTATCGCTGGACCTGTCGGAATTTGTCCCGGTTCAAGTGCGACACTTAGTTTGACTACAAGTATGATTCCAACTTCAATTTTATGGACAAATGGGGCTCAATCTACTTCAACAACAACCGCAACTCCAGGTTCTTATCGTGTAATTGTTACTGACATTAAAGGATGTAAATCCAGATCAAATGCCATAAATTTAGCGTCTCTCAGTAATCCGTATGTCGATGCTGGACCAAATCGATTAATTTGCCCGAACACTACAATCACACTTTCAGGAACAGGAACTGCAACGAGTTATAATTGGCTTGGTGGAGTTTCAAATGGAATTCCTTTTAGTCCAACAACTGGAATGTATTATGTAATTGGCTCAAGCACAAGTGGATGCACAGCAAAAGATTCCTTGTTTATTGATTTCTATGCCGTTGAGTCAATTAATTACGACGAAACCGTGTCTCAAATTAGTCAAGGTTCATTGCCGATTAATCTTACATCTGGAATTCCATCTGGAGGAACCTATTCTGGTGCAGGCGTTATCGGCACAAGTTTTCATCCTGGATTAGCAGAAGTCGGAACACATATAATCACTTATTCAATTCCTGACGTTAATGGTTGTTTCCGTATAGCTAGTTCAACCATCACTGTATTTACGGGCGCAGATTTAACTGAAAATGAAAAAGATGACATCAAAATTTATCCGAATCCAACAAATCAATTTTTAACTGTCGATGCAAAAGGAATGATTGGTGCCAAAGTAATTTCTTTGGATGGAAAATTGATTTTTGATGCGGTGAGTGCTAATATTTTCACCTTTGACGTAACGGAATTAAACCCAAGTATGTATTTACTTCAATTAGAATTCCAAAACGGTACAATCAGCACGAAACGTTTCATTGTAGAATAAAACCACCCACATTCAGAATTCGAGGGTACATCTACATCTTTCTCAAACAGAAAAAGAAGCAAGTTAGAAAGACATTTTTTGATTACTTATGGTTTACATTTCAAATTAATTGATCTATAATAGAGCATTTATTCTTATATTTTGATTTTGAATCGCCCAGTAACTAAGCTCATAAAGAAGTTTACTTCCGACCGAGATTACTTAAAACTTCTGCCACGATTATAGTTGGAAAAATCCTTTAGGACAAAGCAAATTATTTTAATTACAATGGTTTTTTGGAATATATTGAAGCTAATGAAGTGATTGAAAATAACTTTCTAAAACGAAGAAATTAGAATCTTAAAGCCAACTATTTTTTTGTTGTAGGACAAACAAAATCAGTTCTTTTAACCGATGTTTTAGCGATTGCTCCATATCCACCAATCACGTCGACAAAATTATCAAAACCTTTTGATTTTAATATTGACCCAGCGATAATACTTCTGTAACCTCCTGCACAATGTATGATAAATGGCTGATTTTTTGGAAATTCTTCTATGTTTTCACTCAAAAAATCCAATGGAATAGAAAGTGCGTTTTCAACATGTTCGCCACTGAATTCTGCAATTTTACGAACATCAATCACTATTGGATTTTTGGCAAATTCCGTTTCAAATTCATCAGCAGTAATTCTACCAATACTATCAATATCTTTTCCAGCACTTTTCCAGGCTTCAATTCCACCGTCTAAGTAACCATTAACATAATCGTAACCAACTCGAGCTAAACGCTTTACCGTTTCTTCTTCTTTTCCAGGTTCGGTAATTAACAAAATTCTTTGTTTCACATCATGAATTAAGGAACCCACCCACGGGGCAAATTGACCCTCCAAACCAATTGAAATACTATTTGGTATAAATTGCTTTGAAAATTCTATTGCTGTTCTTGTATCCAAAACCAAAACTCCAGTTTCATTCGCTGCTACTTCAAATGCTGCAACCGACAAAGGATTTAAACCTCTTTTCATTACTTCTTGAATGGCATCGTAACCATTTTTGTTCATAGCTACATTCATTCCAAAATATCCTGGAGGGGGCAACAAACCGTCCGTCACTTCTTGAATAAATTCCTCTTTTGTCATATCTGCACGCAAAGCATAATTCATTGCTTTTTGATTTCCCAATAAATCGGTTGTTTCTTTTGACATATTTTTTCCGCACGCTGAACCAGCACCATGTGCAGGATAAACAACAACAGAATCTGGTAATGGCATAATCTTTTCTCGAAGCGAATAATACAATAATCCTGCTAATTCTTCTTGAGTCATTGCCACTGCTTTTTGTGCCAAATCTGGTCGGCCAACATCACCAATAAATAGGGTGTCACCTGAAAACAAAGCATCTTCCTTACCCGATTCATTGATTAATAGATAACAAGTTGATTCCATAGTGTGACCAGGCGTATGCAAAACACGCATCTTTATTTTTCCAATAGTTAACTCTTCTCCATCTTTTGCGCTGTGAAATTCAAAATTTGGTGCTGCATTAGGACCGAAAACAATCGTTGCACCTGTGGCTTTTGCTAAATCTAAATGTCCAGAAACAAAATCTGCATGAAAATGAGTTTCTAATATGTATTTGATAGTGACACCGTCCGCTTTCGCTCTTTCAATGTAAGGTTGAATTTCTCGCAAAGGATCAATTACAATCGCTTCATTTTCAGAAACTATATAATAAGCTCCTTGGGATAAACAACCCGTATATATTTGTTCTATTTTCATACTCAATTTTTTAGAATCCCAAAATTAAAATATTCAATCAAAATACCTATAAAGTTTGTAGACTTTGTTGTTATTTAGTGTTAAACCAGTGATAATACAGAGGTGGTCTTGTTTACTATCGCGATCAATGTTGAAAGAGAAGGGTTTAAAGTTGAAAACCATAAGTAATCCGTTTCCGCATAGTGATTAGTTTTAGGAAAAAACTGATTAATAGGGTTACTAATTACTTGCGTTAAATCCATCGAAACACACCAAAAGAAGTCGATAAGTAATTACTGAACTATTGGAATCAAACCTCTGAGTCCCATGTCTACAACGTCTTCTCCCGAACCAGGGTCAACATCCCATTTACCGTTTCCATTCAAATCTTTCCATTCAAAACTGCGGTTAATTGACAACGACATTACAACAGTAACATTGCTTTTTTCATTTCCAGTTATCACAAATGGATTTGCAAATTGACCCGTAACAACACATGATCCGGCTGGAATTGGGGAAGTTGAAGCCAATGGGTTTGGAACTGTTGTTGTTCCGTTGCTTTGCCCCGATTGAATTCCAGCAATGGATTCAAAAGCCCAATAACCTTGTGATTTATTTGCATTCACCGAAACAGTTTGATTTTTTACTAAATACGAAGTGATGTAATTTTTAAAGCCAACAAAACTTGCTATTGTTCCAGTATAAGGTTGTCCTCCATAGTAAAATTTCACGTCATAATTTTGGTAAGATAGCGACAATCTAGCCCATTCATAATTTCCGACAGCAACATCTTTTAATGGTATTTCTAAATAAATTTCACCCGATTTTTTCACAATTGCTTTTGAAAAATCTATGGCCGTACTTCCCCCTAAGCTTGTTTCTGGAGCATGATACAAAACCACACCACTTCCTAGGGCAGTTGTTGCGTTTGATGCTAGTTCCAAATAATGTGCAGAAATACTATTAAATTTTGGATGTTGCCCGGCATTTCCAGCAGGCAATGAACTTGGTGTTCCGAGATTACCTAAACGAACTTGGGTAGAATCAACCACTAATTTTATGATTAGTTTTGGCTCATCCTCTACATTCTTTTTTTTACAAGAACTAAAAAAAGAAACAACTGTTAAAACTAAAAGAAACGAAAAAGTAGATTTCATAAAATGAAGGTTAAATTTCAGAGATTAAACTTAGCACATAAAATCAAATTAACATCGCTGTAATAAAAATTTGCTTAACAATTTGTAACAAAGAAATCTTCACTCAAATCATGCTTGTAATACCTTTGTCCACTTATGAATAAATCCAGCGAAAAAGTTCCCTTCTCCTCTTATCAAATTGTTGTAATTCTCATTTTAGCATTAACACAATTCAGTGTTGTACTGGACTTTATGGTAATGTCGCCACTAGGTGATTTACTAATAAAAGATTTGAAAATCACGCCAGCACAATTTGGAATTATTGTATCAAGTTATGCTTTTTCAGCAGGAGTTTCTGGTTTTTTGACTGCTAGTTTTGCTGATAAATTTGACCGAAAAAAACTACTCCTCTTCTTTTACAGTGGTTTTATCATAGGTACTTTACTTTGCGGATTGGCTGATTCTTATTGGCATTTGGTTTTTTCTCGCATTTTTACTGGGATTTTTGGAGGTGTAATTTCGTCTATTTCGTTAGCTATTGTTGCCGATTTATTTGACTTCAATCACCGGGGACGCGTAATGAGTTTCTTACAAATGGGCTTTGGCATGAGTCAAATTTTAGGAATACCAATTAGTTTATACTTGGCAAAAGTATGGCATTGGCAAGCTCCCTTTTACCTCATCGTTGTCCTTGCAACCATTATCTTTACAGTTGCATTGTTTGTTTTACAACCTGTGAATGCCCATTTGAAATTACAAAGAGAAAATGCATTTAAACATTTGTGGCAAACAATTGCAAATAGAGAATATCGAATTGGATTTGTTGCAACTGCATTTATGTCTTTGGGCGGCTACTTAATGATGCCATGGGGAAGTAGTTATGCTGTCAATAACATTGGAATTTTACAAGAAGATTTACCATTACTATTTATGATTGTAGGTCTAGCTACATTTGCGATTATGCCAGTGATTGGTATTTTGAGTGATAAATTAAACAAATTTACAATTTTCAGAGGCGCATCTATACTTATGGTTATTACTGTTTTAATTTACACCCAACTTCCAAAAGTTTCATTAACACTTTTGATTTTAGTCAACGTATTTATGATGATGGGAATAATGGCACGAATGGTTCCTTCTCAAGCTTTGGCCGCCTCTATTCCTGAAATGAAAGACCGAGGCGCTTTTATGAGTATCAATTCCTCATTACAACAAATGGCAGGTGGTGTTGCTGCCTTAGTTGGTGGTTGGGTTGTTGAACAAAAAACGCAAACAAGTCCATTGGAAAATTTCGACAAACTCGGTTATTTAGTCGTTGTAGTTATCCTTGTAAATATCCTACTGACTCAAAGGGTTTATAATTTTGTAGTGAAGAAAGAAGTAAATTAATTGGGCCACTTCGATTTTATTTGACCTGCTTGATACAAATGCTGCTTTTAACATTGCTTACTAAACGATAGGTTAGAATCTAAAAATAAAACATTTTGAGAGCATTTACAACTACTTCAAATTAACGGAACCTAATAAATTAAACTGCCAAATCGCTCTCTTAATAAAGTTGACTGTTTACGTTAACTAATGTGCTAATTATGGGCGAAATCAGTTGCTCTCGAAGTCATACGTTGAAAGCAATTACAAAAAACAACCCACAAAAAAGCCACTAAATTTCTTAAGTGGCTCCTGTTTTTAGTTTGAAATTTCTATTTTACTATAAAAGAAACGTATCTATTTTTAGCATCTTGTGTTTCTTCGTCATCGTCATCTGCGATTCCTTTATTTGGATCAGCGGCGCCTTTGTAAATTTTGTTCAAGCGTGTTTCGTCAATTCCTGCAGTGACAAAATATTTAGCGACAGCAGATACTCTTTTACGAGCCATATCTTCAAAATCTGGATTCTCTTCACCTGCTTTATCTTCTAATTTATCATTATGTCCAACAATATCAATTTTAATTTTAGCATCCATTTTCATTTCTTCGATTATGAAATCCATCATATCTTTTGTATTTTCAGTTATTGAAGCTTTTCCAGCACGGAAATAAACCGAATGTGCTTCTATAATTTGATTTTTTGTCATTTTATCAGAAATCTCAGGTGTGTTAGTGTAGACCATTGTTGAGAATAACTCTTCTACTTTCGGTTTTCTGCTATCAAAACATTTACATTCTGCAACATTATCAATCACAGTAATTACGACATTATCAACATAATAATAAGCATGAGCTATAGCTTCAGCTTCGCTATCTTTAGGTTTTTTTACTTGCTCGTATTTTGTCGTTTCGTTTTTATCGAAGTTACCTATTGTAATAAATTTCTCGTCGCCTTTGGCAGTGTATACCGCACAAACTTTTTCCCACCCGAAAAATCCATTGTAGATTTTGTTGTTTTGTGCTCTAATAATTTTTTCAGAGTTATTATAAATCGCACCTGGGGAACCATTTCCTAACACTTCTTTAGAAAACAAAGCAGAAATATTATTAGTTGCAAATTTGGAAGATTCGGCTAAAGAAACTGAAAATTCAATACAATATTTCAGTCCTTTTTTCAAAGTTAATTGTTCCGAACCTTTCATAATTGGTATAGTAATGTACGAACGTTCAGCAGCCAATTTACCTGGTTTGTAAAAAATAGCACCAGCATAGTTTTGCCCTCCACCTTCGGTGCTCGGATCTTCTTTACCAAACACATTAAGAGGAATTCCAAGATCACCACCTGCTTCAATCATGAATAAATCAGCTTTGATTTCAGTTGGAGAAGATAATCCCTCTGCCATAGCAATTGCGCCTAATTCACTAACAACTTCTTTTTTCGTTTTTTCAAAATCTTGGTAGAGAATTTCTTTCTCATTTGCTTTTTTTCCACCTTTTTGAGCATTTGCTACATTCATAAAAGAAGCAACAGTCAACAGTAGGAAAATCCCGATTTTCATGGTTTTAGATTTCATAGTTTTGAACAGTTTTAATAAACACTTTAACCTTTTCTGGGTCAATGTCTGGGTAAACACCGTGTCCCAAATTTACAATATGTCTTTGACTTTTAAACGATTTTAATAATTTAATTGTCTCATTCTCGATAACACTATCACTTCCATACAATACACAAGGATCTAAATTTCCTTGCAAAGTCTTGGTTTCGCCCACTAGTGCCCTCGTCTCAGCCATACTCATGTTCCAGTCTAATCCTAAAGTTGTACAATTCAACTTTTCGATTTCTGGAATCGAAGCAATCGCTCCTTTGGAGAAAACAGTCATTGGGACGTTTGGTATTGCGTCAACAATTTTTGCAATGTATGTCAATCCAAATTCAGCGTATTGCTCTCTCCCTAAAATTCCTGCCCAAGAATCAAACAATTGTAAGGCATCGGCTCCGGCAGATAATTGAGCATTCATATATTTAATCGTTACGTCTGTTATGCGACTAAGCAATTCATGTGCCAAAACAGGATTTGTGTATAAAAGCTTGCGTGACTCGGAAAAAGTCTTAGACCCTTTTCCTTCTACCATATAGCAAAAGATTGTCCAAGGTGCACCTGCAAAACCAATTAAAGGGACGCGGCCATTTAAGGCGCTTTTCGTTAATTTTAATGCTTCCAACACGTACGAAAGTCGGTCTTCTACATCAATATTTTTGTCTAATAAATTTAATTGCTCTTGCGAACGAATCGTATTCTCAAACCAAGGTCCACGTTGTTCTAACATTTCATAAGGTAAGCCCATTGCTTCGGGTACAACGAGAATATCTGAAAAAATAATCGCAGCATCTACACCTAATAAATCCACAGGTTGAATTGTTACTTCGGAGGCAAATTCAGGTGTTTCAACTAATTCTTTAAATCCAGAAAGTTTTGCCCTTACTGAACGGTATTCAGGTAAGATTCTTCCTGCTTGACGCATTAACCAAACTGGGTAACGTTCAATCGCTTCACCCCTGTGCGCACGTAAAAAAAGATCATTTTTAAATTCCATGGTGTGCAAAGATAAAGTTTTGATTGAAAGTTGCTTCATTTGCTTGTTTCAATTTTGCAGGATTTGCTATCATTACAGATTTTAGGATGAAAACGAGGAAGAAAATGCGTAATGAAGCTGAAATTAAAAAAGACGTACAATTAAAAATTTCTAAAATCAATTTAAAATCACTTAAAATTAAGTTGAAAAATCGCAGAGGTTTCCTTTTGGATTGAAAACTAACTTTTTATCAGTGTCGGTTGTCGCAGTTAATATAAAGTTCGTTTGCAGAATTATATAAAAAGGTGATGCTAGGACAACCAAAAGACGGCCAGAGAAATCCGAATATGACGGGCGATTCATTCTTGAATAAATTTCCTGTCCATTGTTCGTTTAAGTCAGCAATCGAAGTGCTTTCTCCCGCATCATACTGTTTTTTACAAATGATTTTTTTTGTTTTGCAATCTATTACTAACAATTGTTTTACAGCAATTATGCTTTCCCGACTTTCTAAAAAATCTTGTGTGAAATACTGTAAGCCGTTTGATTCATACGTGTAAGTATCTCCAAGAAAAAGGTTACTATTTATTATCGAATCGCTAGTGTTTTTCGGGAAAAGATTAGCGTCAATTTTAGTCCATGTTATTGGCTTCAATTGATTCAAAACGAATGGGCTTTTTTTACCAATTGAAACCATATTAGTTCCATATTCTGGTATTAATTTAGTGTCAATTTCAAATCCAATCATGTAATCGAATTGCTTATACGGCCAATCCCCACCGTACATATTGAGGCAAGCCACAACAGTTAAACTACTCACAGGAAGAGAAATTAATCTGTTTTTTGAATATGAATAAATAAAAACGTTGTCTGATTCCGAAACTTTTGTCCTATCAAGAAATAACTTACGGTAGCTTCCGTCCAACTTGATGTATTCAAAATCCTTTGCTTTAGAAATATCTTCATCTTCCAAACTCGGAATCGCTAACGAATCAAAGTTTTCACTGAGGTTGTAGCTATCTGAAAGAGAAATAAAAGCAAAAGTGTCGGTTTGGTTTTTCAAATTAAATGTTACGTCAAAAATTTGCAACTTTTGTGCGATTGATTGTGAAGTAAGTAAAAACAAAAAAACGGAAAGAGAAAGTTTGAAGGGCATTGGCTGGATTTTGGTGAATTTTAATAACTAATTCTGGTTTTACCTCATTGTATTTATTACAAAACAGGGATAATTATTACATCTCTTAAAACAAAGTTAAATTTAAAAACTCAAAACAAGATCGATGCTCGAAGCGATAGCCTTGCGTTAGAGATTGTAATGAAAAGCCTCTGGTTCAGCTTTTCGCTAAACGGAGCTTGTAATGGAAAGCTCGACTCCGTCAAAATGAGGAGGGACGAGGTGATTTTGACGGAGGAACGCCCAAAAATTCAGAATCTTCCTAATCTACTTTTAATAACCAAAACAACTTTATACGATTGGTCTTCTATTTCCAAAAATCACCAATCAATCGAAGCTTTTTGTTTTAAATGGAGGTAGTCGTTTGTTTTACTGAAATGCTTACATCCGAAAAAACCGCGATAAGCTGATAATGGTGACGGGTGAACTGAACTTAAAATCAAGTGTTTAGATCCGTCAATCATCGTAGCTTTAGAGATTGCTTTAGCGCCCCAAAGTAGAAAAACGACATTTTCCTTATCTGTACTTATTTTTTGAATCACTGCATCTGTGAATTGCTCCCACCCTATTCCTTTGTGGCTGTCTGCTTTACCTTTTTCAACCGTTAAAACACTATTTAGTAATAAAACGCCTTGTTTGGCCCAAGGTTCTAAATTGCCATTTTCGGGTAAGGATTTTCCTAAATCAGATTCTAATTCCTTAAATATGTTGTTCAAACTTTTTGGAAAAGGACGAATCGATGGCTCAACGGAAAAACACAATCCATGCGCATGACCCTTGGTTGGATAAGGATCTTGACCCAAAATCACAACTTTTACTTCCGAAAAATCGCACAACTCAAAAGCACGGAACACATTTTCAAAAGCAGGGAAAATTACATCTTTTTTATCCGCATAAAGTGATTGAACTTTTTGATTCAATTCCGAAAAATACGGTTTTGATATTTCAGTTGAAAGTGCTGTTTCCCACATTGTTGGTAATGTCATTTACGTTGATTTGAAACAAAATTTAAACCTAATTCTAAGCCGTTTCTGTAATCTAAAATAATGCTACTCACGGAATTCGTGAGAATGGTTGTATTCAATGATTTTTCAGGTGCAATTTGCGCAATTGAAACAAAGTCTTTAACTGTTTCGATATAATCTATGGAAGATTTCAATTTTGACTGGTAATTCTCAATGTGTTTTTTGATGTTTCCATCTGCTTTGAGGAATTTAGCAGCAACATATTCTGGTCGCAAGTAACTTGGTTTGAAATTCAAATGCGTCGTGCGGATCAATATAATATCAGTAGCACCATTTTCAACAGCCCATTGTATTGGAATTGGATCAGAAATCCCACCATCTGAGTAAGCTTTTCCATCGATTAAATGCTTTCCTTTTGTCAATAACGGAACTGTACTTGCAGCAATTGTCATGTCCAACCAATTATCTTTTCTTGGTTTCAAATAGGAAGTGTCACCATTATCCGTATGGGTAAGCACAAAATAAAAATCTTTTTCTTGTGTTGCTTCTACCGCTTTTTGTAAATCGAAAGGAAACTCTTTTTCTGCCACGTCTGTGAAAAAATCTAAATTCATAATTCCATCAGAAAATGCTTTGGTATATTGAATAAAACGTGGGTCTTTACAGATGGATTTCATAGAATTAAAATAAGCTCCGTATTGATGACTCAAAAAATAAGACAAAGCCAATGTTCCGCCTGAGACACCAATGTGTGCCTCAAATTGATCGAAATTTGTCATTCGAAAGGCATCTAAAACGCCAGCGGAAAAAGAAGTTTTAAATCCACCGCCCTCTAAAATGAGTGTTTTTTTTCCTGTTAGAAGCATTATTGAAAAATTGATTATTCAAAGTTACGGAAAACGTACACTAAATACGTTAAAAATAAAGTATTGAAAGGAAAACTTACCTCAAAATTTATTGAATACTTCAATCACTTCGTTTGTTTTTAAATTCTCAAAGCGGTATATCCAATAGTGTTCGTAAGGAGAAATTTTGGTTTTATTAATTGTAAAAATCAGGTTACACGTTTTATTCTGCTCATTTAAAACCTTATTCATTTTTACATCCGCTGTCATTTCATTAGGGTCGATGCTATTTAAGTCTTTATCTAAAATGGCAAAAGTCGTTTTCAATTTACTGTAACTAAATTCGTCAATAACAACATTTTTTAACGTCAAAATTTCAAAGTCGATTCCTTGAATTAGTGTATCTTTTGAATTAACATTCTCAATTTCAAGCGTCGAATTAACGTTAAAACCTGTATATGATTTGAATGAATAAACTGATTTTGTTGTATTCAAAGGCAGAATTGAATCAACTATAATAGTACTTAATTCAACTGTTGTTTTTTTATCACTTTTCGTGTCGAAAAATTCAATAAAAAGTAATAAAGTGTCTCCCACTTTTGAGTGTTGATTATAACCGAGACTCATCGTTAGACTTTTCAAGTATTCAATTTCAAATCCCTCCTCATTACTATCATAAATATTTGGCACATTCGCTAAGGTATCGTTTTCAGAATTTTTAATAATTAGTGAAACTCCAGGGTGACAAATTCCTTTTTCGACAACAAATCCTTGAGGTTCTTTGATTTTAATTTCAAACTTTTTCCCTATTGGTAATTTATTACTAATCCAATCATCCTCCTCAAGTGTAATTTCGAAACTTTTAAATGTAATTCCTTCTTCCTTATATTTCCCACCACAAAATGGCAAGTGACCCAAATTTTGACTAAAAATAAAAGTTGAATTACTAATTAGAAGAAAAAATAAAATTGCAATTTTCGGTTGGAATAAGAACATTAAAAGGAATTTGATTAAGGATGAATTACTCTATAACTTCTAGAGTTACCGTGGTCAAACCTGCATTAATAAAATTAAGCTGTTTTGCCGCTGATTGCGTCAAATCAATAATTCGGGAAGAACGTTGAGGCATTCTATCAACGATTTTGACGTAAACAACTGAATCATTTTTCAGATTTACAACGCGAACCATTGAACCAAAAGGCAAGGTTTTATGTGCGGCATACAAACTATCATTCCACAAAACCACACCAGAAGAAGTTTTTCTACCGTCGAATTTTTTACTGTAAAAACTTGCTGTTCCTTTTTGTAAATTTGATGCTGCTGAGAATAATAAAATTGTCAAAAAAAGCGGGATAATGTGTTTCATTTTCATTCAAATTAGAGTACAATTTAAGTTTTTAATCTCTAATAAAAAAATTTCGGTTATTTTGAAAGACTTTTGAATTATTATTATTTTATTTCAAGTTTGGTGCTTTAGCTTAAAAACTAATTAAATTCTCTTTAATCGGCTTCAATCTTTTTTATTCTTTTTTGGAATTTCCCTGATTTGTATGCTCGGCCCTAAATTACTTTTGATGGTTTACGGTGAAAGAGTTGAGGGGGAAATAATTGGTTTTAATAACTATTCACACAAAAAAAGCGGAACGTTTTATCGACCGCTTGTTAAATCAAAACCAGCAAAAATAGCATAGAATTCGAAACCACATCAAATACAAATTATTCTACTGGAGACAAAATTACTGTGCTTTATTTCGAGGACGAATTGGACGAAGCTGTTGTTTATTCGTTTTTTGGGATTTGGTGGCCACGTTTGATTTTTACTGATTCCTTTAGTAATTCTAGTTTCTCTATTTGCAGGACTAATGACAAATGAAAACGTAATTTACATCAATTACAAAAAGAAACCTTATTTCCGTAAAATTAAGCGGGTTGAGTTTGATATAATTCGAAAAGATGAATTTGAAACAGCACCTGAAAGTCAACCAATCGATTCAGAGAAAATAGAAAAATAAGTTCTCAATAAACCACAAGTTACTGTTTTCCAAATCTCATTTTAGATTTTCCCTTTCCATGGCCTTTCTTTTTCGTGAAAGAAACCCTCAAATCTACCTTCTCTAAAGAACATGAATCATTTAGTTTAATAGTTTCGTTTTTTGAACCTTTTTCTAAATCTATTTTGCTTTGAAATAGGAATTCAATTGATTTAAATCTGTAAATCAATTATTTACGTAAAATTCTGTAACATTTACAAAAAAATTCCGTAAGGAACTTATTGATGAATAGATTTCAAAAAATACTACCATTTTTCTTCGGAATTTTAATGCTAATTTCTTGTGAAACAAGTAGTAAAAAAGAAATTCAAAAAAAATCAATAGATTTAAAAGAAATTCAAAAAAAGGGTAAATTAACTGTCCTTACCGAAAATAGCTCCTTATCTTTTTTTGAATACCGCGAGAAAAATTTAGGTTTTGAGTATGAAATATTGGAAGCTTTTTCCAAACACATTGGAATCCCAATTGAAATGAAAGTTGTTCCTAAATATTCAGACTTACACCGTTTTCTAAACAACGGAGAAGGTGATATTATCGCTGCCAATCTAGCCATTACTTTAAGCGGACAGAAAAAAATCAATTATTCTCAGCCCTATTATTTTTCTAATCAAGTATTGGTTCAATTGAAAAGCGACAGCCTTATTTTAGATGCTTCTGAATTAATCAATAAAGAGGTATTGGTTAGAAAAAATACGATTTACGACCGAAGACTGCTTTCATTACAAGAAGAAATTGGTGGATATATTAAAATCAAATACGCCAAAGAAGACTTAATTGTAGAAGATTTAATTGAAAAAGTACGAAAAGGCGAAATCAAATATACAGTTGCCCATGAAAATTTGGCACGTTTAGGTAAAGAAGAGCATCCTTCTCTTGATATAAAAACCAAAGTTTCTTTTAAACAAAGAATTGCTTTTGGAATGCGCAAGAATAGTCCTGAGCTTAAAAAGAAATTAGACGAGTTCTTGAATAAATACTGTGAATCAAAAGAATATATTGATTTAAAGCACAAGTATTTCGATTTTATCCCTGAAGAAACTGGCGAAATAGTTCTTCTCGAAAGAGGGAAAATCTCACAGTATGATAAATTATTTAAAAAAGCAGCAAAAAAAGCAGGCTGGGATTGGAAATTCTTAGCAGCAATTGCATACAAAGAATCCCGTTTTAATCCGTATGCAAAAGGTGCTCGCGGTGCTTTTGGAATCATGCAATTCATGCCAAACACAGGTAACAATTTTGGCGTAAACCCTTTTTCTAGCCCAGAGGTTCAAATCAATGCAGGTATGAAATTGATTGACCGGATTTACCAAACTTGGTCTTCTATTCCGGATAAAGAGCAACGGTTCAAATTCACATTAGCCTCATACAATGCAGGACCTTGTCACATTTTTGACGCGCAAGCTTTAGCAAAAGAAAAAGGGTTGAATCCTGAATTATGGGACGGGAACGTAGAATTAATGGTGGACAAACTTTCTGATCCAGAATTTTACCGTCGTCCAGAAGTGAAATGTGGTGCTTACCGCGGTCATGCTGTGAAATATGTGGAAGCGGTAATTCGTATTTATAATTCATGGAAATAATCCCCACGGCGCCCAAAAGACTGATTATCATTCAGGGACCAACCGCATCAGGAAAAACAAGTTTAGCTATTGAATTGGCACAAAAATTACATACCGAAATAATTTCAGGAGATTCTAGGCAATTTTTCAAGGAAATCTCCATTGGAACCGCAAAACCAACTGATATAGAATTGAGCTCCATAAAACATCACCTTATAAACTCACATTCCATTGTCGAAGAAGTGAGCGCGGCAAACTATTCAATTGAAGCTAGAAAAATATTAGCTGAGTTATTTAAAACAAAAAACGAAGTAATTTTAGTTGGCGGTTCAGGAATGTTTATCGATGCTTTTACATTTGGACTAGACGAAATTGCTATCTCTACAGAAATAAAAAGGCAACTAGAAAATAGATTAGCAACAGAAGGTTTGGAAGTTTTAGTAAGCGAATTAGAAAAATTAGATCCTGAATACGCGCAAATTGTAGATAAAAAAAATCCGCTTCGCATTGTTCGTGCATTGGAAGTAATTCAATCAAGCGGGAAAAAATATTCTCAACAACGCAAAGGATTTAAAAATGATTTACCCTGTGAAATCGTTCGTTTTTCAATTCAATGGAAACGAGAAGAACTATATGAACGCATCAATCAGCGAGTTGATTTGATGTTCGAAGCTGGATTGTTGGACGAGGTAAAATCTGTGGTTAATTTTCGAAATCAGAAAGCATTGAATACGGTCGGCTACAAAGAATTATTTGATTTCTTGGATGGTACAATTACTTTTGAGGAGGCTATTGAAAAAATCAAACAACATTCGCGTAATTACGCAAAGCGACAAGAAACATGGCTCAAGCGCTACTCCGATTTGAATTTATTGAATCCATTAACATCAGAACCGTTGATAAATCAAGTGCTTAAAAATCTTCATTCAACTAAAAGCTAATTCGTGAAATCAATCTTGAAACTTCTTGTAATTCCCGTTCTATTAGCGTTCATCGATTATTACTTTCGCTCCGAATTATTGGATCGTTACAGTAAAAATCAAACACTTTTCTACCTTTCTTCCGTTGCGATTTCAATTGGTTATTTTGTTTTCATCTTACTTTTATTAAAAACAATCGAACATAAAAAATGGGCGTATTACTCCTTGATTGTTTTGATTTTTCCAGTAATGGTATTTTCCTTTTTTGGTTCTTTTACTTTTTATTCTTTAAATGGTATTTTTCCAAATTATTACACTTTTCTTTATTTTAAAACAGAACCGAAAAGTGCCTTAATGATTTTGCGCGACGCAAGTGGTTGGAAAGAGGCTTTTGCTCTACTTTTTCTTTTTACGGCTGTTACCTTGTTTTTGCGGTGGTTCACTAAAAATCACGTGCCCAAAATTAAATGGAAGGTTTTGCTTTTGTATGGAATTATTCAATTTTCTGCCTTTGAAACCTTAATTTATTATCACAGCAAATTTGACCAATGTGCAATGGTAGATACTAATTTTGCTGCATGTGTGCAACGCCACGCTTTTACTTGGGATGATCATTCAGAATTTAAAGGCCGAGGTTTACAAAAACGAATTCCACCAAAATTTGACTTTAATCTACCCAAAAAGAAATTTAATATCGTAATTTTTGTTTTTGAATCATACCGCAAAAGAAGTGCTTCTTTGTACGGAAACAAACACAAAACAACACCATATTTCGATAAATTAGCCAAGGATTTCCCAGAAGAATTTTTCTATTTTCGTCAACCTGTTTCCGTTTCCTCTACGACCATGTTGGCAGTTCCAGCAATTCTAACAGGCATCGGCCCTTATCAAGATACAAGTATTTTGTACCGTCAACCTTTACTTTGGGAGTATGCACAATTGTTTGATTACCGCACCTTTTTTCTCTCGTCACACACGATGAAATGGTATCGTTTTGATCAATTCTACCAACAAGAAAATTTAGATGTTTGGTGGAACAAAGACAATTCTGGATTGCCCTTTTTTAATGATTTAGGAGTTAAAGACGAACATACTGTTAGAAAATTAAATAAAACAATTAAGCGCTTCAAAAACGTTCCTTTTTTCGGCGTTGTTCAATTCAATACAACGCATTATCCGTATGAAATCCCTGAAAAGCACAAAAGATGGACGAATACATTTAGCGATTCTTATGACAATGCCATTCTTTACCAAGATGAGCTGATAAAACTTTTTTTTGAGAATTTAAAATCGCACAATTTAATGAAGAATACAATCGTTTTAATCACAAGCGATCATGGCGAATCATTAATGGAACACCGCACAATTGGGCATGTAGAAAGCAATTACACCGAAGCGATTAGTGTTCCTTTGATTGCTTACATTCCTAAAGGAATTCTTAACAGAAAGGAAAGTGAAAATCTCCGTAAAAACTTACATCAACTAACTTCCAACATTGACATTGCCCCTACTCTTGTTGATTTATTAGACCTTGAAAACGAGCCAAAACTAAAACCTTATTTTAAGAATTATACTGGCTTTAGTTTGTTACAATCTATCCCGAACAATAGGACTATTATTTCTCTGAATAATAACCAAGTTGCGAATTTTAACACTGGACTTTCGATTTCACACAAAAACTGGCATTACCTTTTTAGAACCAATATCGTTCCAAATCGAGAAGAATTTTACTACTGGAGAAAAGATGTTGGAGAACTAAAAAACAGGAGTAAAACACTTAAAAAATCGCAGCGAAAAATGATTCTTGATCTTATAAGCAACTATCCAGTTTGTGAGAAATTGAAAGCAAAAATTGAATAAAACCAATTTCTATACAGAAGATTTCAACTTTCAGCGCTTCTACTCTCCGAAAAAACGTTGCTTTCCTTGATTTACACTTTCCTTTCTTAACTTTGAAGTTATTATGGCAAATAATTATTATACAAATAAGGTCGTTTGGATTACAGGAGCATCCTCTGGAATTGGGAAAGAAACAGCGATTCAACTTGCTGAAAAAGGAGCAAAACTGGTGCTTTCTGCCAGAAACAGTACAGAACTTGAAAAACTAAAATCAGAACTTAAGAACTCAGCATCTCATTTCGTACTTCAACTAGATTTAGAAAAGTCA
>Ga0209702_10003915_pt1 | contig 22593 bp, 23 predicted proteins | sample FRY01_FD_187210 | JGI IMG/M metagenome (GOLD analysis project Ga0209702, IMG submission 187210) | Freshwater microbial communities from Lake Fryxell liftoff mats and glacier meltwater in Antarctica - FRY-01 (SPAdes) (version 2) | ecosystem: Environmental > Aquatic > Freshwater > Ice > Glacier... | reverse complement strand
GCGCAGGAAAACCCGCCAAAGTCGCCATCGTGGCCGTCATGCGAAAGCTCATCGAAATGGCAAATGCACTCGTCAAAGCTGATCGCAAGTGGACGCCAAAAACCGCTTGATCAAGACGGATACTCTGGTTTTGGGTGGTCTGATGGCCGCCTCGCCTGCCTGCGCGCAGAGTGTGTCCAGTGAAATCGTGCGGCAGATGAGCCGCCAAGGTTTTGGCAATGTCATCGTGGAAAAAACGTGGCTGGGCCGGACCCGGATCACCGGCACACGCGCCGGCGGATCGCGTAAGATCATCGTAAACCCCAAAACCGGGGAAATCCTGCGCGATCTTTGGCTGAATGCGCAAGGTCAGGTGCGGGCGGCGGACATTGATCCGGAAGAAGTGGATGAGGACAGTGCCAAAAGCGGCATCGAAACCAGCAGCGACACCCGCGATGATGGCAAAGATGCCAGAGACAGCCGGTAAGACGCCAGAGACAATCGTGAAAGATCCAGCGAGGGCAGCAGCGGGAGAGGCGACGAAACTGACAGCGATGGGGACAGGCCTGATGACTGGAACCGTAACCGGATCGCCCCCCCGACGGGCGGGGCAATAGCGGATGCGGCGCAGGCTCGCCCTGTTGGCGGTGTTGATCTTGCGGGTGCTTTGCACGGTGGTCTTTGTGGCGGACATCTTGCCGTCAACCTTGAATCTTCGGCCTGGCCCGCTGACATGGCAGCTGCGCGAATTGCTTGAGATGGCCGCAGCGGTCGGGCTGGTGACGGGTCTGATCCTTGGCGTTGCCTTGTTTCGCCGCACACGGAACGCGCGCAATCTGGCACAAGAGCGACTGCGGCGCGCATCGGGCGCGTTCGTGGATTTTCTGGAAGACCGGTTCGGGGAATGGTCGCCGACCCTGGCAGAGCGTGACATGGCGTTGTTCGCAATCAAGGGCATGTCGACTGCCGAAATCGCGACCCTGCGCACGACGTCAGAAAGCACCGCCAAGGCGCAGACCGATGCGATTTATCGCAAGGTGGGCGTGTCCGGGCGGTCGCAATTGCTGTCGCTGTTCATCGACGATCTGATGCGCGGTGAGGGCGCTTTGCGACCGACTTCCAGTCAATCGGCGGCGTAACCTTCCAACACCTCTAGCGCGACGATCTCCAGCGTTCGCGCATGGGTGGCTGCAAGGTTGACCCGCGGTGCCGCGCCTTCGTCATGCGCCTGCAGGAACCGTGTGGCGCACAGGCACCAACGATCGCCCGGATTAAGCCCGGCAAAGCCGAACTCGGGGCGCGGGGTGGACAGGTCGTTGCCCAGGTATTTCGACAGGGCCAGAAACTCGGCTGTCATCACGGCACAAACGGTGTGCAATCCACGATCCATCGGGCCGGTGTCGCAACAGCCATTGCGGAAGAACCCGGTCAGCGGAGCCGTGCCGCAGGTCTGCAAAACGGTGCCCAGAACGTTGACGGATGGCTCTTTCATTGGGTTCTCCTGTGTTGCGCCAAGTCTAGTGCGGTTGGCCGGACTGTAAACCCATCGGATGGCGCGGCAGATTGCCTGACCGCTGGACGGCGCGCGCGTGCCGACATATAACCCCGCCATGTTTGGATATATTGTGACTTTGCGGCGAATTACTGGCCCGGCGCGCTGAGATTTCAGTCGCCGGGAGCCTTTGTTAGCCCTTTGGTGCGGCTTTGCACCCCTCTCTTCTCTTCCAAGGATCGACCCGATGTGTGCCGATACGCCCGACTACCGCGACACTGTCTTTCTGCCCGAAACCGATTTCCCAATGCGCGCCGGGTTGCCCGCCCGCGAGCCGGACTGGCTGGCCCGGTGGGAGAGGATCGGCGTCTATGACCGGCTGCGGGACAAGACCGGGCGGGTGCCATTCGTGTTTCACGACGGGCCGCCCTATGCCAACGGGCATCTGCACATCGGGCACGCGCTGAACAAGACGCTGAAGGATATGGTGGTTCGCAGCCAGCAGATGATGGGCCGCGATGCGCGGTTCGTGCCGGGTTGGGATTGTCACGGGCTGCCGATCGAGTGGAAGATCGAAGAGCAATACCGCGCGAAGGGGCTGAACAAGGACGATGTGGGGATCGTCGATTTCAGGGCCGAATGTCGGCGGTTCGCCGAAGGCTGGGTCGATGTGCAGCGCACCGAGTTCAAGCGGCTGGGGATCACCGGGAATTGGGCCGATCCGTATCTGACGATGGATTACCACGCCGAGGCGGTGATCGCCGACGAGTTCATGAAATTCCTGATGAACGGATCGCTATATCAGGGATCGAAGCCCGTGATGTGGTCGCCGGTGGAAAAGACGGCGCTGGCGGAGGCGGAGGTCGAGTATCACGATGTGACCAGCCATATGGTCTGGGTGCGGTTTCCGGTGGTGGGTGTGCGGCCTCGCCTCGGTTTCAGAGCACTAAACACTTCAATCCCGCTCGCCCCAGTTGAGGAAGCCGAGTCGGTCGCAGACCTTTGGCCTTCCTACGAAAACGCAAGCGTCATCATTTGGACCACCACGCCTTGGACAATCCCGCAGAACCGGGCAATTTCGTTCGGGCCGGGGATTTCCTATGGTTTGTACGAGGTTATCGGTCGTCCTGAAGATGCGGGGGCGACCATTGGCGAGCAAGTGCTGGTGGCGGATGCCTTGGCTGAGGAGGTGTTTGCCAAGGCCAAACTTGCGGGACCCGAATTGGTGCGGCGGTTGCGTGACGTAACAGCCGAGGAATTGGAGGGGCTGGTTTGTGCCCACCCCTTCCGCGGGATCGAGGGGGGCATGGCTGAGTGGGACTTTGACGTGCCGATGCTGCCGGGCGATCATGTGACGGATGATGCGGGGACGGGGTTTGTGCATACGGCCCCCAGCCACGGCGACGACGACTATCAGATGGGCGTCAAGTTCAAGCTGCCGATGACCCATAACGTGGAACCGGACGGGTCTTACCGGGCCAGCCTGCCGCTGTTTGGCGGGCAGGCGATCTTGACGGCGGAGGGGAAAGAGGGGCCGGCGAACGTGTCGGTCATCAAACAGTTGGCCTATTCTGGCGCGCTGTTTGCCAAGGGCAAGCTGAAGCATTCCTATCCGCATTCGTGGCGGTCGAAAGCTCCGCTGATCTACCGCAACACGCCGCAGTGGTTTGTCGCCATCGACGTGGCCCTGGGCGACGGGATGGACACTTATGGTGCCACGATCCGGGAACGGGCGCTGACCAGCATCGACAAGCTGGTGCAGTGGACGCCAGCCTCGGGGCGCAACCGGCTTTATTCGATGATCGCGGCGCGGCCGGATTGGGTTCTATCCAGACAACGCGCTTGGGGCGTTCCTTTGACTTGTTTTGTGAAGAAGGGTGCGCAACCGTCTGATCCTGATTTCCTTTTGCGCGATGCTGCTGTCAATGCCCGCATCAAGGCCGAATTCGAGGAAAACGGCGCGGATGTTTGGTATGTGCAAGGCTTCAAGGAACGGGTGCTGGGCGGGCTACATGATCCGCAGGGTTATGCCCAAGTGTTCGACGTGCTGGACGTGTGGTTCGATAGCGGGTCAACCCATGCGTTCGTGCTGCGCGACCGGGCGGACGGGGCGGCGGACGGGATTGCCGATCTGTACCTTGAGGGCACCGATCAGCATCGCGGCTGGTTCCATTCGTCGATGTTGCAGGCTTGCGGCACGATGGGGCGGGCACCCTACCGCGCGGTTGCCACGCACGGGTTCACGCTCGACGAGAAGGGCATGAAGATGTCCAAGTCGATCGGCAACACGATTGCTCCGCAAGCGATCATCGACGAATACGGTGCGGATATCTTGCGGCTGTGGGTGGCGCAAAGCGACTTTACCGCCGATCAGCGGATCGGGCGCGAGATTTTGAAGGGGACGGCGGACAGCTATCGCCGGTTGCGCAACACATTGCGGTTTTTGCTGGGCAATCTGGCCGGGTTCACCGATGCCGAAAAGGTGGCACCTGCGGACATGCCGGAGGGTGAGCGGTTCATTCTGCACCGTTTGGCCGAACTGGACGACGAAGTGCGCAGCGGCTATGCGAAGTATGATTTTCAGGGCGTGTTTCAAAAACTGTTCACGTTCTGCACGACCGATCTGAGTGCGATCTATTTCGACATCCGCAAGGACACGCTGTATTGCGACGCCCCGGGGTCGCTGGCCCGGCGGGCGGCGCGCACGGTGCTGGATCTGGTGTTCCACCGGCTGGTGACGTGGTTTGCGCCGATTTTGGTGTTTACGATGGAGGAGGTCTGGCTGTGCCGCTTTCCCGGCGAGGACAGCTCGGTTCATTTGCTGGATATGCCGCAGACGCCGGACGGGTGGCGCGATGACGCTCTGGCCGCGAAATGGGCGCAGGTGCGGCAGGTGCGCCGGGTGGTGACGGCGGCGCTGGAGGTGCAGCGAACGGCCAAGGTGATCGGGGCGAGCCTTGAGGCGGCCCCGGTGGTGCATGTCGAGGACGCCGCGATGTTTGCGGCGGTGCTGGGGACGGAGTTTGCCGATCTGTGCATCACATCGGCCATTCAGGTGACGGGCGATCCGGTGCCGCCCGAGGCGTTCCGGCTGCCTGACATGCCGGGAGTGGGTGTGGTGTTCGAGCGGGCGATGGGCGAGAAATGTCTGCGCTGCTGGAAAATCCTGCCGGATGTGGGGAGCCACAAACATCCGCACACCTGTGCGCGGTGCGATGCGGTGCTGGGATAATCGGCAAACCCGGCCCTGCGCGCGAACAATCTTGCGCGTAGGGCTGGGGCAACACCCGGTTGCATTGCTTCTGTGATATTTGCGGGCTAGGCATTTTCCATGATCACTCAGAAGATGAAATATGCGCTGAAGGCCCTGCTGACGCTTGCCGATGAAGCGGCAAAGCCTGCGCCCGAGGCGTTGACCATCGAGGTGATTGCCAAACGGTCCGGCGCGCCCAAGCGGTTTCTGGAGCATATCTTGCTGGAGATCCGCAATGCCGGGATCATCGCGTCTACCCGTGGGCGGTCGGGGGGGTATCAGTTGGTGGCGGACCCCGGAACCGTGTCGATTTCCGAACTGCTTCGGATGATCGACGGGCCGATTGCGCCGCTGCCCTGCCTGTCGCGCAGCGCCTATCAGCGCTGTGAAGATTGCAGCGACGAGCAAACCTGCCGCATCCGCAAGGTGTTTGCCGAGGTGTTCTGGTCCTATCTCGTTCTGATCGAATCACTAACCTTGGCCGATGTTTTGCGCGTCGGTCCGCCAGTGGGAATGGAGTAGGAACATGGGCGACAAGGTTCTGGTCACCGGCGGTGCGGGCTATATCGGCGCGCATGCCTGCAAGGCGCTGGCGCGGGCGGGGTTTGTCCCGGTGACGTTTGACAACCTGTCCACTGGCTGGCGCGAAGCCGTGAAATACGGGCCGCTGGTGCTGGGCGATCTGATGGACCGAGCGGCGGTGGATGCCGCCTTTGAGGAACATCGACCCGTCGCGGTGATGCATTTCGCGGCGCTGTCGCTGGTGACCGAGTCGATGAGGGACCCCGGAAAATATTGGCGGGTCAATGTGGGCGGATCGCTGAACCTGATAGAGGCGGCGGTGGCTGCGGGTTGTGGGCGCATCGTTTTTTCAAGCACCTGTGCGACTTACGGCGATCACGACGGGGTGATTCTGAACGAGGACACTGTCCAGCGACCGATCAACGCTTATGGTGCCAGCAAGCGGGCGATTGAAGAAATCCTGCAAAACTTCGGGTCAAGCCATAGTTTGCGCCATGTTATCTTTCGATATTTCAATGTGGCGGGTGCAGACCCCGACGGAGAGGTTGGCGAGCAGCATGTGCCTGAAACGCATCTGATCCCGCTGATGCTGGACGCGATCGAGGGGCGGCGACCGGCGCTGACGCTATTCGGCACGGATTATCCGACGCCGGACGGCACCTGTGTGCGCGATTATGTGCATGTCAGTGATCTGGTGGCGGCGCATGTGCTGGGCTTGCGCTGGCTGCTGGACGGCAAGGCGAACCGGGTGTTCAACCTTGGGTCCGGTGCGGGGTTTTCGGTGCGCCAAGTGGTTGATGCGTCGCGGATGGTGACCAACCGCGAGGTGCCGCTGGTGATCGGCGCGCGGCGTCCGGGGGATGCGACGGCGTTGGTGTCAGGCTCGGCGCGGGCGGTGCAGGAGTTGGGGTGGGTGCCGCAGCGGTCCACCCTGCCGCAGATGATCGCCGATGCGCTGGCATGGAGCAAGAAGCCGGGCTTCCAGCGGTAGCGATGCGGCGCTGCGTGCGGCCGCAAGATCCTTCAGGCGCGAGGGCGCGCCGAAGCGGCTTTGCACGTCAGGGAGGGTCTTTTGCAAGCCGCCGGCGCAACGGGCTTTGGTTCAGGTCGGTTGCTTTGCGGCCATGTTGGCCGCTTGCAGGGTGGTGACCGCGTCGAATTGCGACAAGAACACCTTGCCCTTGAAATGCGCCATGAAGTCAGACCGTTTCAGCGCATCCATCACCGGCCCTTTGACTTCGGACAAATGGAATACGACCCCGGCGGACTGGAGCCGGTGTGCGATGGCCTCAAGGCTTTCGAGCGCCGACGCGTCGATGGCGTTCACGGCGGGGCACATCAGGATGACGTGTTTCAAGGCCGGTTGACCTGCGACGCGGCCATAAATGGCATCCTCCAGCGCGCGGGAATTGGCGAAATACAGGCTTTCGTCCACGCGGATCGTCAGGATCGCGGGGTCGGTGATCACGGTGTGACGGTCCACGTTGCGGAAGTGCTGGGTGCCGGGAACCTGGCCGACGATGGCCATGTGCGGGCGCGAGGTGCGCCAGAAGAACAGGGCCAGCGACATGGCGACGCCCGCGGTGATCCCGGCTTCGACCCCAACCAGAAGCACCGTCAGAATGGTTACGGCCATCGCGGCGAAGTCGGCTTTCGAATAGGCCCAGGTGCGGCGCGCAGCGCCCAGATCGACCAGCGACAGCACGGCCACGATGATGGTTGCAGCAAGCACCGCCTGCGGCAGAAACTGAAACAGCGGCGTCAGAAACAGGGTGGCGGCAAGAATACCCGCCGCCGTATAAGCCCCGGACAGCGGTGTCTCGGCCCCGGCGTCGAAGTTCACCACGGACCGGGCAAAACCGCCCGTCACCGGATAACCCCCCGACAGGGCCGCCGCGATGTTTGACGCGCCAAGTGCCGTCAGTTCCTGATTGGGCACGATGCGTTGGCGGCGTTTGGCCGCAAGGGTTTGCGACACCGACACCGACTCGACGAACCCCACGAGGCTGATCAGCACGGCGGGAAGCGCCAGTTGCTGCCACAGGCCAAGGTCGAACGAGGGAAGGGCAAAAGGCGGCAATCCTGCGGGAATTTCGCCCACGATCTTGACGCCGTAGCGGGCAAGGCCGAACACCACCACCAGCAGCACAGACACCACAATCGCCGCGACCGGCCCGGTCTTGGCCAGCAGATCGGCCAGACGCGGGCGGACCCCGCGCGAAAGCAACAGCGGTTTCAGGTACTTGCGGGACCAGAACAGAAAGGCTGCGGCCGACACACCGATCGCTACGGTAAACGGGTTGGTCTGGCCCAGGCCCCCGATGATCCCGCCCAAGAGATCGGGCAAGGTATCGCCATCTGCCTTGATCCCGAGAATGTGTTTCAACTGGCTGGCGGCGATCAGGATGCCGGACGCGCTGATGAACCCCGAGATAACCGGATGGCTGAGGAAGTTGGCGAAAAAGCCCAGCCGCAGCACCGACATCGCCACCAGTACGAGGCCCGACAGGAACGCAAGCGTGATGGCCGCCGTCAGATATTCCGCCGACCCCGGTGCTGCCACCTGACTGACCGCCGCCGCCGTCATCAGCGACACCACCGCGACCGGCCCGACTGCCAGCGCGCGGCTTGTGCCGAAGATCGCATAGGCGATCAGCGGCAGGATCGAGGCGTAGAGCCCGACCTGCGGCGGCAGACCCGCCAGCATCGCATAGGCAAGGCTTTGCGGCACCAGCATGATGGTCACGATTGCGGCCGCGACCAGATCGCTTTGCGCCTCGGTTCTGGTATAGGTCGGGGCCCAGCCGAAGATCGGCATGATGCTTTTGAGGAACTTCAACGGCTTGACCCTTCGGGGTTGGTTTGCGGTGACGGCCTGCGGTTTGGCCATCCATTCACGTCCACGCAGCATGGATTGCCAATAGACCGGCGGCAGGATGCGTTCCTTCAGCAGCTAAGCAAGCAAACTGGCTTGGCTTGCGGTTGGGTCTGTTCGGCCACCTACAGGGTCTTGGTGATCTTTTTGGTCGGGGTCATCGGATGGATTCTCTCGCAGCGAGTCGTTGGCTCACAGGCTGTTGATCGGCACTTTCAGGAACCGCTTGCCGTCCTGGTCCGCTGGCGGCAGGTCGCCGCCGCGCATGTTGATCTGCAACGACGGGATGATCAGCTTGGGCATGGCAAGTGTCGCATCGCGCGCCTCGCGTACCTGCACGAACTGGTCTTCGGTGACGGCGTCATGCACGTGAATGTTGTGCGCGTTCTGTTCGGCCACTGTGGTTTCCCAGCGGATGTCGCGGCCATTCGGGCCGTAGTCGTGGCACATGAACAAGCGCATCCCGGTGGGCATCGACAGCACCCGCCTGATCGACCGATACAGCGTGCGCGCGTCGCCGCCGGGGAAGTCGGCGCGGGCCGAGCCTCCGTCGGGCATGAACAAGGTGTCACCGACAAAGGCCGCATCGCCCAACACATGCGTCATGCAGGCGGGCGTGTGGCCCGGCGTGTGCAGCACCTGCACGGTCATGGTGCCGATGATGTAGGTGTCGCCGTCCTTGAACAGGCGGTCGAACTGCGATCCGTCGCGCTGAAACTCGGTGCCTTCGTTGAACACCTTGCCGAAGGTGTCCTGCACGATGGTGATGTTTTCACCAATGCCGATCTTCCCGCCCAGTTTGCCCTGAATGTAGGGTGCCCCCGACAGATGATCTGCGTGGACATGGGTTTCGATCAGCCATTCCAGCGTCAGGCCGTGGGTCTGGATGAAGTTGATCACCGCATCGGCAGAGGTATGGGTGATGCGGCCTGCGGCATAGTCGAAGTCCATGACGGAATCGATCACCGCGCAGGACGTGCTGGCCGGATCGCGCACCACATAGGTCACGGTATTGGTGGGCGCGTCGAAAAAGGCGATGACATCGGATTTGACGGACAGGTCAATGGGATGTGGAATGGGGGCGTAATTGGTCATGGTGGTCTCCTTGACGGGATCAGGCTAGTCAGGATCGGGCGGTTTGTCGTTGGGGCCGCATTTGCAGCCAGCGGGCGAGCAGAATGCCGGCCCCCATCGAGATCAGGAACAGGGCGGTCGGCCACGGCGCAAAGCCAAGCGCCGGGATGGCACCGCCGGGGCAAAAGCCCGCGATGCCCCAGCCTACACCGAACAGGGTCGACCCGCCGATCAATTTGGCGTCGATGGTTTTCGATGCAGGCAAATGGAACATGGCGTCGAACAGCGGGGCTTTGCTGCGGCTAAATATCACGCGGTACCCGATGGCCGTGGTGATCAGCGCGCCACCCATCACGAAGGCAAGGCTGGGGTCCCATGTGCCGAACGGATCGAAGAAATTCAGCACTTTGGCCGGGTTGCCCATGCCCGAGAGGGCGATGCCAAGCCCGAAGATCAGACCGGCTAAAAGGGCGGACAGGATGCGGTTCATGCGTTCAGCCTCCAAAGCCGTGGCGGATCAGGGTGACGGTCGAAAAGGTCGCGATCATGAAGGTCACCGTGGCCACAATGGACCTTCGCGACAGTCGGGCCATGCCGCAGACACCGTGCCCGGACGTGCAGCCCGACCCATACGTCACGCCAACCCCCACAATCACGCCGCCCAATGCCAGTAGTGGCCCCGTCGTGGGCGACGCAAACGGAAACTCGGCACCGGCCATCATGGCGACAAAGGGGCCTGCGATCGCCCCGGCCAGAAAGGTCAGACGCCAGCGATTGGCGGGGTTCGCGGGTTCCAATACGCCGGCCAGCATGGCGGTCATGCCCGCAATCCGACCGTTTAATGCCATCAGCATCACAGCCGACAGGCCGATCAGGATGCCGCCCATCAGCGAGGCATAGGGGGTAAATGTAGTGATCATGCGAAGCAGGTCTCCATCGTCGTTCGGGTCACGGGTCATTGGTCACGGGTCAAGTGTCGTCAGCGGCACACGCCGTTGGTCTTGCGTTCGATCTTTACCTTGGCCGGTTCAGGGCCAATACACCGCAGAGCCAGAGACGTTGTTCGGCCCGTTCGGGTTTCGGTCCCGGCAGCCGGACCAGGTGCTGGGCCGCAAACTGTGGTGTTGATCAACATATTCGAAAGTGCTAATATGTCAAGCATGGAAAATCACATCCTCGCTGCCGCTATCCCCGAACTTGAGGCCAAGGCCGAAGAGGTCGCCGCCACGCTTGCTGCCATGGCCAATCCCAAACGGCTGGTTGTGCTGTGCACGTTGCTGGCGGGCGAACGGTCGGTCGGCGATCTGGCAGAGATCGTCGGTCTGAGTTCGGCGGCCCTGTCGCAGCATCTGGGCAAGATGCGGGCGCTGAGGCTGGTTGCCACCCGCCGCGAGGGGCAGACGATTTATTACAGTCTGGCGAGCGCCGAAGTGCGGGCAGTTCTGGAAACGCTTTACCGGGTTTACTGCGCGCCCGGTTGCTAGGGCGAGCGTTACAAGCGCGCGATGGCGGCACCGAGTTGCGTTCGGATGTCGTGCGGCTGTGCGTCGATGGCCCGCAGCAGGGTCATCAGATCGGCCCGCGCGCTGTGCAACTGGTCGATCAGCGCGATGACCAGCGATGCCGCCTCGTCATCAAGCTCCAGCGTGTCGGTCAGGTCGCACAGCAGATGCAACCGGGCGATGTCGATGTGGGCGAACACCGGGCCGGTGTCGCTGGGGGTGGGGCGGATCACGTCTTCGGCGATGAAGGCGGTCAGCCGGGTGCGGGTCAGCCGGGGCAGGGCGGCAAGGGCTGCATCCTGGGAAAACCGTTGGGTCATGTCGCGGCCTCGTTCAGCAGGGTAATGCGCGGGTCATGCGGATGGGTCTTGCGCCATTCGGTCAGAAAATCGCGCAGGCTGTCGTCGATCATTGGGGGCGTGACGATGGACAGGGTGACGAGTTGGTCGCCGCGTGCAGGCTTTGCCGCGATGCCGCGACCGCGCAGGCGCAACACACGGCCCGTGCTGGCCCCGGCCGGGATTGTCAGGCTGACCGGGCCGTCGATGGTGGGGGCGGCGATCTTGCCGCCCAGCACAGCCTCGTCGATAGTGATCGGCAGCGTCACCAGAATATCGTCCCCGACCCGCTGGAACACCGGATGCGGGCGCACCGACAGCGCGATCAGCGCGTCGCCTACAGGCCCGCCGCCAAAGCCCTGCCCGCCCTTGCCCCGCAGGCGCAGCGTCTGGCCGTCTTGCGCTCCGGGGGGGATCTTGACTGTCAGACTACCTTGACCGGGCAAAGTGACCGGCACATCGGCCCCGCGTGCCGCATCCAGAAAGCCGACCTCGAGGCTGAAACGTTCGTCCTGCCCCTGTGCCGCAAAGCCTGGGCCGCCCGACTGGCGCCCGCGCTGGCGCAGCATTTCGGCGAATATGTCGCCGGGATCGACGCCCGGCGCAAAGCCGCGGCCTTGCTGATAGGCGTTGCCGGGGGTGTCGGCGTAGTCGCGGTAATACTGGCGCGGGGGCCGGTCGGCGCCGGTTGCGTCAATTTCGCCCGCGTCGAACTTTGCGCGGGTCTCGGGGTCTTTCAACAGGTCGTGTGCGGCGCTGATCGCCTTGAACCGCGCCTCGGCCCGGGCGTCGTCGGGGTTCAGGTCGGGATGGCTGGTGCGCACCAGTTTGCGGTAAGCCTTCTTGATGTCGGCAGCCGTGGCGGTCTTGGTCAGCCCAAGCGTGGCATAGGGGTCTTGCGTCATTCAAAGCCTTTGACTTGCGGGGATTGCGCCGCATGCAGCGTTACAGTGTGATTAAAGTGCGGTGTTGTCCCTGATCAAGATCAAGGTGCCGACAGGCAAGGCAAACCCAATCGCGGGCCGTCGGGTTGGCCGTGACGGGCGCGCAGGCTGGCGGCAGAAGCCGCGACAACCTCGGCGATCCGGGTCAACTGGCGCGCCAGCGGGCTGGACTTGCGCCAGACCATGCCGATGGTGCGCCGGGGTTGCGGGGCGGGGAAATGCGCGACCGACACGGCACCCGACCGCGCTTCGACCGCCACCGCCATTTCGGGGATCAAGGTCACCCCGATCCCGGCACTGACCATCTGGACCAGCGTGGTCAGCGAACTGCCATCCAGCAACTCGCGCGGCTGTGCTGTGTGCAGGTTGCAGAACGACAGCGCCTGATCGCGAAAACAGTGGCCTTCCTCCAGCAACAATAGCCGCATCTCGCGCAGGGTTTCCCGGCTGGGCACCGGTTTGTCGGTGTCCTCGATCGGGCGGACCAGAACGAACTCCTCGGAAAACAGGGCCACTTCGGTCAGCGACGGTTCCGACACCGGCAAGGCGACGATGGCGGTGTCCAGCCGCCCTTCAGCAAGGTCTACCAGCAGTTTTGGCGTCACGGTTTCGCGCACATGGATGTCGAGATCGGCGTTCGCCGCCGTCAGGTTGCGGATGATCGTCGGCAGCAGATAGGGGGCGACGGTGGGAATCACCCCGATCCGCAAGCGCCCCGCCAGACGGTCCTTGGAGGCCCGCGCGAGGTCTTCCAACTCGTCCACGGCGCGCAGAATACCGCGCAGACGCAGGGCCAGTTCCTCGCCAAAACCGGTCAGCCGGACCTGCCGCGCGCCGCGCTCGAACAGGGCGGTGCCAAGGGTTTCCTCCATTTCCTTGATCTGCATCGACATGGCGGGTTGCGAGATGGCGCAGGCATCGGCGGCTCGGCCGAAATGGCCATGGCGCGCGAGCGCCTCGAAATAGCGGAACTGTTTGAGAGTCAGGTTGATCATAAGCGCAGATTATCGGGCTGATCAGAAAATACAACTTAATCTAATGGACCTAACTTGCTATGTCTTTCCGCAATACTGGGCACGTTGCGTCGCCACCGCTGAATGCGGGTCAGATCGCAAAGTGGGCTTTTATCGTTTGAGGCGGATCGGCAAGCCGCACAACGCAGCCAAATCGGAGAGAACCATGGACGGAAATGACAACCCAAGCACCGGCAAATGCCCGGTGATGCACGGCGTCGGTGCCAATTCGGTTTCGGCGGTGCGGTCGAACCGCGACTGGTGGCCGAACCAGCTGAACCTGAAGATCTTGCACCAGCAGTCGGCGCTGTCCAACCCGATGGGGCCGTCGTTCAGCTATGCGGACGCGTTCCGGAAGCTGGACCTCGATGCGGTGAAGGCCGACATTTTCGCCCTGATGAAAACCTCGCAGGACTGGTGGCCGGCGGATTACGGGCATTACGGGCCGTTCCTCATCCGCATGGCGTGGCATGCGGCGGGCACTTACCGGACGGCGGATGGTCGTGGCGGGTCGGGGTCGGGGTCGCAACGCTTTGCGCCGCTGAATTCTTGGCCGGACAACGGCAACCTCGATAAGGCGCGGCGGTTGATGTGGCCGATCAAGCAGAAATACGGCGCGAGCCTGTCTTGGGCCGACCTGATAATCTACGCGGGCAACTGCGCGCTGGAGGACATGGGGTTCAAGACCTTCGGCTTTGGCGGCGGACGTGTCGATATCTGGGAGCCGGAAGAAGACATCTATTGGGGTTCGGAAAGCACGTGGCTGGACGACAAACGCTATACCGGCGACCGCGAGTTGGAAAACCCGCTGGCCGCGGTGCAGATGGGTCTGATCTACGTCAACCCCGAAGGCCCGAACGGCACCCCCGACCCGCTGGGCTCGGCCCGCGACATCCGCGAGACGTTTGCCCGGATGGCGATGAACGATGAGGAAACCGTGGCGCTGATCGCAGGCGGTCACACCTTTGGCAAATCGCACGGCGCGGGCGATACGACGCTGGTCGGCGTCGAGCCGGAAGGTGCGCCGATCGAGGATATGGGGTTGGGGTGGAAGAACGCCTTTGGCGCAGGCCACGGCGTTCACACCATTACCAGCGGTCTGGAAGGCGCATGGGGCCCGACGCCGACGACTTGGGACAACAGCTATTTCGACACGCTGTTCGGGTTTGAATGGAAGCTGACCAAAAGCCCTGCCGGGGCGCAGCAATGGATCCCGACCGACCCCGCAGCTGCCGGTCTGGTGGCAGACGCGCATGACCCGGAGCGTCGCCACGCGCCGGTGATGCTGACCTCGGACGTGGCACTGCGGATGGACCCGGTCTATGAGCCGATCTCGCGCCGGTTCCATCAGCACCCCGAAGAGTTGGCCGATGCCTTTGCCCGCGCGTGGTTCAAGCTGACCCACCGCGACATGGGGCCGCGCGCACTGTATCTGGGGGCGGAGGTTCCGGCCGAAGTGCTGATCTGGCAGGACCCGGTTCCGGATTTGGATCACCCGCTGATCGACGACGCGGACGTGGCGCTGCTGAAAAGCCACATTGCCGGGTCGGGTTTGACGGTGGCGCAGATGGTGACGACGGCTTGGGCGTCTGCCTCGACCTTCCGGGGGTCTGACAAGCGCGGCGGGGCCAATGGCGCGCGGTTGCGTCTGGCACCGCAAAAGGACTGGGAGGTGAACCAGCCTGCCCAACTGGCCGTGGTGCTGGCCAAACTGGAGGCCGTTCAGGCGGCGTTCGGAGCGCGCGGCAAGCGGGTTTCGCTGGCCGATCTGATCGTGCTCGCGGGCGGTGTAGGCGTGGAAATGGCGGCAAAAGCGGCAGGCCACGACGTGACCGTCCCCTTCACGCCGGGCCGGACGGATGCCAGCCAGGACCAGACCGACGTGGAAAGCTTTGTGGTGATGGAGCCGATCGCGGACGGGTTTCGCAACTATCTGAAGGGCAACTATTCGATCAGCGCCGAAGAATTGCTGGTGGACCGCGCGCAACTGATGATGCTGACCGCCCCTGAGATGACGGTGCTGGTGGCCGGGATGCGGGGAATGGCGGCGAGCTGGGACGGATCGGCGCACGGCGTTTTGACCAACCGGGCAGGTGCGTTGACCACCGATTTCTTCACCAACCTTCTGGACATCGGCACGGTCTGGGCCCCGACGGACGTGCGCGAGGCCGCGTTTGTCGGATCTGACCGCACCACGGGTGTGGCGAAGTGGACGGCGACGCGGGCGGATCTGGTGTTCGGGTCGAACTCGCAACTGCGCGCACTGGCCGAGGTTTATGGCTGCGCCGATGGTGGGCCTGCGTTTGTGCGCGACTTTGTAGCCGCATGGACCAAGGTGATGATGCTGGACCGGTTCGATCTGGCCTGATTTGCGATTGTCTTACATCGGGGATGGCGCTGCGGGTTTGCAGCGCCATTTTCGTTTGCGGGCCCTCGACAGGGGGCTGTGGTTGGGGGACCATCGCAACAGGAGGACGGCGATGCGGATTGATCTGAACGCGGATCTTGGCGAAAGCTTTGGGCCCTGGACGATGGGCGATGACGAGGCGATGCTAGATGTGGTGACATCCGCCAGCATTGCTTGCGGGGGTCATGCGGGCGACCCCGAGGTGATGTTTGCGACCGTTCAGAACGCCGTGCGGCGCGGAGTGACCGTGGGTGCGCATCCGGGCTATGCTGATCGGCTTGGCTTTGGTCGCAGGGCGATCCCGATGACCGCGCCAGAGATCGGGCGGTTGGTGGCGGCACAGGTGGGCGCGCTGCACGGGGTGGCGCGGCTTGCGGGGGCCGAGGTCGGCTATGTAAAACCGCATGGCGCGCTGGCCAATCTTGCCGCCGACGACCGCGACGTGGCTACAGCGATTGCCGAAGCGGTGCGGGCAGTTTCGCGCGATCTGGCGGTCTTGGCGATTTCTGGCACCGCGTTGCAGGATGCGGCGCGCAGTGCAGGCTTACGGGTCTACGCCGAGGTTTTTGCCGACCGTGCCTATCTACCAAACGGGCGTCTTGTGCCAAGGTCGCGCCCCGACGCGATGATCCATGATGCCGAGGCGGCGGCGACGCGCCTGATGACGTTTCTGGATTCGGGCCTGATGCCGGTGATCGGGGGCGACCCGGTGCGGCTGGCGGTCGATTCCGTTTGCGTGCATGGCGACAGCCCCAGCGCTGTTGGGATGGCGCGCACGTTGCGGATGCGGCTGACGGAACGGGGCATGGTCGTCGCGCCTTTTCTGGCGGGCTGACACGCGATGCCCGATCCCTGGTTTCGATCCCCCATATTCAAACCAATCGCCGATCATGCCTTGCTGGTCGAGTTTTCGGATGACCCCGGCGCAACCGTCCGTCACGCCGTGCAGCAGCTTGACCGGGCGTTGGCGGCGGCCCCATTCGCGGGCTTTTGCGAGTCGGTCCCGGCCTTTGTCACGCTGGCCGTCGTCTTCGATCCGTTGATCACCGATCACGTGGCGGTCGAGGCGCATCTGCGCCGCCTGCTTGCGCAGCCCGATGCGGCGCCGGGTGTGCCCGCGAAACGCACAGTCGAGGTGTGCTACGACATTGATGTGGCTCCCGACCTTGCCGAAGTTGCGGAACGGACCGGGCTTTCGCCCGAGGCGGTGATCGAGGCGCATCTGGCGGGGCACTACGAAGTGGCGATGTATGGGTTCGCGCCCGGCTATGCCTATCTGACCGGGGTGGCGGCGCTGCTGCATCTGGACCGCAAGCCTGCGGCTGTGCGCGGGGTGGCGGGTGGGAGTGTGATTATTGCAGGTGCGCAATGTCTGGTCACCACGCTGACAATGCCGACGGGCTGGTGGGTGATCGGGCGGTCGCCGACCCCTGTGTTGACCGGCGATGCGATGCGCCCGTTTTTGTTCGATGTGGGCGACCGGGTGGTGTTTCGCCGGATCGGGCGCGACGCCCTTGCCGCCGTCACGGTCGCGGGGGGGGCCTGAGCCATGGCGCAGGCGGTGTTCCGGGTCGTGGCCGCGGGGCCGCTGGTGTCGGTGCAGGATGCCGGACGGCGGGGGAGTTTGCGGTTCGGGGTTCCCGGGTCCGGGCCGATGGACCGCAAAAGTCTGGCGATTGCCAACGGCACCCTTGGCAATCTGCCGGGGGCCGCGGGGATAGAGGTGTCGCGCGGCGGGCTGGTGCTGGAGTGTGAGGCGGGGGCGGTTTCGGTCGCCATCGCGGGCGGTGGGTTTGCGGTGCAGGCCGGTGATGCGCGGCTGGGGTCTTGGGCTGTGGTCACGCTGCGGGCAGGCGAAAGGCTGACCATCGGTCAGGGGCCATGGGGCAGTTGGACGGCTGTGGCGTTTGCAGGGGACTTGCAGGTGCATCACTGGCTGGGCAGTGCCGCGACCCATGCGCTGTCGGGCTTTGGCGGTGGGATGCTGCGGGCGGGCCAGCAGATCACGGTCACGCAGGCGCAGGTGGTGCGGGATGGTGCGATCCCCTGTCCGGTCTGGGCGCGACCGCGCGAGGTGATCCACGCTGTTCCGGGCCCGCAGGATCGCTGTTTTGCCGCCCCGGTGCTGGAGGCGTTCTTTGCCGCACCGTTCTGGCTGACCGATGCCTATGACCGGATGGGGGTGCGGCTGCGCGGGCCGGATCTGGCCCCCAAGGCCGCGCTGAACCTGCCGTCAGAGGCCGTTATGCGCGGGTCGGTGCAGGTTGCGGGCGACGGTGTGGCGACGGTGTTGCTGGCCGACCATCAGACCACGGGTGGTTATCCGAAAATCGCTAGCATCTTGTCGGACGATCTGGACGGCTTTGCCCAACTGCGCCCGCATGACGCAGTGCGGTTCGTGCGGGTCGGTGCGGATCAAGCGGTGCAGATCGCTCGGCAACGGGCGCGGGCGGTTGCGCGGTATCTGCAGGCGCTGGCGGCGCGGCTTTGATCAGTGGCTGTGGCCCGCATGGCTTTGGCCGGTTGCATTTGCCGCCCCGTTCTTTATATCGCCGTGCAGGATTTCGGTGCCGATTGTCACCTTGATCTTTACTTCGGCCCCTGCGACCAGATCGACCGAAATGGCCTGCCAGCGCAGCGCCAGCATTTTGGGCTCCAGCATCACCTCACGGCCTGCGAGAACCGGCAGACCGGGCAGCGCGGTCCACGCCTCGCCCGCTGCGCCATAGGTAAAGCCCACCAGATCAAAGCGTTGGTCCATCGCGGTGCAGCCGGTCAGCACCGCTTGGGTGCCAAAGGTGTTTTCGACGTCGAGATAGATCAGCGCGTCGTTGCCCTTGGCGGTGGCGGGGGCCCCGACATGCAGCGCCCGCAGCCCGTTGGCTTCGGCCAGATGGCTGTCGGTTTCGGCAAGTGCGGGGCATGCGCGCAAGGCGAGGGCCATCAGTTGAAGACGCATGAAAACCTCTTTCAGTTGCGCAGATCGGCAAGCAGCGGGCGGCGCACGGTGAGCCAGCCCGGCAGCAGCGCGAGGATCAGGGTCAGGCTGACGAACCCCGCCACCAGATGGACCTCGGGCCACGAAAGGCTGGCCGTCACCAGCACGTCTGTGCGCGCGGTGATGACGGCGGAAATCACCCGCGCCGTGACCAGACCCAAGGCCAGACCAAGGCCTGCCCCGGCCCCGATCAGCGTCGCGGAATAGGTCCAGACCACGGCGAACACGAACCGCAGCGGAGCCCCGATGGCGCGCAACAGCGCGAGGCTACGGGCGATCAATCGCACCAGGATCATCAACCCGGTCAGCACCGACAGGGTGACAAGCCCCTGCGTCAGCACCGCCATCAGCGACATCGCGCTGCGGACGTCGCGCATCAGCCCGTGCAGTCGCGACAGCACAGTGCCGGGAAAGAACGCCATCAGATCGCCCCGGGTGAACTGCGATTTCAGGGCATAGTTGGCCCACAACTTGGTTGCGTGCACCAGCACGGCGGGCGTGCCGGGCATCAGGTCGGGGGCAAAGGGCGGACCGATCCGGGCATCGCCGGGGGGGTGGCCGTTGGCGAGGCCGTGCACCTGCCAGACGCCTTCGACCGGGTCCAGCAGCGCGCGGTCCCACGGGCTGCCCGTCGGGACCATTCGCCCGGTGACGGTATAGCCATCATCGGCATGCGCTTCGTGTTCTGCTTCGGGACCGGTGCCGTGGGCGGGGGAGAAGACCTGCCCTACCGCGATGGGCGAGAACGCCCCGGCGACCGCTTCCTCTGCCGTGGCGAACATCCGGCCTTCGGCGAGGGGGCCCGCCAGATAAGTCACGAAATCGGCAGTGGTGCCGACCACGGGCGCGCCCAGATGGCTGTCGCCAAAGGCGATGGGGGCGGCGAAGGCTACGCCGTCGGCTCCGGCAATCTCGGCATATTGCGCGCCGGTGATCAGGGCCATGTCGGAGGGTTGCAGATAGACGGCGGCCAGCATCGCCGTCACTTCGCTGCCGGGTGCGGCCACGATCAGGTCGAACTTTTCCGCCGCCCGCGCTGAGCCTTGGCGCAAGCCGCGCTCTTGGGCCAGCAACCCCACGGCCACACCCACCGACACCGCGATCAGCGCCACGAACAGCAGGTTCACCCAAGTGAACCGGCGCAGCATGGCCCCCACCAGCGGCAAGGGGTGCAATCCGCGGACCACCAATGCGCCCGCGATCAGGCCGGGGGTCAGCAGGGCGAGGGTCAGCAGGATGTCCTGCAGGGTTGGCGAAAGGTTGGCCCATACGTCAGGCATGGCTGTCCTCGACGATCTTGCCATCGGCCAAAGTGATCTGCCGGGTCATCAGGGCGGCGAGCGTCGCGTCATGCGTGACGGCGATCAGGGAGCACCCGCCTTTACTGGCCAGCCGCACCAGATCGGACCCCAGCGTATCGGCATTGGCGCGGTCCAAGGCGGCGGTCGGCTCGTCCGCGAGGATGACCGGGGGGCTGGCGGCCAAGGCGCGGGCGACGGCGATGCGCTGACGCTCTCCGCCTGAAAAGCTGCTCACCGGGCGGGTGCCGGTTTGGCGCAGACCGAGGGTGTTCAGCCAGGTTTTCGCGTGTTCCCGCAGGCTTGCGCGGGTGATGCGGGGGGCGAAGGTGCTGATCAGGGCTGCGTTGCCATGGGCCGACAATTCCTCGAACAGGTGGCAGTCCTGAAAGATCAGGCCCAGCGTTTGGCGCCGAAATGCGGCGCGGGCGTCTTCGGAGAGGGGCACGATATCGCGGTTGCCCCAGACCACCCGGCCCGCGCTGGGCCGTACCAGACCGGACATCACATGCAGCAGCGTCGATTTCCCCGCCCCGGATGCGCCGCGCAGGGCCACGCTCTGGCCTGCGGGTATGTCCAGCAGCGGCACCTGCAACAGCACCTGCCCATCGCGGCCGGTGACCTGCAACGCCTCGATATGCAGGGCGGGGGGTGTCACGTCAGGCGCGGGCAAAGGTGGCATCGGTCAGACGTACCTTGGAATAGAACCCCAGTTCCGGGTCCACCGCGTCGCCCAGTTCCAGCACGCCGGTGACGAGGATCGGCACGTTGAACGGGATCACATCGTTCACCCGCTTGGCATAGACCGCCAGAATGTCATCCGGCCACGGCATGCCGGGTTCGCAGAACGGACAGACGGCCATCGGCATCTTGGTCAGCACGAAAAACACCGACTCCGCTTTCAGGGGGGAGGCCATGAAGCCCGCAATGGTGGTGCGGATGCCTTGGTTGGTCAGCGCGAGATCGGAAAAGCTGAGGTCCTTGTTGTAAAGGTCGCGCAGTTTGACTGGCGCATCTTCCGCTGCGCGGGCGGGCAGCGACCTTGACAGGACGATAGCTGGCAGGGCGGCAAGCAGGGTGCGACGGAACATGACAGCCTCCGGTTTGGTGTCGTCTTGCGGCGGCGCATGACGTGCGTGCAAGTGAAACAGACCCCGGTTGCCCAAGGCCTGCATCATCCTGGCCAAGATTTACTTCGGGTTCACTGCGTGGTTCATCACGTGGAAGATCACGTTCTGCTCGATGGTGCCGCCGAACAGGTGGGCCCACGGACCCTGCGCGAACACCATGACATCTTCGCCCGAATGGGTTTCCGACCCCATCGGGATCAGCGCCTGTTGCAGGTAATCGGGGTCGATCGCCTGTTCGTTGGTCAGATCGGGACGCATGCCCGAAAACGTCTTGTCGGCCTGTTCGACCAGAACCGAACCCGCACCGTTCAAAAAGCCCGCCACGGTGTAGGTCTTGCCGTCTGCGGCGGTTTCGGCGGTGCCGGTATGTTCGACGCCTGCTTCGTTGATCTCCATGCACAGGCCGGTGATCGCGGATCCGCGACCGCAATAGCCGTTGAAGGCGATGGCATGTTCGTGGTCGGCCGTGACGATGATCAGCGTCTCTTCCGGGTTGGTCATCTCGATCGCCTTGCGGATGGCGTCGTTGAAGGCCACCCCGTCGACCATCACACGGTGCAGGTTGCCGCCGTGCAGGGCATGGTCAACCCGGCCCGCTTCGATCGCAAGAAAGAAGCCGCTTTCATTGGTGGACAGCGATTCGATCGAGGCTTCGGTCATCTGGGCCAGCGACGGCTCGCCCGAACGGTCGAATTCGTATTTCATGTGGCTGGGTTCGAACAGACCCAGGATCGAGGCGTTGTTGCCAAGGGTCAGTGCTGTGAAATCCACGTGGCTTTCGACCACCTGCGCGCCAAGTGCCTTGGCTTCGTCGATCAGATTGCGCCCGTCGGTGCGCTTGCCGGATTTGCCTTCGATGTCGGTTACCGTCTCGGGCAGGAAGTGCGCACGCCCGCCACCCATCGCGACGTCGATGACGCCCGAGGCCATCATGTCGATCAGTTGCGACGCGATGTCTTTTTGGGTGCACCCTTCGGGGATGCTGGTGTTGTCTTCCCAGTCGCGGTTCACGCTGCGGGCATAGACCGCAGCCGGGGTGGCATGGGTGACGCGGGCGGTCGACACGACGCCGACCGACTTGCCCATTTCAGACGCGATTTCCGAGAACAGCTTGAGGTTGGTGGTCACCCCTGCTGCACAATCGCCGACCGCAACGGAATCGGGGATGTTGATCAGGTCGTTCTTGGTCTTGACGCCGGAGTTCATCGCCGACGCTGTCGGGGCCGAGTCGGGCGTCTGGCCGTTGGTCGAATAAGTCTTGACCATCGCCGCATTCGGGAAGGCTTCGTGCGGCTGGATGTGGTCGTCACCAAGACCGCCAAGCTGCTGACCCTCGAACAGGCGGATGGCGTAGTTGGTGCCCACACCGTTGCCGTCTGCGGTGAACAGGATCACGTTCTTGGCCTTGCTGGTGTTCGGCTGCAAAGCCAGACGCGCCGCGATGGTCGCCTGACCGGCCTGAAACCATGTGTTTTCGGATTGCGGCAGGTCTTGGGCAATGGCGGCCACGGACATGGCCAGACCCGCAACGCCGGACAAAAGGAATTTCTTCATCATGGAGCCCCACATGTGAAATTAATGAAAAACGCCTATCAGTCCGCAATGACGCAACAACCAACTTTATACGACAAGAATATGATCTATACTCCGAGTCTCGCGGAAGCCGAATTTGACGTCTTGACGGCTGGGTTTGGAACGATTCAGCTATGCCTATGATCCGCCCCGGCTTTCTTTCCTCAGCAGACCGTATCGAGCTTGAGGCTTGCGT
>Ga0209702_10003914_pt1 | contig 22595 bp, 14 predicted proteins | sample FRY01_FD_187210 | JGI IMG/M metagenome (GOLD analysis project Ga0209702, IMG submission 187210) | Freshwater microbial communities from Lake Fryxell liftoff mats and glacier meltwater in Antarctica - FRY-01 (SPAdes) (version 2) | ecosystem: Environmental > Aquatic > Freshwater > Ice > Glacier... | reverse complement strand
CCGATTGCGATCGGTGTCGTCAAGCAGGCAACAGTTGAATCCATCCAGCGGCTGGACGCGAACTTCTTTCGTGTTCGTTTCGATCGCCTGACCCCGCGCGAGAAAGAATATCTGCGAGCAATGGCCGAACTGGGCGAAGGCTTGCAGCGTTCGGGAGATATCGCGAAGCGGCTGCGCGTTAAAGTCCAAAGCGTCGCGCCGATCCGCAACGGCCTGATCAAAAAAGGCATGATCTACAGCCCGGCGCATGGGGATACCGCGTTTACGGTGCCCTTATTCGGTGACTTCATGAAACGCATCATGCCAAACAGCGTGCGTAAAATTGCCAAGCCTTCATGAAGCACTGGATGTCCCACACACAACGGTATAACCCATGGCCATGGTCTTGTTGGTCTTGTCCCCAATTCAGGTCCACCTTCAGCGCGAGAAAATCTAGTCAACCGGGACCTCATTGCTCTGACTTTATTCAGCGAACTCGCCGGAGTATCGCCAGCGCGTCAGCATAGCCCAAGGCACTGTGCGGACGAACACGCAAGTAGTCCGTTCTCCAATGTGTCAAGATGTTCTTCGCGCCTTCAAGCGATTCAAACACATTCGCGTTCAAACATTCCGCGCGAACGCATGCGCTGATCGCATCGCCGCTCGCCGCGCTCACGAAACATTCAACGCCGCGACGAACGCCTGCAATTCCTGTTGTTGAATGGTCATCGTCTTCTGTTCCTTGCTCTCTTCTTCGCGCATCGTCTCGAGGCGAGATTCCTGCTCGCTGAACTTCGACAGATAGCGGCGATAGATATCCGTGTCGTGATCGATCGCGTTCATATTCTGCCGAACTCGATTCTGATCCGCATCGATCGCCTGCTTTTCCTGCTGCAAACGATTGATTCTCAAACTCGTCCCGTTGATCGAAGCCTGCATCGCCGCAACTTTTTTGACGGCGTCCACGACGGCCGGCGATGCTTTGCCTTCGCTGGCAAATGAAATCAGCGTCGGCATGTCATATCCCACCACGCCAATTCGCTGCAGCGTGGTCTTCTCCTGCGTCACAACGAGTGTCGCCTTTTCATTGGGCTTTAAATCCATCTCGAATCGATAAAGCGTCGCAGTTTCCTCGGCTGGTTTCTTTGGCTGGGTTAATTCCCAACCGCGCTCCTTTGTAACTTCGACCAACAACCGCCGTGATCGCACCGAGTCCTTGTTGTTGAATGCATACGAACGAGTCGAGACGACCTTGATGCTTTGCTCGATCAATCCATTGACGATCTTGAGACTGCGAACTGAATTCGTCGTCTCTTGTTGAACCGCCGCTGCGACCGAGAGATCGACCGCATATGCCAGGAGCCTCGTGTCGCCGAGGGTGAGGTAGCCAATTTGCGCATCGCCCGCATATGTAAAACCATCAAAGACCGCGATGGGCCCAGGAATCATCTGCAACCCAGTTGAGTTGGTCAATTCCACTCCGCGCATCGGGTGGTCGATGCCGTCGTCTTGGTTGTAAATGCTCACGCGCCGACCTTCGATTGGCGAACTGAGAATTGGCAACATCGCAGACTGTTGCCGTCCAATTGAAATCGGATTCTGCAATGTGTATTGAAACGCCTCACCGATCGAGCCCGCTTGTGCTTGCGAGATCGCAGTTTGTTTCCAGCGTTCTTCGGCGGACATTTCGTCCGTTTCCCCCGTGGCTGCATCGCCACCAGAACCATACAGCGAGCCACTACCGCGGGCACCATCAAAGTCAGCCCCGACCATACTGCGCTTTGCCATCCTCGCAGCCCCCGGCGGCGAAGCAGCTGGCGCTGCGGATGCCATCTGCGTGAGTTCTCGTTTGTCCTTAAATGCATCGCCATCCTGATAGATGCGCGGCGCAGCGCCAGCGATCACTGGCACGGGCAGTATGGGTCGTGCGACATGAAGCGGTTCAGAAAGATCCATCTGAAAGCTCACGGGTTGGCTGGCGACAAGCGCAAGGTTGACGCTCGTCCAATCGTCGTCGGTCGTGTTTTCAACGATCGCCCATCCTTGAATGAGCGGCTTCTCTGTTGATGTGGTCTCGCTGGGCAAGACAAGTCTGTAACTCGTTTTCCAAGTCGGCATTTCATTCACATATGACACGATCACACTGCGTGAGCCCTTGCCAGAAAAGGAGATGTCAACTGTCTTGAAGCGGTCGGTGCTGTGCGCAGCCAATGCGCCAAGCGCCTTCATGAGTTCAGCGTTGAGCGCCGGATTTTCCAACTGAACCGAAGCAATCGTGGTCAAGTTGACCGATCGAACACCAGTCTCGGTGACCACATTGATAAAGGGCACAGCGATCGCCTTCTGCGCACTTCCTTGCGCTTGATCGCGCATCTCCGCGCCAAGGATGATGCCAGCAACTGGTCCATCGGCCGTTACGAAGCGCACGCTTGTTCCGCGCAATCTGCCCAGAATTGTGCTCAGAGTTGGATTGTCCGAAAGGTCGATAGCAAAGCTTCCCAGTTGTCGTGCGAGCGGTTCCTTCGAGTCATACGACACCGAACGAAGCGCCTGCTCGGGGTCGAGGATCACCATTGACTTCAGCATGTCGTTGATCTCATCATTGGCAAAGCGCAGTTGCACTGAGTCGCCAGCGTTGATGGGGCCGCGTCGCTCAAAATATCCCACGCCGGATCGGTAGAGCGTGATCGAAGTGATCGGCAGTTTCGCCGTGGCGCCAGCGTCGACAACAACTTGGCCTTGGGTGACGGTCGCAAGTGAACCGAGTGCAACGATAGCACTCACGATGACCGCATTCATTGGTGTGTGACAACTCTTCATGTGGATGCTCCTTGTTGAAGTGGTGAAGTCGCTTGAAGTCTATCACTGCGCAATCGCTTGAGAAGTCCATCGTTCGCCAATAAAGCGATGACGATCAGCAATCCTGGGTCGACGAGATAGTCCATGATGTTGCTCGATTCCATCATTTGCATGGTGTATGCCATGAGCGCGATTGAAATGATGTTCACCCATCGATGATCGATTGCACGCAGCATGGCATATGCAGCCAAAATGACGGCGATCGCGATCAACAGCGGCCTCGGTTGCCATCCGAGTGAGTACAGATCGGTCTGCATCATGGGAATTGGAAAGATCAGCGCGCCATAGAGCGGAATCATCACCAGCAATGTGATGAGCAGTGAGGTGATCGTGCTCGGTCGATTGGGCAACCATGCTGGATGAACCGTGTACAGCACCAGCAGTGCAAAGGTCACGATGCTTGGGTCTCCCCAAAGTCCGCGTAAGTGAGCGGCGATCGAGATATTTCCAATTGGTATCGCAACAACCAGCAGCAGTGGAATCCACATCTCCAATCCAAATGGCGCTAGTGATTTGCGACCGCATGCTTCGCGCACGAAGCGAATGATCATCGCGACGATCACGCCTTGGCTGAGCAGTCCGTAAATCGCGTTGCCACTCATGGTGGTCATAGTGCTCATGGTGCGTTCTCTACCGCTGCGATGGCATTGTCGCCGGTGTTCAGCCACGCCACACTGAACGAGCAGAGTCGAATGCCTTTGCGCTTCCATGTATAAGAAAGATGCACCGTGCCGTCGGCGGTCTGCGCCAAGAATGGATAGGAGAATTCGACGCCGTTTGCATCGCGCTCGATCGTCCGTGAAGGCAGCCATTCCGCTCCACCGTCGGTCGAGACGAACAACTGCAGCACATTGCGCCCCGTGGCAATCGGATTGGCGGCCATCAAGAGTCGTCCATCGGCCAGTCGCATCATCGCGATGCTGGCATTTGGATTTGCAATGTCCAGCGATTTGCGACGAGGCCATGTTTCACCAGCATTTTGCGTCGAATTGCATCCAATGACAGGCTCGTATTGGTTGCCCGAGCGCAAGACCGCGATCGCTTCAGTGGCGCTCGTTGGCGCGACGGCGGGTTGCAGCCAGTTGCCCTCATACAACTGCATTCGCTGTGATCGCACAACGCGTCCATCTTCGCGCACGCTCACCCACAAACCATTCTTGTTGAGAAACTCGTGGTACGCGGGCAGCCCATAGGTGCCGTCGTCCATCGGCACGATTTGATTTCGCACCAGCGTGCTGAAGTTAAACAGTGGCGAGAGAATGAGTCGGCGCGCGTCGGTCCAAGTGCGACCGCCGTCATCAGAGGCCAGTTGATTCACGCTGCTCCCGGACCATCCACCATAGCTCACGCTGACCACATGCATATGCACGCGCTGGGCCGAATCAATCCAAACGACTGGATTGCCAAGCATCCGGATGACTCGGTGGGTGAGTTCTTCAAGTCGACCGCGTGTGAGTGAGACCCATTGATCCTCGACGAGTCCACCGCGAACTCGCGCCATCTGAATCGCAACATCGCTCGCACCTTCACGCTCGCCGCCAAACCATGCGACGAGCAGTGACCCATCGGGCAGAGCCGTCATTGACGACGCATGTGCCGATGGCGTTGTCTTGGTGAGGTCGATGAATCCAAACGAAGCTGGTGCGCTCGAAATCGGTGCGGGGGGCGCGACGACGAATCGAGGTTGTTTCGGCGCAGCGTTGCCAAGAACCGCCAACAGAATCACGATCGCAGCGAACGAGATCGAGCGACGATTCGTGGACTGGAGTGTGATCATGCAATCAGGCTCAAAATGCCGACGAACTATAGCATCAGTCACGGCAACACCTCGTTCACACGCGCATGGATATTCAATTTCAACGAATGGTCGATCGATGGGTTGGAGTCCCGATGTGCGCTGCGCTCTCGCTTTGGTATGGAGGCGCTCGACTCTTCGGTCTTGGAACTTCATCCACACCGCCGCGCCGCATCTTGGTCATCCTTCTGAGCGAGATGGGAAGTCTCGTGCTCGCCGAGCCAATGTTTCGCCGCCTGCGCGAGAGCTATCCGCTGGCGGAAATTCATGTGATGCTCTTTGCGCGCAATCGACAGCTCCTCGATTTGCTGCGCGTGGTCGACAAGGAACATGTGATCACCATTCGTGATGACTCCGCATCGAAACTCGCAGTCGATTTGCTACGCGCTATCGTCACCATGCACGCAATCGGATTCGATGCAGTCGTCGACTGCGAACTCTTCTCCCGCGTCAGCGCCGTCTTGAGCGGACTTTCAGGATCGAATCGCCGCGCCGGATTTCATCGCCAGACTCAAGAAGGTCTCTACCGCGGATCGTTCATGACCTCGCCCGTCGCATACAACCCATATCGACACCTATCCCATCAATTGATCACACTCGCCGAGTCGCTCGAGAGTCACACTGTTCCATGCGGCAAAGATGGCACGACACCCGCGGAGTTCACGCCACCGACCTTCGAGGCGGAGCCGGGCGAGATCGAGCGCGAGACCGCACAACTGCACCGCGACCATCCAACTTTAATGGGCAAGACGGTTGTATTGATATATCCAAGCGGGGGATTGCTGCCCATTCGTGCTTGGCCGCTCGAACATTACGCAGAGGTTGTCAGGAGTTTGCTCGGCGACGGTTGCGCCGTTGGCATCATCGGCATGCCAGATGATCGGCCACTCGGCGATGAATTGCGTCGTCTCTGCGAGAATCATTCATCGTGCGTCAATCTCGCTGGCTATACAAAGTCGGTGCGACATCTCATGTGTCTTTTTCACCGTGCGAGTCTCTTGGTCACCAACGATGGCGGGCCAGTGCAATTTGCGGCGATGACGCCGATTGCCAATATCGTGTTCTTTGGCCCCGAGACTCCGACGCTATATCGCAGCTGGAGTCTGCACGCACATTTCTATTTCACGCAGATACCGTGTTCGCCGTGCCTCAGCGCATACAACCACCGAACATCGCCTTGTGATGGTGACAACCAATGTCTCAAGCGCATTCTGCCAGCTGAAGTGCTCAGCAAGGCGCGCGAGATGCTCGCATCCGCCGCTCCCATCGGGACGCTGGCAAGTGTGTAAGAATCCGTGCGCATGACACAGGCTTTTCATTCCATCCTCGCGGTCATCGCTTGGAGTTGGCGACAGCGCCATCGCTTTTTCCAATTCGGTCTCGTCGGCATCACCGGTGTTGCCATCAATCAAGTGGTCATCTGGCTCTGTCAAGAGCGGCTCTATGTTGGCGTGAGCGATCTATCACTGCGACTGAACTTGGCGATGTTCACCGGCATCATCATCGGGATGACCAACAATTTCTATTGGAACCGCCGCTGGACATGGAAGGATCGCCAGCGTGCGCGCGACCTGCCGATCGTCCACCAATATCTGCAATATGCCACGGCAAATTGGGCTGGAATCCTAGTGCAAGTCGCTCTGACGAACTTGCTGGTTGTGTGGATTCCATATCTGCTTTCAAACCTCATTGGCATCGCCTTCGCCAGTCTGATCAACTTTGTACTCAACGATCTCTGGACCTATCGCCATGTTCGCACCGAAGGCATCGATCCTGAACAACAACGCCTCGAGCAGGCTCGCCTCGCATTGCCGCTCGCAATCACCGGGCTCGTTCTAGCGCTCTGCACATATTTGCACGGACTTGGATCGCTGCACATTCTGTCCAACGGCGATGAGTTGGTCTATATGCAAATCACCCACCACACGGCCGCGAGTGATCAATGGTTGCCGCTGGAAAGTGGAATGGATGCGATGCGCAATACCAAGCCGCCGCTTCTGTTTTGGCAGGGACTGATCACAACCAACTGGGGCGATCAGTGGAGCCTGACTGCGCTGCGTTGGCCGAGCATCGCTTGGACTTTTGCAACCGCGTTGATGTGCGGACTGTTGGCGTGGCGCATCACGGGCCGCAATGCGCTCAGCGGAATTCTCGCCGCGATGTTTTATCTCGCATTCTTCAGCACCTATCGCTACGGTCGCCCCTATCTGACAAATCCAGCCGAAACATTCTGGGTCTTTGGGTGTTTTTTCACAATGCTGTGGTGGAAACCAAAGTCATTCAATTCTCGTTTTATCTTTCCAACGATCATCGGCTTGCTGGCTGGCATGGCATTGTTGTCAAAAAGTTTCGCGCAACTCGTGCCGATCGGTGTGGCGCTTGCGTGGTGGCATTTGCACTGGAACCACTGGAATTTAGCCGCTTTCGCGCGCCGTTCGCTCGCGGGCCTCGTGTGGACTGCCGTGGTGGCGCTGGCGATGTTCTCACTGTGGTTCGTATTTGATCCAGATCCAAAGTCCATCTGGAGCGAATTTGTCATGGGCGAAAATGTCGGCAAGATGGCCGGCGGAATCTCCGCATGGATCGCAGGATTTTTCTGGGGAGGCAATAGCGTATGGACGCTCGGTGCGAGTTGGTTTCTGAATGCGGGCTTGCTGGCGTTTCCACTCTTTGGAGTATCGGTGGAATGTTGGAAGCATCGCCGAGCACTCGTCGATGACGAGCGACTCTTATGGATGTTGGTCTTCGCCATCTTCATCGTCTTCTGCATCCCAGCGCAGAGGTCGGGACGCTATCTGCTCGAAGCGATGCCAGCGCTGGCGATCTTGATGGCAACCCGCTGGCATCATGTGGGACGAAACGCGTTCATGCTCTCGCATTTCGCTGCGATTATCGTGCTGATCCCCATCGGGTGGCTTTCGATTCTTTTGGCGCGTGAACTTGGTGTAGGTGCGTTCGAGTGGTGGCACTGGCCGCTTGTCGCTGGTTCGCTTGCATTCGCACTCATCGCGCTGCTGCGCACGCGTTGGACGGCGATGTGCGCCGCACCCGTTGCACTCGCGGTCTTTCTTTCACTCTCCAGTTTTCTCTCGGTCTTCGATGCGCCGCTTGGCCTCTTCTCGGCGCAGGCCGTCGAACGCGTCAAGGGGCAGAGAGTCTGGGTTCCAGAAAACTTTAGATCTGTCGCGGAATTGCACCGTTTTCTCTTGCCGCAGTCGACCGTGCTGGGTTACTCGAGCAGTCTCGCCGCACCGCCCGCCGAGCAAGTCGTTGCGGGCGATTATCGCGTGCTGGTCCTTCCATTGTCCGCCGCGAAACCATCCGGTGCAATCGGTATGCGCATTGAAATGACCAGCCGTCATACACCGCAGGAAATTTGGGAAATGGCAATCGGCAATGTGCAAGAGCATCTCTTCTGCAGGGAATGGATCGTGCCGATCACTGCGGCGACGCATCCTTAGCCAGACGCGGCATCGTTCGCGCGATCCAGATCATCAAGCCAACTGCGATCAGCGCAAGTGTTGCGAATGCCGCGAAGATTCCATTGAGCGGTTGACCTGCGTCGCGCATCGCGCCGAATCCCCAGTCCGCAAAGCCGCCGCAACTGATGCTGACAAAGTTCATGATGCCATATCCCGTCGCACGCAGGTGCGGTCGTGTGATCTGACTCAAGATCGGCATGTTGTTGCAATCAAAGAAACCCCAGCCGAGTCCAAAGAGGGCGAGAAATATGACGGCAATCGCCAGCGTTGAAGCATTACCAACTCCAAAGAGCGCGGGAACCAACAATGCAATTCCAATCGCACTTGTGTAAGCCCGTCCGCGCGGTGTCGTGCGCGACCAACGATCAGCGATCCATCCACCGATCAAGACGCCCACCACCATCGCAATTGTTGTGTAAAGCGTCGCGGAAACTCCGGCCTTGCCTTGACCGATGTTAAATTGATCCTTAAGGATCGCCGGCATCCAGTCGCGCACCACCCATCCAGCCATCGCAGGCAGCGTGAAACATGCGACAAGCAAGAGAAACGGCACGCTAGTGAGCAATTCGCGCGCGACGGCTCGCAATGACGCGCGTTGCTCTTTGGCAATCGATAACGGCTCGCGCATCGGCGATTCGCGCAGCAGAAAGATGAGCGGCACCGCATAGAGAACGCCAACAATTCCAGCTGTGTGGAATGCGATTCGCCATCCCAAGTCTGGCGCATCGGCAACATAGCCGCCAAATCCACCAGCCATCATCCCAACATAAATCGCCGTCTGATGCACGCCAATGGCGCGCGACCGCGTCGGCGTTCCGTGAAAGTCAGTGATGAGCGCCAGCGCTGCGGGAATGTAAAACGCCTCGCTGACGCCCATCAGTGTGCGCATCCAAAGAAGTTCGTGATATGAAGTCGCATTGCCGGTCATCCATGTCACTACCGACCATGCGACGAGACTGCACACGATGGTGGTGCGCCGTCCAAATCGATCGGCAATAAAACCACCCAACGGACTCAAGAATGCATAGACCCACTTGAATTGTCCGAGCATCAATCCCCAGTTCGCATCGGTGGCAATATCCGCGATATCTTTCATCACCGAGAACTTCATCGAAGCGAGCATCTGCCGATCGAGATAGTTCAGCATCGCAACTGGCCACAAGAGTGCCACCGCCATCCACGCCATGCGCATCCAGTGGCGACCGCGATCGTGGGTCGAAGAACTGCTGCTGCTCGTGTGCATCACGGCAGAATATGAAAATTCACCCAATCGCATTTCATGCACGCGACTGCATCGCTTGGCGCTGCTGTGGATCCCGCGCATCGACCGATAGACTGCGCCACGATGGATCGCTCCGCGCCGCAGTCCAAAGCTGGAAGTATCAACGACGCTTCGTTCTACGCGCCGATCCCATCGTTTACGACATTCAATGAGATCACCGATGATCGCAACTATCGGCCGCTGCCGCATTCGTGGAGTGTCGTCATCACAGATGTTCAAGGCTCCACCTTGGCAATTTCGCAGGGGCGATACAAGGATGTGAACACCATTGGCGCGGCGTCAATCGTCGTGGCGCGAAAGGTCATGAAGGGGGAAGATTTTCCATTTGTCTTTGGCGGCGATGGAGCGACGATGCTCATCGACCCCGAGCATGTCGATGGCGTCATCGATGCGCTCGGCGCGCTGGCCCGTCTTGCGCGGGATCGTTTTCAACTTGATCTTCGAGTTGGCAGAGTGCGTATGTCGCAGATTGCCCAAGCAGGCAAGTCGATCGAAGTCGCGAAGTTTGAACTTTCTCACGGTCGCTCGATCGCCATGCTCCGCGGTGATGGTGTGCCCTTGGCGGAACGGTTGATCAAGCAGCATCGCGATCAATACGAGGCGAGGTCGCGCAACACCACTGATGCAGACCTCACTGGTCTAAGTTGCCGCTGGAAACCCATCGCCAGCAGACGCGGCAGAATCCTCACGCTCGTGATTGAAGCGCGCGTTGAGCCACAGCAGACCATGCAATTGGTGCTCGATCGATTTGCGGCTCTCTTCCCGGACGGAATCGAAAAACTAAATCCCGCCGTCGCCGAGTTTGGCCAATACAAATCCATGTGGGCGTGCCTCAAAGATGAATGGCGCTATCACTCCAGTGTGTTTTCAATCGGATTCCTCAAGCGAGCCATCGAGATCATCCCAGCCTGCCTCATTTTTAATCTGCCCATTGCGCTTCCCCAGTTCAAGCAATATGTCAACGCAGTCGGCGCGCACAGTGACTTTCGAAAATTCGACAACATGTTGCGCATGGTCATTGATTGTTCGCACGAGCAGGTGCAAGCAGTCAAGGATTCTCTTGAGCGTCTTCATGCAAATGGCAAGATTTTCTTTGGCACTCACGAATCGGATAGTTGTCTCATGACATGCTTTGTTGAGGGAATGAATCCCGGTGAGCACATTCATTTCATTGATGCCGCCAATGGTGGTTACACCGCGGCGGCCGCGCAGCTCAAGGCGCAGATTGCCGCGGCAAGTCGTGCGTGAGACGCGGTTTCACGATCGATCATCACGCGCATCATCACGCGCATCATCGCGCGCCACAAACGCGATGTACTGCAATCGACCACCAAAGGCCAGTTCCCATCCAGCGGGATAGAGCGGCAGGGGATGCATTTCCTTCAGCATGCGCAGTTGGCAACGGGTGAACATCGCGCGCCACTGCGCGAGTGTGTGATATCGATAAAGACAGACCACGCCATATGGTGCATTGGCCGCCCAATCCATCAATGAAATCCGCGACTGCGCGAACAATCCATCGCGCGCATGATCCTTCACCATCACGGCACGCCGCGCAACACGAGCGCATTCCCGCAATAATTCATCTTCGCGCTCTTCATGATGCAGCACATCGGCGCAGATCACCAGGTCAAACGATGCGTTGGCAAATGGCATGCGACCGCCCTGATATTCGATCACCGTGACGGGTTCGCCACCGCGCGGATTGCGCTCGACGCCAACGCCCGTTACGCCAGTGGGGCACGCGGGATCATCCAAGATGCTCTTGAGCAACTGACCGTTCCCGCAACCGACATCCAGAATGCGATCGTTGGGATTGAGCCGCTCGATCACGATGCGTGTCAGCACGCGCAATCGAGATGAATAGACCGACGCATGCATTCGCCGCATCAAGCCGGAACCAATCATGTTGCTCCTCCATCATTCAGGCCAGTCAAGAACGGGCGCCAAATCGTGATCCACGCAATCGCAACTTGCGCCAGCGCAGGAATCATCGATGCCAGCAACACGCGCCATCCCGCTACATCGCGCGGGCAACCAGCGAGTGCAAGCCACGGCACCAACAGCAAAATGTACGGATCCGCGTAACGCTCCCATGCTTGCGAGTTCGCACCATTGCTCACCGCGACAAGGCACAGCGACATCACGATCACATTCGCCTGCATACCACGCCCCATCTCACACGCTCGCTTCCAGAGCTGCGCGATCACGACAACGCCTGCGAGTGCAAGCGGCAGCAGCAACAACGAGCGATCGCCCAGACTTGGACATTTCTCGATCGCCGACCAAATCGGTCCGCCCCATCTTCCATGCTCGTGTGAATAGTTCGATGGCAAAGCAATCCACAGAACCAACACGATTGCCAGCGATGCACGCACAATCGGATGCTTGAGAGTTCGCAGCAACTCCGAGCGCGAGGGTGGAATCACCCAGACGAACGCGCAACCCCACAGACACACCAGCGCGAGATAGATCAAGATCGCCGATCCATTCCATCCGGTGTCGTGCATGTCTCGATACGCCGGTGGAATGAGTCCACGCCAGAGCGCAATCCACATCAGCAAGACCGCGATGGGAAGAATGCTGCTCACATATCCCCAGCGCAATCGGCGACACATGGCACTCCACGCAATTGGCGCCGCAAGCCACACCGCAGGCTGACGAATCGTCACAGCCAAAGCCGCCATCACGCTTGCGCGGATGACGCGCGGATGCCACGGCGACTCATCGACGAGCGCGTCGGCGCCGCGAGTGCGCGCATTCAGCAGCAGCGCGATCGACCACGCCACGCACGCCAGCGCGGGAACATCAGTCGTGATCCATGAACTTCCGCCGATGGTGTATGGCGAGAGCGCGATAGGAAGCGACGCAGCCGCGGCGAGCAGAGGCGAAACGAATTGCAGTCCCACTCTCCAGACAGCGATGAGCAAGAGGAGACCCGGAAGCAGCGCGCACCAGCGAATGAAATCGATCGGCACTCCAGCTTTGACAATCACCGCAAGAAAGAGATGCCAGCCTGGTGCGGTGGCGCTGGGATAATTCACCACATTCGGCCAAGGCATTTGCTCGGCGAATTGCTCGATCGTAAGCAGATGATGCTTGTTCTGATCGTTCGCCCAACTTCCAACATCTGCGTGCATGGCAATCAGTCCAGCGCACATCGCCATAAAAAAAGCGCCAACCACAAGAATCGGCGCAAGCCGTGTGAGGAACGATGATTGTTGCGACGAAAGATTCATCAGCTCACATTTCGTGTTGAGCGCGCGCACGGTTGCACAATCCATCGCGCAAAGGCAATTTCACAGCGTGATCGTAACAAACCAACACACGCGTAGGAATGCGGCGCATCACTGCAACAGATTTCGTGCTTCGTGCGAGACAAAAAAACCAACATCCAAAAATATCACTGCCCCACGCATCGCGCCATGCTCTGCGCCACCGCCTCGGCCACTTTGATCCCATCAATCGCGGCTGAAAGAATGCCTCCCGCATATCCAGCGCCTTCACCGGTCGGATAGAGCCCGGCGAGGTTGACGCTCTGCAGATCGTCATCATTGCGCTTGATGCGAATCGGCGACGAAGTGCGCGTCTCAACCGCGGTCAGCACCGCATCGGGCAAATCAAATCCTTTGATCTCGCGCGCGAACGCTGGCAGTGCCTCGCGAATCGCATCGATCGCATAGTCAGGCAGGGCGGTCGAAAGGTCGCACAAATGCACCCCAGGCGTATACGACGGAATCACACTGCCCAGTGCGCTCGAAGCGCGACCGACCAGAAAGTCGCCAACAAGTTGTGCAGGTGCTTGATAGTTGCCGCCGCCAAGTTCAAACGCGCGCGCTTCCCAGAAGCGTTGAAACGCGATGCCAGCAAGCGCATCGCCTGGATAGTCGTTTTCTGGCGAGATGCCCACAACAATTCCCGCGTTGGCGTTGCGTTCATTGCGCGAGTATTGACTCATGCCGTTGGTCACCACGCATCCAGCTTCCGATGTCGCCGCCACAACCGTGCCGCCGGGACACATGCAAAAGCTGTACACCGAGCGACCATTGCTCGCATGATGCACGATCTTGTAATCGGCGGCACCGAGCAACTGATTGCCCGCATTCTTTCCGTACCGACACTGATCGATCATCGACTGCGGATGCTCGATGCGAAAGCCAATCGAAAATGGCTTGGGTTCGATCCAAACCCCGCGCGCGCGCAGCATTTCGAATGTGTCGCGCGCACTGTGCCCGACCGCAAGGACAAGGTGATCAGTCGCAACACGCTCACCGCTGGCGAGCACAACGCCGCGCACGCGCCCGATGCGATTACTCGACGCATCAACGCCATCACGGTCGATTTCAATGTCATCGACGCGACTGCTAAAGCGAATCTCGCCACCGAGCTCGATAATCTGCATCCGCAATTTCTCAACAACTCCCACGAGTCGAAATGTGCCAATATGTGGCTTGCTTTCATACAGAATCTCACTCGGCGCACCAGCCTTGACGAATTCACTCAGCACCTTCCGTCCATAATGCTTGGGGTCTTTCACTTGGCTATACAACTTGCCGTCCGAAAAAGTTCCCGCACCGCCCTCGCCGAACTGCGTGTTTGATTCGCCGTCAAGAATTCCGTGCTGCCACATCTTGAATGTGTCTTTGGTCCTCTCGCGCACGGCCTTGCCACGCTCGAGAATGATCGGACGAAAGCCCGACTGCGCCAGAATGAGTCCCGCCAAGAGACCCGCTGGTCCCAATCCGATCACAATGGGTCGCGATGGTTGCGCACCGGTCGCTCGCGCCACAAATGTGTAACCCGTATCAGGCGTTGGTCCAATGCGGCGATCATTCTTCAACCGCGTCAGAACCTTGGCTTCATCCCGCGCTTCCGCATCGACCGTATATATAAAGAGCATCGCATCCCACTTGCGCGCATCAACACCTCGCCGAAAGACTTCAAAGCGCACAAGGTCGGCAGCGGCAATGCCAAGTCGTGCCAACACGGCAAGGCGAATTGCTTCGGGTGGATGCTCAAGCGGAAGGCGTAATTCGTGAATGCGCAACATAGAAAATCCGCGTCGCAATGTATCGCCAGGAAGGCTTTCGATGCCGCCACCGCCCAGCGCGATGTCGTGCAACAATCTCGCGTCGCCTCACCCCACATCGCCTCACCCCACATCGCCTCACCCCATGTCGCCTCACCGCACATCGCCCATGCACCGCACACTCATCACAATTCAAATCGCAAGACTTCCTTCTCAAGCTCGCTGACCGCAGCGCGCAATTCAATGGTGGCTTTGTTCGAATCATGGATGGATGCCGTCGTGCGTGCTGCGCCATCAGCGAGCCGAGCCATCACGCCGCCAATTTGCTCAGCGCCTTGCGATTGTGCGCGGACGCCTTCGGTGACCTGTCCGAACCGTCCCGAAATTCCTTGCACCGCTGTAATGATCTCGCCAAGCTTGCCGGAAATATCCTCAATCTCGCGCACGCCGCCGCGAACTTGTTCGGCGAAGACATTCATTTCCTTCACGCCAGCGGTGACGGCGCCTTGCATTTCTTTCACCATGCGCTCGATGTCGAGTGATGCGATGGCAGTCTGATCAGCGAGGCGCGAAATTTCGCGCGCAACCACCAGGAATCCCAGCCCGTAATCGCCAGCCTTTTCCGCTTCGATGGCCGCATTGATCGAGAGCAGATTCGTTTGATCCGCCACCTTGACCATGGTGACGATCACCATGTTGATGTTGGATGCACGCTCGTCGATCGTCGCTAATTTCGCGCCGATCGATGTGGTGCTCTGTTCGAGTCGACGCATCGTCGCATCCATTCCTTCAAGATCCTCGCGTCCTTCCGCCGCTTTCTTGCCAGTGCTCGCCGCCAACTGATTCACCTCGGTCATCGTTCGCGCAAGTTCCTGACTGGTGCTCGTAATTTCTTTGACAGCCGCCACGGCATCATTCGTCGCTGCCGCGAAATCTGAAACCACTTGCGACTGATCGTTACTCGTGGTTTGAATCACCGTCGCGGTCGAAGTCAGTGTCAATGATGATTGCTGGATCCGTCCGATGAGTCCGCGCAGATCATTGGTCATCATTTGAATTGCGATGAGCAAAGCTCCAGTCTCATCGTTTGCGGTCTCGCCAACTTTCGAGCGCAGATTTCCGCCAGCAACAGCTTTGGCGACTGCGGCCGCGGTGCGGATGGGTTTGGAAATGCTGCGCGCCACAAGCAGCGCCGTCAGCGTGACGCCGATGACGATCGCGATCAGCAACGCGATGAGCGATTTGCGCTGGGCATTCAACAGCGCGAACGCCTCGTCCGCGTCTTGCTTCACGAACATTCCCCAGCGGAAACTGGGCAGATAGCACCATGCGCCAACGACTTCTTGACCTCGGTAATCCGTCGCAGCCCCATATCCGCGTTCACCACTCGCAGCGCGCTGAATCGCGCTGCCTCGGCCACTGCCGATTGGAAGTTGCAACCGAAATGCAGCGTCAGCCTGATGGCGCAGCGGCGCAGTGATCAGCAGACTATCGCCGACGCGCTCACTCGTAACAATTTCGCCGGTCTGACCCAATCCGGTCATGTCGCGCAAGGCACGCCAGACACGGTCCGGCGAGAGGCCGCCCGCGAGCACGCCGATGACTCGTCCACCGCGGTTCAGAATAGGACTCATCACAAACGCAGTCGGCGTCGTTTGGCCCTTGTAGATCTGAAACGCGGTCATCTCAGTCTGCAAGAGTGTGCGCGAGCGCTGAAAGCTGGCCGCGATTTCCGTCGTCGCAAGATCGCCAGCCAAGATGGATGATCCAACGACAAAGGTTGGGTCGGCGCAATACAGGATTGTTCCAGAAGTGTTGATCAATAAAAGTTGTTGATATCCAAACGATGCGGCGACAGAATTGAGATTGGACGCCGCAGCAGCCACGATTGCTTGATCGCTCGAGCCCAGGTGAGCAACCGCGCCGATGACCACTGCAGTGTGCGCAAGGGTGGTCGCGTCGGCAAGTCGTTCAACCGCATACGACTCAAGTTCGTTGGCTTTTGTTGCGGCGATCTGCTCGAGTTTGTAACGAGTGGCATTCTCCAACGCCTTGATCATGTCGCGTGCGGAGATCAATGTCAGAATTCCGCAGGGAACCAGCGAGATCAAGAGAAACCACAAGATCAGCCGACCAGCGATTGACCGGCTCCAAGCAAACCTCGTGGCCAACGGAAGAACGGAATCAAGATGACTCATTGCGGCGGTGTCCTCGGGGCAACGGGTGCCGTCAGCGGGGCGGTGTCAGCGGGTGCCGCCCACTTATCTCCCCATTCGTGATAGAGGTCTTGCACAAACTTTCCCCATGCTTCACGCGAGCGCGAAATTGGAAAGGGCACCGGTCGCACAGCCCTCTGACTCGTCCACACAATATCGAACTGCCCATCTTGCCGAGCGCGCCCGATCGACACGGGCCGCCATGTGTGCTGTGTCTCGGGATCGATCGCAATGATGCCCTCGGGGGCGTTGAGACTTTGACGCCGCAGCGCATATCGCACCTGTCGCACATCACTCGTGCCCGCTTCGGTCACAGCCTGCGCCCAGAGTTTGACACTGATGTAAGCCGAATTCATCACATCCGAGACCGGTCGATCTTGGCCATAGCGCGCCTTAAAATCTCGCACAAACGCTGCGTTTTCAGCTCGATCGATGCTCTGAAAATAATTCCACGCCGCATAGTTTCCCACGATGTCTTCACGAGCCATGGTGCGAATTTCATTTTCGCCCAGCGCAAAGGTGAGCACCGGAGTCTTCTCTGGACGGATGCCAGCCTCGCGCAATTTTCGTGCGAATGCCAGCGCTGAGTCGCCGACAACCGTGCTGAGCACAACATCCGGTTGCGCCGCAACGATTTCGCGGACAGCCGCATCGACATCGGTGCTTCCAAATGGGATATATGTCTCGCCCACGCTCTCGGCACCGAGGCCCATGAGTTGATCGCCGATGATCGCGTTGACACAGTGTGGCCAGATGTAATCCGAACCGATCAGAAAAAAGCGCCGTGCGGAAAGTGTCTCGTAACACCAATTCACGGCCGGGGTGATCTGCTGATTCGGCGCGGCTCCGATGTAAATAATGTTGGGCGATTGCTCAAGCCCTTCATAAGCCATCGGATAAAGCAGCAGATGATCATTGGCTTCGAAGATAGGCAGCACACTCTTGCGGCTAGCGCTTGTCCAACATCCAAAGACCGCGCACGCGTTGTCGCTGAGGATCAGGCGCTCGGCTTGCTTGGCAAATTGTGGCCAGTCTGAAGCGCCGTCAGCGATCACCCACTTGACGGGTCGGCCAAGCAATCCGCCCGCCGCGTTGATCTGCTCGAGGGCGAGCACTTCCGCCTCAATCATCGACGCTTCGCTCACTGCCATCGGTCCAGTTTGCGAATGAAGAATGCCAACGATGATTGGAGTGCGGTCCACAATAAATCGATCGACTACAAACCAGATTGCCACCGCAAGAGCGATCAATCCAAGAACCAGCAAGATGTCAATGCGGCCGTGCGGTGAGCGCGGTGCGCGATCTCTATTGGATTCAAGCGCGAGGGATCGAACCGTGTTGATATGTGCCTGCATCGCGTGCAAAGAGTATCACCCGATGCGCAAGCGAACGGCAGTCGTGCGATGCAGTGTCTATTGGTTCATGCCGATTCGCATGATCGCACGATGCTCGCACGCAGCCCAAGTTGTTGCGCCAGCCGTTGACATGCGGCCGCAACGGCGCTCATGCAAGTCTTCGTCGATCGGCAAGGCTCAAGCCAGATTCGACTGACACACAGCGCGCCTGCTTGCCGGTTGCTGGCGATCTCGACGCGCGCGATGATTTTTTCTCCCACAAGAACTGGCATTGTGTAATACCCATAGCGTCTCTTCGCCGCTGGCACGAAAGCCTCAAATCGATAATCGAATCCCAAGAGATCATGCGCGCGCATCCGATCTCGAATGAGCGGATCAAATGGAGCGAGCAGTCGTGGTGTGCGGTCGATTGTCAATCCAGCGGCATGCTCGCGCCAGTCCGCGCGCGCAAAGCCCTCGACGATTTTCCCGTGATCTCGCTCGAGCGTCACGCGGGAAATTCTCGCCGATCGCACAGCCATGTCGCACCACTGCCGAACCTCCGTCAGCGTGAGAGCATGCATAAACTGGGCAATTTCACGCGCCGTCGCTGCGCCAAGTCGAGTCAGCGCCTCGACGCACGCCCACTCAATCACCGCGCTGCGCGGCGGCGATGCCTGCTGAGGCCCATGCACTTTGTGCGCGATTTCATACACCTTGTCGAATCCGCGACGCGAGTGAATCGCCACCTCACCACTGCGCCAGAGGTATTCCAGCGCGGCTTTCTGCGGCGACCAATTCCACCAACCTTGCCCAGCGCGCGGTGGATGTGGAAAATCACGCGTCGTCAACGGACCACGCTCATCAATCGCATCACGCACTTGCGCCAAAACACTTTTCCAGCGCGCACCCAACCGCTCGCGTAACCACGAACGACTTCCCAGCCTCGCGCGCGCCGCATCAAAGCGGTGCGTCCACCACCGCATCCAGTCCGAGCGAATCAAACTCGCGTCATGCGTCCAGTGCTCAAAGACCGCACGACGATGTTCGGTGAGGTGTGTGAGCATCTGCGGTGAGTAACCATCAAGCCGTGCATGCAATATCAAATGATGCGCACGCTCGACTGAATTGATGCTGTCGATCTGCACAAATCCAAGCCCCTGAATCACACGCAATGTTTCCTTGTGATTCGCATTCGTCGGCGCGTCACCGAGCAAAGCTCCATCCAAGAGCAGTCGCCGAGCATCAGTAGCGCAAACGAGAGCGACTGGCGCCTTTCGTCGCGGCGTCGGCGCGTGATGGATTATGCGAGTCGACATTCTTGACAGGTTAGAGCAGTGGTGGTGGCGTGCACGCAACTTCACTGGATGCGCAGCGTTGATTGTCATCGCGAGTGCCATCGTTCATCGAGTGATTCTGCGCGAAGTTACGCCAAATGCACAGAGCATCACGCGACAACTCGTGTTGCAACCGCAGACTTCTTGGTGCTCAAATCATGAATCGACTTGAGTGCTGTCATAGATTGATCCGGCGAAACGCCAAGAATGGCGCAGAAATATCACACGCTTACAGAGATGACCGAACAGAATCGTAACACGATCGACTGACCGCGATCTACGATGCTGCGGTCTCGAACCGTTTCAGGAATCGAACCATGGCCGATGAAAATTTAGACAATGTGCGTGAGCGGATTCGCCAGATTGATCTGGAACTCATCGCTCGTGCCGCAGAACGCTCGCGCCTCGTGAAGCAAGTTGGTGAGATCAAGCGGCGCATGAATATCGCGACCGTGGATTACTCGCAGGAACGAGCTGTTCTGGAGCGCGCACGGGTGGCCGCACGGGAACATGGACTTGATCCAAGCGTCGCCGAAGACTTGTTGGCACGATTGATTCGCGCATCGGTGACCGACCAAGATCAGGACAGTTTGCGATTTTCAGCAGCGGGCGCTGGTCATCGCGCCGTGATTGTTGGTGGCGCTGGTCGCATGGGTCGCTGGATGAGCCGATTTCTTTCGGCGCAAGGATTCCAAGTGGGTTCGCTCGACCCTGCGGCAACGGAGCAAGAGAATCTCTGGGCAAAGGATGCGCTGCTCACCGCCGATTTTGTGGTCTGCTCCACACCGCCGGCCGCAACGGCAGAGCTGTATCACAGTTGGCTCAAGCATCCACCCACCGGCGTGATCGTGGATATCGCAAGCATCAAGTCTCCGTTGGTCGATGCGATTACGGCGTTGCAAAGAGCTGGCGCGCATGTCGCTTCGATTCATCCGATGTTTGGTCCGAGTGCGGTGTTATTGCGCGACGCTGATGTTGTGATGTGCGACACTGGTGATGAACACGCAACTCAAGCGGTCGAGAGACTCTTTCATCCAACGACTGCCAACATCGTTCATCTGCCTCTGCTCGATCACGACCGAATCATGGCGGACTTGCTGAGTCTGGCGCACGCCACGGCGATCGCATTCGCGCTTGCGCTGCCACAGAGCGAGCATCCTGTGCGAAGCACGACTTTCTTGGCGCTCGAAACGCTGTGCGCGGCCGTCGTGCGCGAGAGCCCCGATGTCTATTACGAGATTCAATCTCGCAATCCATTTTCGGCCGCGGCCATCGAGCGTCTTCGCGCCGCCATCGATCGCGTTGCCGCGGCCATTGCCGCACGCGATTCCACGGCGTTCGCACAACTCATGCATGAAGGTCAGACCCGAACTCCCAAGGCGCATCGCAAGTCATCGGAGTGATCGATCGCATTAACCGCATCGGATAGCGCAAGTCATTCGCAGTCCTAGATGTCGGCAAGGGCCTCGAGTGGTCTCATGTCATCAAACTTCGCCCGTTTGTTGCTCGCAGGATGGACCCTTTCGACTCGAAGTGGATTCCATCGAGGTGTATTGCGCCGCACCAAGATGATTTTTTGCCTCTTTCGGCGGAAAGGCCCCAGAGCGACTTCGCTTCCGATCGCTTGGTCCAAAACCCCACAATTTTTGCTGATTCTGCAACAGGTCGTTGATTTTGGGAGTATGTTTAGAAGAGTCATCGAGCGTCAGGCAGCCGATTCAACAGGAGCGAGGTCGAAGGCATATGTCCCCCTCATGTCCCCCTCATGTCCCCCTCATGTCCCCCTCATGTCCCCCGCAAGCCCCCCGCAAGTACCGCACAGAATTCTCACCCCAAAGGCCTTAATGAATAATCTCATCTCCTTCATCCCTTGTGTTGTTTCTGTCGCCGTCATTTCAACCCTTGGTCTTGCGAATGCCGCCTCGCCGGTGAGCGCGCCCAACATCATGATGGTGCTTCCTGATGCAGCTAAAGCAACTGCGAATGCCCCGATCAAACTGAACAATGCGCGCGCTGTTCTGGAAGCAGATGGTCACACACTGCACGGTCTGCCCTGGGCGAATCAGGAATCAACGCAATCGCTTTCGAGCATCTATGGCATCGATTTCATCCCAGCGCCGCTTGTCGCGATGGCGAATCAGGACAATGAGTTTTACCTCGTGCAAGACGAAATGATCGCACAAGCAAACCTTGGAAACGGCCCCAAACCATTGCGCTTTGCAGTTCCATTCGATGTCAACCTTTCCATAGCCGATGGTCAGTGGATTCCCGTCGCGGGTGGATCGATCTGGCGTGTCGTTGTGGAATCGTCCAACGCGACGACGGCTCGCTTACATCTCACCGGAATCAATCTTCCATCCGGACAAGAACTGCGTCTCAGCGCTCCAGGAATGGACGGTTCAGTCATCGGGCCGATTGAAGGCTTGGGAGAGTTTGGAACTGGCGAAGCATGGAGCTTCGCGCTGCCAACGGCAAAAGTCATGGTCGAATGGTTCGTGCCAACAGGTTTCGTGGCGAAGCAGTTGCCATTTGCTGGAGTTGAGTATTACCACGGATACCGAGATATTTATCAAATCGATGGTGGTGGACCGGAAGGCGGCATCGCTGGCAACTGCCACAATCAGCCCTCCTGTTACTCAACATGGCTCAACGAATCCAATGGAACAATTCGCCTCATCTTCAGTGGTTTCCTTTGCTCGGGTCAGCTGACTGCGACAACGGCCGCCGACGAGACTCCTTATGTTTCAACTGCGAATCATTGCATTTCCACTCAGACTGTTGCGAATAGTTGCCAATTCAATTTCTTTTATCGAGCCAATGCTTGCGGAGGGTCAACATCGGCCGGAGTGAATGTCACCGGTAGCGATTTAGTAAGCACCTATCCCGCGAGCGACTCAACCTTGTTGATGATTCGTCCGACTCTGCCGACAACAGTGGGTTGGGTTGGCTGGACAAATGCGAATCCAGCAACGAACACAGCATCAACCTGCCTCCATCATCCAGGCGGTGCGGCGCAAGCGATTTCATTTGGTGTGAAAAATGCCGGTTCATTTCCTTGCGGATCACCCAGCTCAAATTGGAACTCGATTTCTTGGAGTAACGGTATTACTGAGGGAGGATCATCGGGCAGTGCTATTTACCGCACCAGCGATCGCAAGCTCTATGGAACGCTGACCTGCGGCGGAAGCTCGTGTGCCAATCCTGCGGCGGACGACGGCTATGGTCGATGGGATCTTGCGGTGAACAGCGGAGGCTTCGCTGCGCTCTTGGCAGTTGGTTCCG
>Ga0209702_10003911_pt1 | contig 22604 bp, 23 predicted proteins | sample FRY01_FD_187210 | JGI IMG/M metagenome (GOLD analysis project Ga0209702, IMG submission 187210) | Freshwater microbial communities from Lake Fryxell liftoff mats and glacier meltwater in Antarctica - FRY-01 (SPAdes) (version 2) | ecosystem: Environmental > Aquatic > Freshwater > Ice > Glacier... | reverse complement strand
AACGGTCGGATTTCTGGAGCTTGCGCGTGAAATCTCGTCATTTGAAAAATATCGACCCCCTACTCGACGTGGCGGTGAGTTATTCAGACCATCCCTAACGGTTTGGTCACCCGACAGGCCCTTGAGCAATTTCTTCAGTGCCCTGTCGGCCTCCTGGTCTGCATCACGCCGAAAAGCGACTGACAGCTTGCGGATTTGCTCGACCAGCTCATACGCGGCAACGCCTTCCTGCTCGCGAATCACGTCGCCGAGGATGCGCCCGAGCAGGCGGATGTCTTCGACCAGCGGGCGTTCGCTGCTCCGATCGTTGCTCTTTTTTGTACGCGCTGAAGTGACCATCTTTACCCTCATGTTTTTGACCTCACATGCTAGCATTGCCTTCCCCCTGATGATTACGAGTGAGTAGCCAGAAACGTGACTGAAAAAACCAGCAAAAAAGTAGTGATTGCCACGCGCGAAAGCCGCTTGGCCTTGTGGCAGGCCGAGCATGTCAAGGCGCTGCTGCGCGCTTCCTTTGGCTGGCAGGTCGAGCTGCTGGGCATGACAACGATGGGCGACCAAATTCTTGACCGCTCACTGAGCAAAGTCGGTGGCAAGGGCCTGTTTGTCAAAGAGCTGGAAGTCGCGTTGAGCGAAGGCCGTGCCGACCTAGCGGTGCATTCGCTCAAAGACGTGCCCATGGATTTGCCGGACGGCTTTGCGCTGGCCTGCGTGCTGGAGCGTGAAGACCCGCACGATGCGTTTGTGTCCAACGACTTTGCAGCGTTGACTGATTTGCCGCAGGGTGCTGTGGTCGGTACCTCAAGCCTGCGGCGGCTGGTGCTGCTGAAAGCCTTGCGACCTGACTTGAGAATCGAGGCTCTGCGCGGCAACCTGGACACGCGTTTGCGCAAGCTTGATGAGGGCCAGTACCAGGCCATCGTGCTGGCTGCGGCAGGTCTTAAACGCTTGGGGCTCGAATCGCGTATTCGCCACACCTTTGCACCCACCGATATGCTGCCCGCCGCCGGACAGGGCGCGCTGGGCATTGAGGTGTGCGCGGATCGTACTGATTTGCTGGATGCTTTGAAAACACTCGCGCACCAACCAACCTGGCTGGCCGTGACAGCCGAGCGCACGGTGTCGCGCGCCATGGGCGGCAGTTGCTCGATGCCGCTGGCGGCCTTCACGGCTGGCCCAAATATTGGAAGTGAAGCCAGCGGTATGCAACTGAAAGCCGTCTGGGGTGACCCTGATGCCGTAGCGTTGAAGCCGCTGGTACACGCAGCGCAAACAGCCAGCGTCAGCACCTTTGCAGAGGCTGAGGCTTTGGGTGAGGCGGTAGCAAGCCAGCTGCGGGCGGGTGGTGCTGTGTGGGCTGGTCGTTCGGTTATCACGGGCTCCTGATGATCGAAGGCGAAGACACCAAAGCGCCCCGCGTGCTGGTGACGCGCCCGGCGCTTGATGCGCGGCACTGGGTGCAGTCCTTGCAGAAAAATGGCTTTTTGGCAGAGGCTTTGCCGCTGATTGAGATTGCGCCTTTGACTAGAGCAGCTGATGCAACGGCACTGGAGCAGGTGCGGCACACCTTGGACCGCTATTCGGCCCTGATGTTCGTCAGCAGCAATGCTGTGAGCCATTTTTTTGAAGAAAAAGAGGCTGCATCCCAATCAATATGGGCACAACTAGCTATTAAAAATATAGCAAATACGGTACGATTTTTGGCTCCTGGCCCGGGCACTGCTGCGGCTTTGCGGGCAGCGGGTGTGCCGCAAGGGCAGATTGATGCGCCACCGCTTGATGCTGCGCAGTTTGACTCCGATGCCTTGTGGCAGGTGATAGGCGGGCAAGAAGGGCGACGCGACTGGGCGGGTCGCCGGGTGCTGATTGTTAGAGGGCAGGTTGATGGAGCAGCCCGCACCGACTCACCTGGCAGGGATTGGCTGGCCCGCCAGTGGATCGCGGCTGGTGCAACAGTTGATTTTTTAAGCGTTTATGAACGCCGCACGCCGCAATTGAGTCCGGCGCAAATCAGTCGGGCCCAAAACGCCGCTGCGGATGGCTCGGTATGGCTTTTCAGCAGCTCGGAGGCGGTGGCCAACCTGGGCTTGCAGCCGGGCATCAAGGGCATCGACTGGCATCAATCCCGCGCCGTTGCCACGCACCCGCGCATTGCGCAGGCCGCGCGCGCCGCTGGCTGGGGTGTTGTTGTTGAGTCACGCCCTGCGCTGGATGACATCGTGATGTGTTTACGCTCGATAGACGCTCGATAGAATAAGGGCATCCATGAGTGATAGCCCCTCTTCGCAACCCAACCCGTCAGCGCAGCCCTTAGCTGGCGCTGTTGTGCCGCCTGCTTCGGCTGCCTCAGCTGATTCACCCGCGCCCTCTGATGCGGTACAAATCCCGCGCAAATGGGTGCTGGCTATAGGTGTCGTGGGCGGCGCTGCTTTGGTGGTGAGCGGTTTGCTGTGGCAAAAGTTGGGCACCATTCAGGAAGAACTGGCACGCCGCAGCACCGATTCAGGCACACAGGCCATTGAAGCGCGCACGCTGGCACGCGCTGCACAAGACAGCACGCGCGAGCTGGCCGCACGGCTGGCCTTGCAGGAAAACCGCATCAGCGAAGTCAGCTTGCAGCGCACGCAGCTTGAAGAGCTGATGCAAAGCCTGTCGCGTTCGCGCGACGAAAACCTGGTGGTGGACATTGAATCCGCGTTGCGGCTGGCCCAGCAGCAGGCGCAACTGGCCGGTAGCGCCGAGCCGCTGATTGCCGCCCTCAAGTCAAGCGAGCAGCGCCTGATGCGTGCCGCCCAGCCACGCCTTAACCCCTTGCAGCGCGCCATTGCCAAAGATACCGATCGCATCAAGTCCGCCAGTCTGACCGACGTGCCGGTGCTGCTGATCAAGCTCGATGAATTGACCCGCATGGTCGATGATTTGCCGATAGCCAATGCCTTTGTCGTCAATATGCCGACCAAAAATGCGGCCCCGACTGCGCCAGTGGCTCCAGCCAAAGCCCCGGCAGCAAAAGATGAAAAAGCCCTGCCCATGATGTTTGACAAAGCAGCGCTCCAGGCCTGGTCGCAGCGCCTGCTGGACAGCGTGCGTGATGAAGCCCGCAAACTGCTGCGCGTCAGCCGGATTGACCAGCCCGAGGCCGCCCTGCTGGCACCGGAGCAGGCGTTTTTCCTGCGTGAAAACCTCAAGCTCAGGTTGCTCAACGCGCGCCTTGGCTTGCTGTCGCGCCAGACCGACACCGCACGTACCGATCTGGTCAATGCCGGTATCTGGCTTGGCAAGTACTTTGACCCGGCCTCGCGCAAGACCCAGGCTGCGGTGCAATTACTGCAGCAAGTGCAGGGCCAGTTGAAAACCAGCGAGCTGCCGCGGCTGGACGAGACCATGGCAGCGCTGGCCACCGCCGCTGCAGGCCGATAAACGGCAGGGAACAGCAAAGCCATGCGCGCCGCCTTCTGGCTTTTGGCCCTGTTTGCCATAGCGGCAACTGCCGCCTTGTTTGCGGGCAACAACCAGGCCGTGGTCAGCATCTTCTGGCCACCACATCGGGTTGATGTGTCGTTCAATCTGATGGTACTGCTGCTGGTTGGCCTGTTCATGCTGTTGTATGTGGCCTTGCGTGCCTTGTCGACAGTTTTCTCGCTGCCGCTTGAAGCGCGTCGCTGGCGTGCCCAGCAAAAAGAGCGTGCCATGTACGGCGCGCTGATGGACGCGCTGGCGCACCAACTGGCCGGGCGCTACATACGCGCCACCAAGTCGGCACAAACGGCATTGGTACAGGAAAAAAGCCTGACTCTGCTGGCCGAGCATGGTGGCCAGGTCACGGGGCACAGCGCCAGTCGTTCCAGCCAGTTGCAGTCGCTGGCGCATTTGCTGGTGGCTGAAAGCGCGCAGTCGCTGCAAAACAAGGCGCTGCGCGAGCAGCACCTGCAGTCGGCCCTGCAAAGCTCTGCACCGCGTCATGCGCAGGAGGTGCGCGAGGGCGTGCAGTTTCGCGCGGCACGCTGGGCGCTGGATGACCGCGATGCCGGTGCCGCACTTGAATGGCTGGCGCTGTTGCCGCAGGGCGCTGCACGCCGCACGCTGGCGCTGCGCATGAAGCTGCGGGCAACGCGGCAGTTGCGCCAGACGGCACAGGCGCTGGAAACCGCCCGCCTGCTGGTCAAGCACCGGGCTTTCTCTATAGCGGCGGCGCAAAGCATTGTGCGTGGCCTGGCGCTGGAGTTGCTGAACGAGGCGCATGACCCGGCACAGTTGCAGCAGGCCTGGGGCTTGCTGGACGACAGCGAGCGCGCCATGCCCGAGCTGGTGGTACATGCGGCATCGCGTTTGACGGCCCTGCATGGTGATGTTGAACTCGCCAGGCTCTGGCTGCTGCAGGTGTGGGACCAAGCCATGCAGCCGCGATCAGATATGGGCGATGCGTTGCGCATCAAATTGATCACGGTGCTGGAAGCTGGCCTTGATAGCGTTGATGCAGCCTGGCTGGCGCGTATTGAAGCGGCGCAGATGGGCCGCCCGCGTGATGCCAACCTGCAATACCTGGCCGGCATGGCCTGCATGAGCCGCCAGCTATGGGGCAAGTCGCGGCAATTGCTGAGTCAGGCCGCGCTCGGCCTGCAAGATACTGGTCTGCACCGCAAGGCGTGGCGTGCCCTCGCCGTGCTGGCCGAGCAGCGCGAAGATGCCGAGGCTGCTGCGCACGCTTACAAGCAGGTGGCGCAACTCTAGGGTTTTTGGGGTCAGAGCCCAAATTCGCCGAGTCTTCGGCTCGCCCTCCGGGGGCGGTGCTTCGCACCGCAGCGAAATTGGTGTCTGACCCCAATAACCCCATTGCTGGCTGCCGGGTTTTTTGTTTGAACCGCTACTGATTTAAGCAGCTGGTTTTTCAAACGGCAAGGGCGTATCGCGCAGGTCGCGTTTGGTCTCTACCAGCACCAGTGGTGCTTCGGTTGAAACGACAACCGCTGGGCGCTCACGCGGCACATGCATGGGTTTGACTTCGGTAGCGATGGCGGCTTTGGCCTCGGCAATTTTGCCGGCATCAGAGTTGACCCACTGCAAACCCGAGCCTTGAGCAACCTGTACCAAGTCTTGCATCGGCAAATCGTAGGACTGCACTTTGGGGAGCGCAGTGCTCGCAGCGACGGGTGCTGCAACGGCTGGCGCAGCTATCGGAGCCATTGCAGCGGGCGCTACAAACGTCACTGGCGCTATTGATTCAGTAGCTGGTTCCGAGCGTGTTTGTTGGGCTACAGCCAGATTGGACTCTGAATTGACGGCTTCTGGATGGCTTTCAAAGACTGCAACGTTGGCAACTGGCCCTTCCCCGTTACCACCGTTGCCATTGTTGTCAGCGCGCTCGCCACCTTCATTGCGTTCGCGACGATCACGGCCATAACGGTCACGACTGTGGCGTTCGCGTGGCTGGCGCTGCTCTTCGCTGCCCTGGTCTGCGATTGGCCCGGCACCTTGCCCGGCACCTTGCGTTTGGGCTTGCTCAGCAGATGGATTCAGGGCTTGCGGCGCGTCGTTCATCGCTGCGCTTATCACGTCATTCCCGCTGCCTTCGGATCGGTCATTACGGCGCTCTCCGCGGCGGCCATTGCGCTCGCCACGTTCACGGCGCTCACCTTGTGGGGCGTCTGAACGCTGCTGCGGCTCGCCGCCCATGGCTGCGGCCATAGCCGCCTGGTTGGCGAGTGCCAAGTCTTGCTCTACCGGGTCGCGGTCAATGCGCTCGCCGCCACGCTCTGCACGTTCACCACCACGTTCACGGCGATTGCGGCCACCTTCACGGGGCTCGCGTGGTTCACGCTGTTCACGGCCTTCACGAGGTTCGCGGGCCTCGCGACCACCTTCTGGGCGCTGTGTTGCGTCACCGGCTGGGCGCTCTTGGCGTACGCCTTCAGGGCTACGTTCGCGGCGCTCGCCGCCACGCCCTTCTCCTCGACCGTCTTGACGTGGTTCACGGCCTTCCGCACGTGGTTCGCGACCTTCGCCACGACCTTCGCTACGGCCACGGCCACCGCGTCGGCCATCACGGCCACCGCGTTCCGAGCGCTCACCGCTGCGTCCTTCAGGGCGGCCATCACGACCTTTGCTACGGGCTTCGCCACTTCCAGTTGTGGTTTTCTGTGCGCTGGCAGCAGGTGCTGTAACGGGTGCTTCTGCGTTGCCGAACAGGCCTTTTAGCCAGCCGAAAAATCCTTTTTCTGCTGGGGCTGCTGCAGCCATGGCAGGCCGTTGCACGGGTTTTGGCGGCACGGCTGCAGCGGCTACAGGTTTGGGTACAGCCACAGGGGCAGGTGCATCAGGTAACACGCCCTTGATGATGGGTTCCTGCTTGTTGTGCTTTTCTTGGCTGCGACGTGTGACCAGCGTCGGGTCTTCGATTTCTTCAGCCATCTTGTAGCTGGCTTCGATGTTGTCCAGGCGTGGGTCGTCGTGCTTCAGGCGCTCGAGGCGGTAGTTGGGTGTCTCAAGCGTTTTGTTGGGCACCAGCAGCACGTTGATGCGCTGCTTCATTTCGATCTTGCTGATCTCCGAGCGCTTTTCGTTGAGCAGGAAGGACGCTACATCAACCGGCACCTGACAAAGAACTGATGCCGTGCTGTCTTTGAGGGACTCTTCCTGGATGATGCGCAAAATCTGCAACGCCGAGCTTTCGGTATCGCGGATGTGGCCGGAGCCGCCGCAACGCGGGCAAGGAATGGAAGCGCCTTCTGACAACGCAGGGCGAAGGCGCTGGCGGCTCATTTCCATCAGGCCGAACTTGCTGATGGTGCCAAACTGCACGCGGGCGCGGTCTTGCCGCAGCGCGTCGCGCAAACGGTTTTCAACATCGCGGCGGTTGCGCGACTCTTCCATATCGATAAAGTCGATGACGATCAGACCGCCCAGATCGCGTAAACGCATCTGGCGCGCCACTTCGTCTGCGGCTTCAAGGTTGGTGCGGGTAGCGGTTTCTTCGATGTCGCCGCCTTTGATGGCTCTAGCCGAGTTGACGTCAACCGACACCAGTGCTTCGGTGTGGTCAATCACAATCGCGCCGCCCGATGGCAACTGCACGGTGCGTGCATAGGCCGATTCGATCTGGTGCTCGATCTGGAAGCGGCTGAACAGCGGTGCGTCGTCGCGGTAGCGCTTGACGCGGTGCTCGTGCTCGGGCATGACGTGAGCCATGAACTGTTTGGCCTGTTCGTACACGTCGTCGGTGTCAAACAAAATATCGCCGATGTCGCTGTTGAAGTAGTCGCGGATGGCGCGAATCACGAGGCTTGATTCCTGGTAAATCAGGAAAGCGCCTTTGCCGCCTTTGCCTGCGCCTTCAATCGCCGTCCAGAGCTTGATGAGGTAGTTCAGATCCCACTGCAACTCAGGCGCGCTGCGGCCAATGCCGGCGGTACGGGCAATGATGCTGGAGCCTTGCGGGTATTCCAGCTGATCCATATTTTCTTTAAGCTCGGCCCGGTCTTCGCCTTCGATACGGCGCGACACGCCACCGCCACGCGGGTTGTTCGGCATCAGCACCACGTAGCGGCCTGCCAGCGATACAAACGTGGTCAGCGCAGCACCTTTGTTGCCGCGCTCTTCTTTCTCGACCTGAACCATCAGTTCTTGGCCTTCGCGAATCACGTCTTGTATGCGCGCCTGGCTGACCGGCACGCCGGGGGTGAAGTAGTTCTTGGAGATTTCTTTAAACGGTAAAAAGCCGTGCCGGTCTTCGCCGTAATCGATAAAGCAGGCTTCGAGTGAAGGCTCGACGCGCGTGACGACGGCCTTGTAGATGTTGCCCTTGCGCTGTTCGCGCCCTTCAATTTCAATTTCGTAGTCGAGGAGTTTTTGTCCGTCAACAATCGCCAGGCGGCGTTCTTCAGCCTGCGTGGCGTTAATCAGCATCCGTTTCATGGTGCTCTTCCTTTTTCGTTATCGTCTCTCAAACCCAAAAATGGGCCAACGATGCCGAAGAAGACGTGATGCGAACGTGGGGAATTGCCGGAGAGCTTTTGACGCATGTGCGCCGACTGAAAAATCAGCCGGGCAGGTGGGTCGTAAGCGTAGGCGCGTGGATGGAGCGAGCCGGAGTCTAACAGGTATGTGCTACAAAAAAAGTAGCTGGTTGCGCCCGTATTACAGGGGCTGCAGGCTGATTTATGCCAAAAAACGGGGCCAAAAGGCACCGCCGGCACAGGCTAATCAGATAAAGCAGCGTTGTCATCAGGGGGCTAACTGTTAAAGGACTTGTTCTCACTGGATCCGTCTGCAGCCGGTTGCATGGGCTCGGGCTGCAAGCTTGGGTATTCCGTAGTTGTATTCGCAAAACATCGACTTGTTCTCGCGTGCAATCTGCCAGGCAAACGAGGTGCCTGGCACTCATCGTTTGCGGGCGATTACCTGCGTGGGCATCGACCTACCAGCCAAGGCTGCTTGTGGTTTGTGAATGGGCTTTTTCATTGCCACGGGACTTGTGTGGATTAAAATCCAGACAAATCAACCACTTAACAAGCGCATCGCTAGTGAAGAACATTATAAGCCCTCCTGTGCGTGAAGCTGCAGCCTCTGGCAGAGGGGCAAGCGTCACTGCGAATTCATCCCCATCCGCATCCCCATCAGCGGCTCGGGTCACGCTGCTTACCGTGACTGAAGACTACGCTGGCCAGCGGCTCGACAACTTCTTGATGCGCGAGCTTAAAGGCGTACCTAAAACCCATGTTTACCGCATCATCCGTAGCGGCGAGGTGCGCGTGAACAAGGGTCGGGCGCAGGCAGATACACGGCTTGAAAGCGGAGATGTGGTGCGCTTGCCGCCGGTGCGCACGTCGGAGCGCGCGGAGCAGAAGGCCGAAGCCATGGTCCAAGTGGTTGCGCGCCACGGTGCGACTTCAACGGTGGGTGGCTACGCGCCTGCGGCGGAGTTTCCGATACTTTTCGAAGACGATTTTGTGCTGGCCATAGACAAACCCGCAGGCGTGGCCGTGCATGGCGGCAGTGGTGTGAGCTTTGGCGTGATCGAGCAGTTGCGCATGGCGCGGCCCGAGGCGGATTTTTTAGAGCTGGTGCATAGATTGGACCGCGAGACCAGCGGCATACTACTGATCGCCAAGCGGCGCATGGCGCTCAAGCTGTTGCAAGAGCAGTTCAGAGAGCGCGAGACCGACAAGGTGTACTTGGCACTGGTCAAAGGCGACTGGGCCCCGAACAAGCGCGTGATCGACAAGGCGCTGCATAAGTACTTGGTCGAGGGAAAGCCAGGCACCTCCGGTTTAGGCGAGCGCCGCGTCAAGATCGTGCCGAACGAGCACCCTGACGCTATGCGCTCGGTCACGCTGGTCAAGGTCAAGGCGCAAATTCCGGCGAATGCCGGGTTACCCAATACGCCGTTCACGCTGCTAGAAGTGACCATCAAAACCGGCCGCACGCATCAGATTCGTGTTCATCTGGCGGGCGAGGGCCATCCGATTGCCGGGGACGACAAATATGGTGACTTTGAGTTGAACAAGGCTCTGCAAAAAACGCTGGCTGGCCAGGCTTCCTTAAAGCGCATGTTTCTGCACGCCTGGAGCCTGAAGTTCAACCATCCCAAACTACGTAAAGTTATTCATTTGCAGGCGGCGCTGCCCGATGAATTGCAGCAGTTTTTAGAGTTATTGGGCTCTGACTCCAATAACTCTAGGTAACCATATCGTTATGCCCACTCAATCATCCATTCGACACTTTGACCTGATTGCCTTCGACTGGGACGGCACGCTGTTTGATTCGACCAAAATCATCATTCGCTGTATTCAGGAAGCGGTGCGCGATGTGGGCGGCACGGTACCGACTGCTGAGGCTGCAGGCTATGTGATTGGCCTGGGCCTGCGGCAGGCACTGGCCCACGCCGCGCCAGACGTGTCGGTTGAAAAATACCCGGTGCTAAGTGAGCGCTACCAGCACCACTACGCGGCGCATGTCGATGACCTCAGCCTGTTCGATGGCGTGCTGCCCATGCTGGCCAGCCTGAAGGCGCGCGGCCATTTGCTGGCGGTGGCCACTGGCAAGTCACGGCGCGGGCTGGATGACGCGCTCAGGCGCGTCGAGATCAAAGGCGTGTTTGATGGCTCGCGCACAGCGGACGAAACAGCCGGTAAACCCAATCCCTTGATGCTGCATGAGTTGATGCGCGAGTTGGGTGTGGTGGCCAGCCGCACCCTGATGGTTGGCGACACCAGCCACGATTTGCAGATGGCCGTCAATGCCGGCTGCCCCAGCGTTGGTGTGAGTTACGGCGCGCATGAGCCGCAGGCTTTTGCCGCCCTGAAGCCCTTGTATGTAGCGCATTCCGCCCGAGACTTGGGCACCTGGCTGCTTGCCAACGGCTAAACCCAAGCTGCGCCTTTTTTCTTGCCTGTTATGAAAACACAGCTAGCCCTCTGCAATAGCCGCGATCTGGTGGATGCGGGGCAGGCCGTGCCTTTCGACGTGGTGTATGCAGACCAGACCTGCCGTGCCTTTGCCGTCCGCTTCAAGGGCCAGCCGCACGCCTACCTGAATCGCTGCACCCATGTGGCGATGGAGCTGGACTGGCAGCCCAATCGGATGTTTGACGACGGTGGCCAGTGGCTGCTGTGCGCCAGCCACGGCGCAGCCTACCAGCCAGACACCGGTCAGTGTGCTGGCGGGCCGTGTAACGGCGGGCTGGTCAAAATAACGCTGTCGGAAAAAGATGGCGTGGTTTACTGGCATTGTGCTTACAACCTCAAACCACCAGAGTTCTCATAGCCCCCTAAACTAAACCCCATGAACGATTCCAACCGCCCCGGCCCAAATGATCCTGATGGTGAACCTTTTCTGCGCTCCGACTTGGAGCAAAACCCCTCTGGAACACCCGACCCACGCACACAACCAGCGCCTGAAATGAGCATCAAAAAATCATCTTCCGACCCACTTGATGCACCCGGCTGGGAGCGCGTCACGCTTGAAAAGTTGGCCTTCGCTTCGCTCAACGAGCAAAAAGCCACGCGCCGCTGGAAAACATTTGTACGCCTGTCCTGGCTGGCCTTTTTTATTGTGCTGGTCTGGATAGTCCTGCACCGTGGCACACCCGCCGGCAGCGCCACCGTTGCGCATACTGCGGTGGTTGAGATCAAGGGTGAGATTTCGGCTGGCGCTGATGCCAGCGCAGAATTTATCAACGCCGCGCTAAAGGACGCGTTTGAAGACGACGCTGCCAAAGCGGTGGTTCTGCTGATCAATTCGCCTGGCGGCAGCCCGGTACAGGCCGGCATGATGAACGACGAAATCCGCCGCCTGAAGGCCAAGCACAAGAAGCCGGTTTACGCTGTGATTGAAGAAACCTGCGCCTCTGCGGCTTACTACATTGCCGTGGCGGCAGATAAAATTTTTGTCGACAAGGCCAGTATCGTCGGCAGCATTGGCGTGCTGATGGACGGTTTTGATTTTACTGGCCTGATGGACAAAATTGGTGTCGAACGCCGTCTGCTGACTGCGGGCGAGAACAAGGGCTTTATGGACCCCTTCAGCGCGCAAAGTGAAAAGCAGCGCGCCTTTGCGCAGGCCATGCTGAACCAGATTCACCAGCAGTTCATCAGCGTCGTCAAGGCTGGCCGTGGTTCGCGCCTGAAAGAAACGCCAGAGATGTTTAGCGGCCTGTTCTGGACCGGCGAGCAAGCCATTGAACTCGGTCTGGCCGACCAGTTTGGCACACTCGAATACGTGGCCAGGGAGATCGTCAAGACCGAAGAAATCATCGACTACACCCGCCGCGACAACGTCGCCGAGCGCCTGGCCAAAAAGTTTGGCGCGGCGATGGGTGAGGGTGCGATGAAAGCTTTTAAGGCGATACCAGTGCTGCGATAACCCGCAACTACTCAGCTCTCTGTAGGGTGGGCATCGCCCACGCAATCCCCGACTTGGCCCCATTCATGAAGTCAGCGTGGGCAGGCCGCAATGGCCCCGTTTTGTCACCCGCGACGGAGACAAAAAAAACCGCCCGGAGGCGGTTTTTTATTGAAGCTCAAGCCGCTTTTCTAGCCGTTCTATTCGCTCGACTAGCCTGTCATATCGAGTGTGTTGCGTCGCGCCCTCGGTGTACATGTCGCCCAAGTCGCGCTTGATGCCGCCAACTGCGGACTCCAGGTTCGTCAGGCGCTGCTTGATTTCGCGCACATCCTCTTTCACAGCGCCTACGTCGCTACGTATGGCTCTGAGGTGCTCCAAGATGAGGTTTTCGACGTTTTCCATCATTTTAGTTTACTCCTTTACGGTTTACATCAGTAGTGTCGGTTTAATCAATACCGAAACACCATAAAGCCAATGCTGATGCGGGTTACGAACGGTTCATGGGTGTCCACGATTTGAATTTGGCCAAAAAGTTTGGCGCGGGCGATAGGTGAGGGTGCGATGAAAGCTTTTAAGGCGATACCAGCGCTGCGATAGCCTGCAACAGTTCGCAGAAGCCTCCGTGGTGTCCATGGTGAAGTCCGTCGCTAAACTAATGACTTCACTCATCATTCCGAAGGGGTCGGCCGATGCGGCTCTAGCCGTGGTTGTGCCGAAAAATATCATGGCAACCGGACTGTGGACTAAAGAACAAATCAAGCTGGCGTTTCACTTGTACTGCCAACTCCCCTACGGTCGAATTTACGGACGCAATCCCGAAATCATGGCCTTGGCAAAAGTGATTGGCCGCACCTCTGACGCGGTAGCCATGAAGATGCTCAACATCGCCAGCCTTGATCCAGCTATCACCAACTCCGGTCGTACGGGTTTGGGCAACGCTTCGGCTTTGGACCGCGCGGTGTGGGACGAGTTTCACTCAGACTGGGAACGTTTGGCCGTCGAATGCCAACTACTGCGCCAGCAATTGGACAGCACCGCAGTAAATGAGGCAGAGTTTGAAAACGCTGAACCAATTCCAGACGATTTCACTGGCGAGACGCGGCAGGTTTTGACAACGCAACGCATCAAACAACATTTTTTCCGTCGAGCGGTACTCAGCAGCTACCGTGGTCGGTGCTGCATGTCGGGGCTTTCTGATTCCCGCTTGCTGATTGCCAGCCATATTGTTCCGTGGAGCAGCGACAAGGCGAACCGGCTAAATCCCAGCAATGGACTGTGCTTGTCTGCGATCCATGACCGTGCATTTGACAAAGGGCTAATATCTCTTAGCGATGATTTCAAGATCATTGTTTCTGATGACCTCAAACGACGTGACGATAGTTTCATCAAGGATGTTCTTTTGCCATTGAATGGCCAAATGATTGAACCACCGGAACGATTTTCGCCACAGCCAGAGTTCATCGTTTGGCATAGAGATCGAATTTTTTTAGACAACCGAATCTGACTGTTTGAAATGAAACTCACGGGAGACAATTTTTACCAAGGTATGTCTGATCAGCCAGATTGCTGCGGCAGTTGCGGTGCAAGAGTGGAGCAAATCGAGACAGCCATCATCGATGACGAACTCGTCTATGTTTGTCAGTGCCTTGGCTGCCATCGTGTTGTGGGAGTCGTTGATATGGGCGAGCTCGATCAACTTGAGGTGTCCTAATGCCCCGATCCCAACGGCAATTTTTATCGGGAACAGGAGCCAAGGTGTTTGTTAGCTTTAATGAATTTCAAGTGGGTTGCCCAGCATGAACATTCGGATCGAATACCTGTATCGAGATGCTGGCAACTACAAGAATTGGGGTGAGGTTGTATTTTCCAATCCGACCAGCATACCTATCAAGCGCGTAGAACAATTGGTGGGCGATGCATTGTTTGAGCGGCAGTACTTCATTGCCCATTCAGCCGGATTGCCTGACCTCCACTTCACCGAGTGCAGTATTGAGTTGGATCATGATTGGCATGAATTTCATGGGTTAGCCGAAACGGAAGATCCACCAAACGATTCGACTGGTAGAGGTGTCGAGCAACTGATCGAGTGCCTGCAAGTGGATCAGCTAATTTGATCAATCTCCAGACCGACGAAGATGCTGGTGAACGATTTCTATCGCCCAATGCAAAAAACGGTCGGCAGTCCCAGTGCGGCACTGGACTTGTCTCGCTTCCACTGACTGACCTGCATACTTTTCGACCAACCTGTATTCATGGTCAGGCCGCAGCTCAGTGCCAGTCGGGTGTTGCCTTGCAGCGCTTGCAACAGCGCCTGTAGCAGGGCGGTGTTGCGATAAGGCGTCTCGATAAAAATCTGTGTCTGACCGGTTTTCAGTGCCAGTGATTCAAGCTCCCTGATGCGCTGTGCGCGCTCGCCGCCATCTTGCGGCAGGTAACCGACAAACGCAAAATTTTGGCCGTTCAGCCCACTGGAGGCCAGAGCCAGCATCAGTGACATCGGGCCTGTCAGGGCGATAACCTGCATGCCCAAATCATGCGCAGCCCGAACGACAGACGAGCCGGGGTCGGCGATGGCTGGCATACCGGCTTCGCTGACCAGGCCGATGTCATGACCGTCCAATGCCGCTTTCAACAGCGGGCGCGCATCAAAGTTGCCAGTATGGTCGCCCTTTTTATGCACCTCACGCGGCAGCTCTTGAATCTGTAGCGTTTGAACAGGCTGACTAAGAGGCACCAGCTCGCCAACGCGCTTCAAATAGGCTCTGGTACTTTTCGCGTTTTCACATATAAAGTTGTTTAAGCGGGCGGCAATTTGCAGGGTTTGCAGCGGCATCACGTCTTGAATAGGGGCTTGTTGCTCGCAGCCAAAATCCAGGGGTGCAGGTACCAAGTAGAGTTTGCCTTTACCTGTGGTCATGATGCGGCCTTGCTTGAGAGCAGCTCAATGCCTGCGGCTCTGAGCATCTGGCAGGTCCTGATCAAAGGCAGGCCGACCAGTGCGGTGGGGTCGTCGCTTTCAATCGCTGCCAGCAGCGTAATGCCGAGTCCTTCGCTTTTGGCGCTGCCCGCGCAGTCGTAGGGTTGTTCGGCGCGCAGGTAGTTTTCAATCTCGTCATCTGTCAGGTCGCGAAAAGTCACTTTGACGGCGGCCAGGCTGCTTTGCTCGAAACCACTCTCTTTGCAGACCACCGCTACCGCTGTCTGAAAAATCACTGTCTGGCCACGCATCTGGCGCAATTGCGCGACGGCGCGCTCATGCGTGCCGGGCTTGCCAAGCGGCTGGCCATGCAGGTCTGCCACCTGGTCCGAGCCTATGACCACGGCATCAGGCGCTGCGTCAGCCACTGCGTGTGCCTTGGCCAAGGCCAGGCGTGCAGCCAGAACGGAAGGTTTTTCGCCTGGCAAAGGGGTTTCGTCCACATCGGGGGTCAGTACTTCAAAGGGGATTTGCAAACGCTGCAACAGCTCGCGGCGGTATCGGGATGTCGAGCCCAATATCAGGCGGCGGTTTGGTGGTGGATGGGGGGAAGTCATGCCGTGATTCTCTTACACTACACGCATGATTCCATTTCCAGATCAATACGATATGTTGTTGCTTCGCCTTGCCGTGCTACAGCACTGTCTGCGGCTTCGCGCCTAATCTCCTATCGATCTGAAACTGGAATGACCATACAGCTTCAAGCCAGCCGCCTCAATATGCAGGCATTTGCACAGCAGGGCGAGGCCCTTGTAGAAACCACGCCGCTGCACGATCTGCATCGCCTGACGCAGGAGGCGCATCGGGCGCATGAGGTGCGGCCTGAGTCGGTTGTCAAATGGCGAGCGCTGGGTGAGTTGCGCGAGCGTACAGGTGCCGAGGCAGATGTCTGGTTGCGGCTAGAGATCAACACCAGTATTGCCCTGACCTGCCAGCGCTGTATGCAGCCGGTCTTGATGCCGCTTGAGGTCGATCAGTGGTACCGCTTTGTGGCCACGGAAGGCATCGCCATGGCGCAAGACGATGCCTCGGAAGAGGATTTGCTGGTCATGGAGCCACTGTTTGACTTGCTGGCCTTGTTGGAGGACGAGTTGCTGATGGCGTTGCCGCTGGTGCCCATGCATGAGCAGTGCCCTGAGAGCCCCTCACAGGCCAGCCAGCCACTCCAGGAAAAGGATGAAGATGAGACTGCTGGAAAACCAAACCCTTTTGCAGTTTTAGCCCAGCTCAAGAAGAAGTAAAGGGTTTTTCCCGTGAGACGGCTTGTCGGGCTATAATCAAAGGCTTCGCGTACTGTCTGGCAATGTTAGCCAAGCCCCGGGATTTCATGCGATCCTTGGCTTTCCAAATTTCAGAAGTTGGTGCGCAATGAATTACCAATCCTTAAACCCTTACCCCTCAGGAGCGGATTATGGCCGTCCAGCAGAACAAAAAATCACCTTCCAAGCGCGGCATGCATCGCTCGCACAATGCGCTCAACGTGCCGGGCATCGCAGTGGAATCCACCACTGGCGAAATCCATTTGCGTCACCACATCAGCCCGACCGGTTTTTACCGTGGTCGCAAGGTGCTGAAAACTAAATCAGAAGCTTAAACCCAGCTTCAAAGTACTGGCCCGCACTTATCCTGCGGGCTTTTCTTTTGCTACCTGCTTTGGCTTTAAATCCACCCCTTGTTCAGTTGACTGCACTGACAGTGGCCTCTTTCCGGTTGCCTGCATGATCCGAATCGCTGTTGATGCCATGGGTGGCGACATTGGTCCCGCCGTCACTATTCCCGCCAGCCTGGCATTTCTGGATGGCCATCCAGATGCCGAACTGATCGTTGTCGGTCAGCCGCTGGTGCTTGCTACCCATCCGCAGTACGCCCAACTGAAGGCGCATGCCCGTTGCCAGGTAGTGGAGGCCAGCGAGGTGGTCGCCATGGACGACCCGATTGAAATTGCACTGCGCCGCAAGAAAAACTCTTCGATGCGCGTTGCCGTCAATCAGGTCAAGGATGGCACAGCCCAGGCTGCAGTATCTGCTGGCAATACCGGGGCGCTGATGGCGATTGCCCGCTATGTGCTTAAAACCATGGACGGCATCGACCGGCCCGCCATCGCCAGCCAATTGCCCAACGCCATCGGCGGTGCCACAATCGTGCTCGATCTGGGGGCTAATGTGGACTGCACCGAAGGGCATCTGTTGCAGTTTGCCGTCATGGGTTCTGCCTTGGTGGCCGCGATCACGGGCAAATCCGCGCCCAGTGTTGGCCTGCTTAATATTGGTCAAGAAGCAATAAAAGGTAGCGAAATCATTAAAAAAGCTGCTGAATTGCTCCGATCTGCCGCTAATTCTGGCGATCTTAATTTTTATGGCAATGTCGAGGGTAACGATATTTTCAAGGGAACGACAGATATCGTGGTTTGTGACGGGTTTGTCGGCAATGTGGCGCTCAAAACCAGTGAAGGCCTTGCCGGCATGATAGTGAGTTTCATCAAGGCGGAGTTTTCGCGCAACATCTTCACTAAATTTGCTGCCTTTGTGTCCTATCCGGTGCTAACTGCATTTAAAAATCGTATGGATCACCGACGTTATAACGGTGCCGCGTTGTTGGGCTTGCAGGGCCTGGTATTCAAGAGCCATGGCTCTGCAGATGCCTTCGCCTTTGAGCGTGCCCTGAGTCGGGCTTATGATGCGGCTCTGAACCAACTGCTTGAGAAGGTTAGTGGGCGGATTGCCCGCGCAGCACCATTGCTGGCTACAGCAAAGCCTGCTGACGCAGAAAGCACTTCCAGCACTTCCTCAGGGCGGATTGAGCCAGCAGCCCCGATATCGACTCACTGAAACATCTGACATACTTTTCAATCAATGGCCCGATATTCACGCATTACTGGCACTGGCAGTTATCTCCCGCCACGCCGTTTGACCAATGCCGACCTGGCCTTAGAACTAGCTACCAAAGGCGTTGAAACTTCGGACGACTGGATTGTGGAGCGCACCGGCATCCACGCCCGCCACTTTGCTGCGCCAGATGTATGCAGCAGCGACCTCGGGGTGGAAGCGGCCAAAAAAGCGCTTGAGGCGGCAGGCTTGCTACCTGGTGATATTGATCTCATCATTGTTGCGACATCCACACCCGACATGGTGTTCCCGTCGGTGGCCTGCATACTGCAAAACAAGCTCGGCATTGCTGGCTGCGCCGCATTTGACGTGCAGGCGGTTTGCAGCGGTTTTGTGTATGCCCTGACGGTTGCCGATGCCATGATCCGCACTGGTTCGGCCAGCAAAGCGCTGGTGATAGGTGCTGAAGTGTTCTCCCGCATTCTTGATTTCTCAGACCGCACAACCTGTGTGTTGTTTGGCGACGGTGCCGGTGCTGTGGTGCTGGAGGCGTCAGACACACCTGGCATTCTCGCCAGCGATCTTCATGCCGACGGCAAGCATGCCGGCATATTGTGTGTACCCGGTACCGTGTCTGGCGGCAAAATTTTGGGTGATCCGCTGCTCAAGATGGACGGTCAGGCAGTGTTCAAACTGGCCGTTGGCGTTTTAGAGAGCGCAGCGCGCGCAACGCTGGCAAAGGCCAATCTGAAGGATGCCGACATCGACTGGCTGATTCCACACCAGGCCAACATCCGCATCATGCAGAGCACTGCCAAAAAGCTAAAGCTGCCACTTGAAAAGCTGATCGTCACCGTCGACCAGCATGGCAACACGTCTGCTGCATCCATTCCGCTGGCGCTTGATGCTTCAGTGCGCAGTGGCAAGATCAAAAAGGGAGACACCCTGATGTTGGAAGGCGTGGGCGGTGGCTTCACGTGGGGCGCGGTGCTTCTCAACTATTGAGATGGCTGTGCCTGACGCTCAACAGAACACGGGTGACAGCGTGAATGTCAAGCGTCTCAGACCGCGCGACTATGTTCTTGCACTAGGGCTGCTGGTGGCTTTTACCTTGGCGGGATGGAAAATCTTCACCCGCTTGCCCGCCGAAAATTTTCAGGCCGCACAGCCGCAGCAAACGCCTTCTCCTTTAGGCGTTCCCGGAAAAGCTGCAAGTACTTTGTCTGCCGCAGGCCAGCCGGAACAGCTTTCGCAGGACGGCCGATTCAGATTCAACGCGCAGTTTGTCTCGGGCGCTCCTGGTCAGGCGGTTCACGCTGCGTCGCTGGTTGAGTTGAATGATGGGCGTTTGCAGGCAGTATGGTTTTCCGGCTCGCGCGAAGGTGCGGGTAATGTGACGATTCAAACCGCCGTGATGGATCAGTCCACGCAGCGCTGGGGCGCGCAGAGAACGCTGCTTGACCGGCAGCATCTTCAGCAGGGTCTGTGGCGCTATATCAAAAAACTTGGCAATCCGGTCATTGCCCGCATGCCTGACGATTCGCTCACGCTCTGGATGGTGAATGTTTCTCTGGGGGGATGGGCTGGCAGTTCCATCACCTGGCTGCGCTCCACCGACGAAGGCCTCAGCTGGAGCACTCCCCGAAGGTTGGTGACCTCGCCTTTCCTCAATATCAGCACCCTCGTCAAGGGCGCACCGATTTTTTATGAAAATGGGCAAATCGGCTTGCCGGTGTATCACGAGTTTGTGAGTAAATTTGCTGAAATCCTGCGCATCAGCCCCCAGGGGCAGGTGCTTGATAAAACCCGCATTCCCGGCAGCCAGACCAGCCTGCAACCGGTGGTGCTGGGGGCAAGTCCAACGCAGGCGCAGGTTTATATGCGCTCGGGAAAAGCCATCGCCGTGATGACTTCAGCTACGGATGATGCGGGCAAGACCTGGTCCGCTACCCGCGCCACTCCCTGGATTAACCCGGATTCGGCACTGGCCGGCGTGGTGACCGGCACCGGTCAGCAGTGGCTGGCCTTGAACACCCATCCCAAAAATCGCGAAGTCCTAGCCTTGTTGCAGAGCCCTGCCGGTGGCTCATTTGAGGGTGCAATTCCCTGGACCGTGGAGGCGTCGCCCGATCCCGAAGTACGCTTGTCAGTCGGCGACTACGAACGCCTGCTGGGCGATGAACTCAAGGCCCGCGGAGCCAGCCCAGCGCAGGCCCAGGCCTATATTGTAAGCGCCAAACGCCAGCTGTGTGGCGCAGACACCTGTGCCCAGGAGTTTTCCTACCCTTATCTGCTGCAAAGCCGCGATGGCTATCTGCATCTGGTCTATACCTGGCACCGCAGCCGCATCAAGCATGTCCGGCTCGATCCCCTGCAAGTCCTTCAACCTGACGCTGCTTCGCCAGCCCTACGCCATGCTGCTCCCGCCGCTCACTGACCTGGTGGCCCTGCTCGGCATTAATCTGGTGTTGTGCGCAGCGGGCTTGCGCTTGCTGACCAGCCGGTGTGGCGTCGCCCGGTGGGCGAAATGGGTCGTACTCGTCTGTTTTGTGCTTTTGTGGGTTCCCGTGGGTGCCGCGCATCTGCCGCTGCTGGCCTATATCCGGGGCATCAGTTCGGACCTGAGCATCACGCTGGTGGCGCTGGCCTGCTTCGGCTTGTCTCAACGTTTGTTTAAGCTTCCAGCCATCGCCAGCCGGGAAAAAATGGCCTTGAACGGCGTCATCGCAGTGGCCGCCGTATTTTTATACCCGGTGGCCTTGGGTTGGGGTGATTGGGATGCATACCGGCTCGGTTGGGGCAGCTATGGCATGTTGCTTGGTCTGCTGGCACTGGTATTTGCTTTTTGGTATCAAGGCTTGCGTTTGCTGCCGCTGCTAATCGCGCTGGCCTTACTGGGTTGGGTAGCGGGCATCATGGAGTCGGGTAATTTATGGGACTACCTCATAGACCCGTGGCTGGTGGTATTTGCCTTCTTTAGAATATTCAGTGAAAAAGTTTTTAAAAATAGTCGCTAGAGGGGAAGTTGTTTGAAATCGTTTGCTTTTGTTTTTCCTGGTCAGGGCTCGCAGTCGGTGGGCATGCTGGACGCGTGGGGTGATCACCCCGTCGTTATGCAAACCCTGGCGGAAGCGTCCGACGCACTGGCCGAAGATATCGGCCAGCTCATCAAAAACGGCCCCAAGGAAGCGCTGGCCCTGACCACCAACACCCAGCCGGTGATGCTGGTTGCTGGTGTGGCCGCCTACCGGGCGTGGATGGCTGAGACCGGTGCGCTACCTGCTGCTGTCGCCGGGCATTCGCTGGGCGAGTATTCCGCGCTGGTGGCGTCAAGCGTTTTGACGCTCGCACAGGCCGCACCGTTGGTGCGCTTTCGGGCGCAGGCCATGCAGGATGCCGTACCTGTAGGTAGGGGTGCCATGGCTGCCATTCTTGGCATGGATGCGGCCAAAGTCATTGAAGGTTGTGCCGAGGCACTGCGCAGCTTTGGCGCTGGCACCCAGGAGGTTGTCGAGGCGGTCAATTTCAACGACCCATTGCAAACTGTTATCGCTGGCAGCAAGGCCGCCGTGGACAAAGCTTGTGAAGTCCTCAAGGCCAACGGTGCCAAGCGCGCCTTGCCGTTGCCGGTTTCTGCGCCTTTCCATTCCAGCCTGATGAAACCAGCGGCTGAAAAACTGAAAGAAAAGCTATCTGGCATCCAGTTTGCTGCACCGCAAATCCCTGTCATCAACAATATTGACGTGGCGATTGAGCATGATGCGGAGCGTATTCGCGCCGCGCTATACCGTCAGGCATTCGGCCCTGTGCGCTGGGTTGAATGTATTCAGGCCATCAAGGCCAGCGGGCTTGTAAATATTGTTGAATGTGGCCCGGGTAAAGTGCTGGCAGGACTGGTCAAAAGAATTGATCCTGAGTTGACCGGTGCGCCCCTGTTTGATCCGGCATCAATGGCCGCAGTGAAGGAGTTCTTAGCATGAGTGAAGTGAAGTTTGAAGGACAGGTTGCACTGGTTACCGGTGCATCGCGCGGCATAGGCGCAGCCATTGCGCTGGAGTTGGCTAAAAAGGGTTTAAAGGTCATTGGCACGGCCACCAGTGATGAAGGTGCAGCCAAAATCAGCCAAGCGCTGGCGGCGTTTCCAGGTTGTGCAGGTAAAAATTTGAATGTGAATGATGCTGCCGCTGCCGAGCTGCTGATTGACGCTATTGTCAAGGAGCATGGCGGTTTGCAGGTGCTGGTCAACAACGCCGGCATTACCCGCGACATGCTGGCCATGCGCCTGAAAGACGACGACTGGGATGCGGTGCTTGAAACCAATCTCAAAGCGGTGTTTCGCATGAGTCGCGCTGTGATGCGCACCATGATGAAGCAGCGTTATGGCCGCATCATCAGCATCACCTCGGTGGTCGGGGCAACCGGCAATGCCGGGCAGTCGAATTATGCTGCGGCCAAGGCTGGCGTGGCCGGCATGACGCGCGCGCTGGCGCGTGAATTGGGTTCGCGCAACATCACGGTCAACTGCATCGCACCGGGTTTTATCGAAACCGACATGACAGCCAAGCTGCCGCAGGAGCAGCAAAAGATTCTTCTCGGACAGATTCCGCTGGGCCACCTCGGCAAGCCGCAAGACATAGCGCATGCCGTAGCATTTGTGGCTAGCCCGCAGGCGTCTTACATCACGGGTCAGGAAATTCACGTTAACGGCGGCATGTACATGTAGTCTGGTTATTGGAGTCAGGCGCAAAAACCCTCATGGAAGTAACGCTTTGCCAGTGGTAAAACACGGCGAGCTGGAGGCCGGTTTTTATCTGTCCGGGCCAGCGGACTCTAACGCGCTAAAATCACGGATTAATTCACAACCCTTAGAGGGAACTATGAGCGATATCGAAGCACGCGTTAAGAAAATCATTGCCGAGCAACTTGGCGTGGAAGAAGGTCAAGTTACCAGCGAGAAAGCC
>Ga0209702_10003905_pt1 | contig 22665 bp, 21 predicted proteins | sample FRY01_FD_187210 | JGI IMG/M metagenome (GOLD analysis project Ga0209702, IMG submission 187210) | Freshwater microbial communities from Lake Fryxell liftoff mats and glacier meltwater in Antarctica - FRY-01 (SPAdes) (version 2) | ecosystem: Environmental > Aquatic > Freshwater > Ice > Glacier... | reverse complement strand
TGACAAAGCAGGCTGTAATCCTATCTCATCTGTTATGCTATCTCATCTGTCATGCTGACGTTAGGAAGCATCTCTCTTCATCGTGTTTTGAGCCATTGGCAATGAGACCCTTCGTTCTTCAGGGTGACAAAGCAGGCTGTAATCCTATCTCGTCTGTTATGCTATCTCATCTGTCATGCTGACGTTAGGAAGCATCTCTCTTCATCGTGTTTGAGCGTTGAGCAATGAGACCCTTCGTGCCTCAGGGTGACAAAGCAGGCTGTAATCCTATCTCGTCTGTCATGCTGACGTTAGGAAGCATCTCTCTTCATCGTGTTTGAGCGTTGAGCAATGAGACCCTTCGTGCCTCAGGGTGACAAAGCCATTTGTCATGGTATCCCGTTTGTCATGCTGACGTTAGGAAGCATCTCTTTTCTGCACCCAAGGCTATCTATGCAAACAAGATCCCTCTCTTCATCGTGTTTGAGCGTTGAGCAATGAGACCCTTCGTTCTTCAGGGTGACAAAAACCGTCTGCAAACCGAGCATGACAGAACGAAAAAGATTCCGACTTCGCTCAACCAAGCGCGGGAAACTGAAATCAAGAACTAACCCAATTCTCAATAATCTTCAATCCCTCAGGAGTCAGCAGGCTTTCGGGATGAAACTGAACACCGCAAACATCAAACTTGGTGTGACGAATGGCCATTACCTCACCGTCATCATCGGTTGCGGTGACTTCCAACTCGGCAGTAACGGTATCCTTATCTATTACCCAAGAATGGTAACGGCCAGTTTCAATTCTGCATGCTAATGTGGCAAACAACGGTTCTTCATTATCAAAGATGTTGACAGGAATAGCAACACCATGATGCACTTGGCTTAGGTTCTTGAGACTAGCTCCAAAGGCTTCGCCAATGGCTTGATGACCGAGACAAACTCCCAGAATTTTCTTCGTTGGGGCGTATTTCTTAATGAGTTCGGGCATGATGCCCGCATCTTTCGGTAATCCTGGGCCGGGTGAGAGAATGATGGCGTCAAACGCGTCAACTTCGCTCAGCAAGATCTCATCATTGCGCTTCACCACAATATCATCGCAAAACTGCTCCACGTAGTGAACCAAGTTAAATGTGAAGGAATCGTAATTGTCGAGGATGAGTATTCTCAAGGTGGATGCGAAATGAAATTCAGCGGAGCTAATGTGCGAATAATCTTAACCGCAAAGACGCGAAGATTTTGCCAAGTGCGCAAAAGTTATTTCAATCCTACGAACTACTGGTCGCTTATCGCTATTTTTCCCAAATGAAAAAAGCGATTCACACCACGAAAGCCCCTGCGGCAATTGGCCCATACAGTCAGGCCATTCTTGTAAACGGCTTTTTATACACCGCTGGTCAGGTGGCTCTTATACCAGAAACGGGCGAGTTGGACATGGCCACCATTGATGTAGAAACCACCCGCGTGATGGAGAATTTGAAAGCTATTCTCACCGAGGCTGAAATGGATTTTACCCATGTGATTAAGACCAGCATCTTCCTTTCTAGTATGGATCTTTTTGCTGCGGTTAACGCCATCTACGGAAGCTATTTTCCCGAAGGAAGCTTTCTGCCAGCACGCGAAACTGTTGCCGTTGCTGGTTTGCCTAAGGGTGTAAATGTGGAGATTAGTGTGGTGGCGTTTAAGGGCTGAGTTATTGCTTCACAAATCGCCTCACCCCACTTCCCTTTTCTGTTCGGATGTTGATGAAATAGCTTCCGCGACTCAGTTTCGATACATCAAGTGTATTTCCGTTAGAGAACGAGCTTTCCGACTCACTCACCATTCTGCCCGAAACATCCATGATAGAATGCCCGATAACCGTTTCGGTCAATCCTGTTAACTGAATGGCATCCGTAGCAGGATTTGGATACACATTGAAGTTGATAGTTGGCTGTTCCTTAATGCCAACTGATGCAAGGTCGGCATTCACATAAATAGCGCCTTCGTCTCCAACTAAGAACGTGATAGAATCGCTGTGGGAAGCGATGTCGTTTATCGGTTTTGATACGCTATTCCAGTTCCAGAAACCACCGCTGTTGTCGACTATCACACCTTCGGTATTCGTGTTGGTTTCTATTCCACCCAAAAAGGCCGTTCCGTTATCATTGATATGTGCCGCATTCATCTTTGGGTAGTAAAAGGTGGCAGTTTCTAGGTCAATATCCCAAGTAAGACCATTATCAGTACTGATCATGATGCCAAAACTCTGGTTATTGCGATGCGTGGCACGAATGCTACCATCCGCATGAAAAATGAAATCGGTAATTGCCGAATCGCCAGCAACGTTGGGAATGGTGTCCCAGTTCGATCCGCCATCTGTGGTTCTCAGCAGTATTCCATCAACAGTACCTGCCAGGCCCAACTGCGCGTTTTTGAATTCAATGGCGGAAACCCATCCTTGACTGTTCCAGTTCTCAGAATCATTGGTGGTGACCCACGTTCCGTTAGAGAACTTGTCAATGATGTGTCCTTGAAAACAGCCGGCACCCCCGGCAAAGCCGTTGTCTTCATCAAAAAAGAAAAGCGAGGTGGTCTGACAGAAACCATTGGTGGCAAGTTCCAATAATTGCCAATTCAGTCCTCCATCAACCGTTTGAAAACCGCCACCCCAAACACCGGACATGATGATGCCGTGGCCTTCAGAGAACCAGTGCATATCAAAAATATCAATGCCCTGCCAACTACTGTTCGGAAAGGAGTCGAGCAGCATTTCGCTCCATGTTGCGCCACCATCAACGGTTTTGAGGAGTACACTGTCTCCGCCCACGTATCCGATCTCGGCAGAAACGAACTGGATGGTTTTCAAATTCCGATTGGTCGGAGTTGGTACTTCCGTCCATACCGACTGGGCCATGGCACCAATATACATGGATGAGAATGCGAGAATTACAGGAATGGTTTTCATGATAAGGCAGTTTTAGTGATGGATGAATATTACGCCAACAAAATTGGTGAACTGCCAACTGTTGCTGTTAGGAATTCTGGCCTTTTACTGATGAATTTGCTCCACGGAGGTTTGCAGCTCCGAAGGCGTGAGTCCGCTCTTCTTCTTCACAAATGCTGAGAAGCTTGAAGGACTATCGAAGCCTAACGAGTAGGCTATTTCCTTATGCGATTCTTGCCCGAAGAGCAGCATTCGCTTTATCTCCAGAATGAGCCGCTGATGAATGGCCTGCAACGGAGAAACACCCAAATGCTGCTTGGTGAGAAGGCCCAGTTTCTTCTCGCTCAGGTTCAACTCCGTGAGATAAAACTGAACCGAATGCTGCTCCTTAAAGTTGCCATCAATCAGCTGCAAAAAGCGATGGAGCTCAGAATTGGACACCGCATCCTTCACGTTCTCAGCCTTGCTCATAGACAGCAAATCAAACAGCAGCACCTGAAGTAGATGAATGTTCCGTTCAGTATCGGCTTTCAGATTGAATTGGTCTAGCAGTAGCGACATCTTCGTAAACTGGACGGCATCGTTTTCAAACACAACTCCTCCTACTCCATTCCACATTCTATCGCGCAGCCTACTGAGCAACGTTGGCGACATAACGGATTCAGAAAGGAACTGAATCAAACGACCTTGAGAGCCTGGAGCTCTTTTGAGCAGATGAATCTGATTGGGATGAACGATGTAACAAGCAAGATTCCTAACAGAACTTTCCTGAAAATCAATTAGCTGGATGCCACCGCCAGCTTCAAAGAAAATAATCTCGTAGTAATTGTGGCGGTGCTTCTGGGTAAAGTCGTACTCGTTGCTGTGCGAAATGGCCCGTATGTAAAGCGGAGAAGTTCCCGCGTGCAGGTTATGAACGGGGATTTCAGGGTTATTGGATGCCGAAGCCATGTTGACCAAGGTACCAACTATTCATATAAGTAGAATCGAATTGAGAAGAAAGCTGGTCAGCCGAACGCTTAAGCGCATCTACGCCCAAATCTTGGAGAAATCGAATTCGACCGAACAATCTTCCAAGTTGAAAACGAACTTTTCCGTACCTGTTTTCAGCTTCAGTTCATACGCTTTCCCATTCAATTGAAAAACCTCGACCTGTTCATCTTCCGGTGATACGATGACGTAGTATTTCACTCCCTCATCCTCATAAAGGTCGTATTTGAGGGTTCTGTCTTTCTTTTGTGTGGATGGCGAAAGAATCTCGAAAATCACGGTGGGTGCAAAGTCGATGTAATTCTCGTTGCCGCTTTCTTGGCAGATGATGCTCACATCAGGCTGCACAACGGTTGTTTCGCTTATCTTCCAATCAACAGGCATGATTGCTTCACATTTCCCGCAATCATCCATCAATTCGTTCAACAACCTTGTTATCAGCGTATTGAGCCGCTGATGTTTGATAGACGGCCCGGGCGACATGGCATAAGGAACGCCATGGATAATTTCCCAGTTACCTTCCCAAAGAAGGTAATTTTTATAGGTGTATTCTGGCAGATGTTCTGCTTTTATGCCAAATCCCATGGTGCGGTGCTTTCAGACAAATATAACGATAAGCGAGGCGAGAAAAGGTTATCGGTTATTGGGTTCAGGGCAATCGGGTTAGTGGTTATTAGGGACAGGACACTCTGAGCTTTAAAAACTACGCCTCGTCCAAGCAATGAAGTTAGCTTTCTGCATATCAGACGCGTTTGGCATTTTGTGCGGCCAACGCGTGCGGTAGTACCTGTCCTCATCGGTAGGCGTTAACTGAACCTTGTGCGTATCGTCTTCCGAATTGGTGGTGAGGGTGATGGTCTCCTCCTCAAAGTATTTGCACCATTCCTTCAGGTTTCCGAGAATACGGATGCCGTTGATAGACACAATTTCATCGCCCAATTTCAGCCTTGCTTTGGATGCTATAGAATCGGGAGCGATGTCGGTAATCCGTGCCGATCTTTCCTTGATGTATTCGACCTTAAACCCGAAACGGTTCTCAAAATAAAGCCGCGAACGCGTATCGCGCACCTCAATACCAACGTGACCCAGTAGCTCATGCAACTCCGCCTCAATATTCTTTACACCATAGTAGTAGTCCTTAAAGAACTGCTCGTACGAACGACCACCAATCTCTTCAATCACATCCTGATAATCCTTCTCGCCATAACCAATTCCCTTTTTACCGAAACGCTCGTAAAGCAAACGCATAGCTGCCATCAGCCCCTTTTCGTTGTTCGTGTCGCGCAGCAAAGAGATATCGAGCATCATGGCCAATAGTGCGCCTTCATTGTAAATGGAGGTTTTTCTATCCGGAATTCCTTTTTGATAACCATCCAACCATGTATCGAAACCGCTATCGGCTACCGAAAGATTGAACCTACCGTAGTTATGAAAGTGGCGCTGCAAAAGGGTGTGAATGTTCTTGAAAAACTCGAAATCACTGAAACATTGGGCTTGGTATAGGAACAAATCGCCAGCATAAGTAGTGACACCTTCGGCCACAAATCCCAAACGGGTATAATTTTCTTTGGTGTAATCGTATGGCTGCATCTCAATGGGGCGCAGCGTCTTCACATTCCACGTATGAAAAAGCTCATGCGAACTCACTCCTAAAAACTCATCATAAAGCACAGGTTTAAGAATATCGTAACTCGGCCCAAGCACGATGACGGTCGAATTTTGATGTTCCACACCATGATAGGTTTGGTAGGTCCTAATCTGATAGAGGAAATGATATTCCTTAACCGGAAAATCTCCCATTGCATCAATCTGAACCTGCGTAAACTTCCTGAAATCATTCAGAATGCGCTCCCAATCGGGCTTAAACTCTCCCTGAAACCAAATATGAAAAAGCGTATCGGAAATGGTATAAGACTGATGCTGAAGACCATTACTCGCTATGAAAGGACTATCGGCCAACTCATGAAAATCCTTTACCTTATAACGGTTCTTACCAACGGAACGCATTCCAGTTGCCACTGTCCAATCGGAAGGAATATCCAACTCTAACGTAGCAGGTTGATTAATGCGCTCTGGCACATACATCAAGCAATTGATAGGATTCACATACAACTGAAGATGATCCACAAAGGTGCTGCCACCGTTCAACTCATCCGCAAAATAGTTGTAAGCCACTTTCACAGAAGTGCTACCGTTGGTTTCTACTTCCCAAAGATCTTTGGTCAGTTTCCTAAACGAAAGCGCTTCGCCAGATTTCGCGAAAGCTTGGAAACGCTGCACGTTCTTGGCAAAATTCCCCAATTCATAACGGCCCGGCCTCCAAGCTGGCAACTGAAACTGCACCGTATCCGAATCCACTTCCGAAACTGTCAATTCAACCTCTACAAAATGCCGATGTGGTTCGCTGTAAATGATTTTGTACTCCGTCCTTCCTTCCATGGCTGCAAATGTATTAGAACGGTAGAAAAGTTATTCGCTATTGGGTTATTGGTTACTGACGTATTCTTCGTGAGACCCTTCGTTGCTCAGGGTGACAGCAGCATTTCTTCATAGCTGCCCTTCTTGTTTCCCTTACACAAGCACATACACGCAAATCACGATATTCACAAATGCACTGCCCCGTTTGTCACCCTGAGGAACGAAGGGTCTCGCAGTTACAATCATTTGCGATATGGTTATGGGTTACTAACGAATGATGCTCGAATAGCCTTTAGCTGAGTAACGAGTAACGCAATAACCAATCAAAGTATATTTGCCGCCATGGGTAGAAGGAATAAAAACGAGGTGATTGAGAATGTCACCATTCTCGACATTGCAGACAAAGGACAAGCCGTGGCGCGTATCAACGACATCGTTACGTTCGTCAAAGGTGTGGTTCCTGGTGATGTGTGCGATATTCAGATTAAGAAGAAGCGCAGAAGCTATTGGGAAGGCCACGTGCTAAAAATTACCACCCCCTCTCCTATTCGCATTGAAGCGAAGTGCAAGTATTTTGGTGTGTGTGGTGGCTGCAAATGGCAGAATCTGAGCTACGAAAAGCAGCTTGAATTCAAGGAAAAGCAAGTAAAGGATTCGTTGCAGCGAATCGGCAAAGTGAATATTGAGGTTATCGAACCAATTTTGGGTTCTAAGAATGTGTTCAACTACCGCAACAAGTTGGAATTCAGCTTCTCGCACAGAAGATGGCTCACGCAGGAAGAAGTGGATAGCGGTGAGGTTTTCGATGATGTGCCTTCGCTTGGTTTCCACGTTCCCGGAAGGTGGGATAAGGTGCTTGACGTGAAAGAATGTCACCTACAGGAAGAACCGAGCAATGCCATCCGAAACCGTGTTCGTGATATTGCGCTTGCTAATCAATTCTCCTATTACAATCTAAACGAGCAGACTGGTTTTCTCCGCAATTTGACCGTTAGGAGCACCATGACCAACGAGTGGATGGTGATTCTGAGCGTGGCCGAAGATCGCCCAAACGACATCAAACTCATTCTCGATACGTTGGTAGCCGAGTTCCCGCAACTCACTTCCGTTCTTTATGTAATCAACGACAAGCCAAACGATACCATTGCCGATTTGGATATTCAGGTTCATGCTGGTAACGACCATATTATGGAAGAAATGGAAGGTCTGAAGTTTCGGGTTGGACCCAAGTCGTTCTATCAAACCAATGGTCCACAGGCTTACGAACTCTACAAGGTTACCAGAGACTTTGCTGGCCTCACCGGCAAAGAAGTCGTGTATGACCTCTATACTGGAACTGGTACTATTGCGCAATTCGTAGCCAAGCAAGCCGCCAAAGTGGTTGGTATTGAATACGTTGAGCCCGCCATTGCCGATGCCAAACTCAATGCCACCATGAATGGAATTGAGAATACTTCGTTCTACGCAGGCGATATGAAAGACATTTTCACGCCCGAACTCATCGCCAAAGAAGGCAGACCCGATGTTGTCATAACCGACCCTCCGCGTGCTGGCATGCATCCTGACGTCATTGCCCGTTTGAATGAATTGAAGCCGCAACGTATCGTTTATGTAAGCTGCAACCCTGCCACCCAAGCGCGCGACATTCAGTTGCTGAGTGAGAATTATGTGGTGAAAAGATTACAGCCAGTGGATATGTTCCCGCACACGCATCATGTGGAAAGCGTTGCGCTACTTGAATTGAAGTAATTTCTATCTAGTCTCATTCTCATTATTACCTTTGCGGCAGATTTCATCCTTCCTCAAATAGTTTGCATGGTGCATTTATTGGATGGTTGAAAAATCCAAAAGCACATTATGCCGACATTTAAAGAGTTAGGCCTTCGGGCCGAAATCGTTCAGGCGCTGGACGAATTAGGATTTGAAACTCCTACACCTATTCAGGAAAAAGCGATTCCGCAAGTATTAGATTCTAAGAAAGATCTAATTGCACTTGCACAAACAGGAACTGGAAAAACAGCAGCGTTCAGCTTGCCCGTTCTTCAACAGTTGGATGAGAATAGTCGAGAGATTCAATCTATCGTGCTCTGCCCTACCCGCGAACTGTGTCTGCAGATTGCAAACGACATGCAGACCTTTGCCAAGTTCATGAACATCAAAACAGTTGCTGTTTATGGTGGAGCTAGCATTGATACACAGATTCGGGACATCAAGCGCGGTGCACAAATCATTATCGGAACTCCAGGTAGAACGGTTGACCTTATCAACAGACGCGTATTGCGATTGCAAGACGTTCAGTTTGTTGTTTTGGATGAGGCAGATGAAATGCTCACAATGGGTTTCAAGGACGACCTTGACCTTATCCTAGGCGAAACTCCAGATACAAAGCAAACGCTTCTTTTCTCAGCTACAATGCCAACGGGAATCCGTGACATCGTGGGAAAATACATGAAAGATCCTGCTGAGGTTTCATCAGGAGGACGAAACGAGGGCGCGGCCAATATCGAGCATCATTTTTATATGGTAGATGCTCGGAACAAGTACGAATGCTTGAAGCGATTGGCAGATGTGAATCCGAACGTTTACGGAATCGTTTTCTGTCGTACCCGAAGAGAAACGCAAGAAATTGCTGATAAATTGATGCAAGACGGTTACAATGCCGATTCGTTGCATGGCGATCTTTCTCAAGCACAGCGTGATGCCATTATGGCGCGTTTCCGTAAGCGAAAAATTCAACTTCTTGTGGCTACGGATGTGGCTGCACGAGGAATTGATGTTGACGACATCACACACGTGATCAACTACAATCTTCCTGATGAAGAGGAAGTTTATATCCACCGAAGCGGACGAACTGGTCGTGCTGGAAAGCGTGGTATTTCCATCGCCATCATCCATTCCCGCGAACGCGGAAAATTGAAATCTGTTGAGCGTAAACTCGGTAAGCAATTTGAGCAGCGTCCTGTTCCTACTGGACAGGAAATCTGTGAAACGCAGCTCTACACCATTGTAGAAGGATTAGGAAAACTCAATGTGAATGAGAAGCAAATTGAGCCATTTCTTCCTGCCATTATGGAGCAATTGGGTCATCTTACCAAAGAAGATCTGATTAAACATTTGGTCAGTTTTGAGTTCAACAAGTTCTTGGAGTATTACAAGAATGCTCCGGATCTGAACAGCATGTCATCCAAAGGAGACAGAGGAGACAGACGCGAGCGTGACGACCGAGGTAGTGACAGAGATAGAGGAAGCGACCGTGGAGACCGTGGTGGTAGAGACAGAGACCGTGGTCGCGATAGGGATTTTGGTGATGAACGTCCTGCACGCAGAACCAGCAGCGACCGTTTCTTGGACAAAGGAAAGTTCACACGTTTTCACATCAACTTGGGTTCAAAAGACAATATGAATCCTTCTAATCTGATGGGATTGATAAATGAAAGTTTGAACAAGCGTGATGTGGAAATCGGTAAAATTGAAATGATGAACACCTTCGCTTTCTTTGAATTGGATAGCGACTATGCTGACAAGCTAAGTAGTGCTCTAAAAGGTTCAGATTACTCAGGTAAGAAAGTTGATTTGACCATTGCCCAAAGCACAGGAGCAAACGATAGAAGAGATCGAAGTGCGGGGCCTCCTCCAAGAAGGGACAAATTCAAAGATAAGTTTGAAAAGAGCCGTGGCGGAAGCAGCAGCAGGCACTCGGGTGGTGGCGATAAAAGCAAAGCTGGAAAAAGACCTAGAAGACCTTTTTAATCTGAATTCGGTACGCGCTATTCAGAAGCTTTTTCGTCTTCAAAATTTAACTCTACAGCCGAAGAGCCTGTAAGATCTGACCTCAACTCTACGTCCAGTGTCTGAATTCCATCAGAGATTGTCATTGTAACCGTATTCGGAGCGATGGTTCCTAAGTTGTGTGCATGAAGGTATAAGTACGCCTTTTTGTAGCTGGAAGCATCAAAATGCACAACTCGCTTCTCGGCAGTGATACTGTATTCATCAACGATGCAGATTTCATCAATATAGATGGAAACAATATCTCCGTCAATTACCTGCGCATCCCAAATTTCGAACGTGAGCTGATGTGAAAGCATATTTAAACGATGCTCTTTTCTGATGGGTTTTACCCGTCTGTTATTCTTTCTCTCAGGAAGAACGCTTTCAAGATGATGTCTGATTGTATTTGGCAATTCAACCTTAGGAATCAGTACTTCGAGCTTCACTTCCGGTTTTGTTACAACATTCGTATTAACTGGAGTTACAACCTTAATCTGCTTTACGTCCTCCACTGGACTTTGATAAACAATTATCTCAACTTCTGGTCGCACAGTTTGAGGTTCTGGCTCAGGCTTTTTCTTCTTTTTGGTTTCTTCCGGAATATCTGGTACAATTCTCCACAATTTAATGCTCTTATCCAGACTTCCAGAAAGGATGTGATTCATTCCGCTTTCAAGGTCAAAACTCATAATGGTACCCTGATCTGCTCCTTGATCTAACACCCGTTGTTTACTCTCAAGATTCCAAATATTGAATCGAGATGCATGATCTACAGTAACCACAGATTTCTGATCTTCCGTGAAAGCGATATTGCTAAATTTTCGTTCTCCCGTTCCAGGTCTGAAACTCGTAAGGAGGTAGAAATTTGATGGGTCGCGCACATCAACCCTAGAGTTGTCGCACCATGTCAATAATCGCTTTCCGTCACTCGAAAACTTCAGCGAATTGACCATGCAATCACCAGTGTTATACTCTCTTACAACTTGGCCAGAAGCCAAATTCAAAGCCATCAGATATTTTCCGGCCGCAAATATCACCTCCTTCCCATCAGCACTTACGATACCACAACGAATTCCCTCCTTTGGGTCTGTATAAAGAACTTCAGGTATTGCTTTCGGAGAAAAAGAAACTCGACATAAATCTCCATTTGACCCTCCAAAATAGATCATGTCATTGTTTGGCGACATCAATGCAAAACTGACATTATTTACTGCTGACTTTTCAGAAGTTGGGCTGATGATTTGCTGCAGACAGAGACCTGTTTTGGAATCCCAAACCTTAACCTGTCTGTCCTCTCCTACCGTAACCAGATAATTACCATCAGCAGAAAAACGGACATCAGATATGGAACCATAATGCCCCTCCAGCTTTTTAAGTGCATTATTTCCAAGAACATCCCAGATAAATAGCCCTCCGCGAGTGCCTCCGCTGGCAAATGTTTTCCCGTTAGGAGAAAACACCACACGTCTTACTCCATGAGAATGTCCGTTGAATGTTCGGACAAGCTCAAGTTTTAGGTTTTGGGCTTCACATGTCCCAATACTGGCATTAAGGAAGAATATTAAGACGAATCGAATCATTTTGTAGACCAACCGAGTCATAGTTAGTCATTTTTTTACATCGCGACAAATATCAGAGCATTCTTGTCTTCGCAAATACCATTTCTGTTGCACTTGTTGCAACAGATACACTGCAATTTCATCATCTATTTGTTATCGTAACTACAAGTATTCCGTTTATCTGCACATTTGCACGGCATGTCAAGAGGAGTTGGTTTGATGCTGGTAAGTACAGCCGCGTTTTCGTTGATGCAGCTGTGTGTCAAATTCTTGAGCCATCTACCTACGCACGAATTGATTCTTTTCCGAAGTGGAATTTCGCTGATATTATCGTTGGCGTATCTATTACCAAAAGGGATTAACCCTTTGGGGAACAATAGGAAGTTTCTTCTTCTGAGAGGTATTTTCGGTGTCACTGCATTAAGCCTGTTCTTTATCACGTTGCAGAAATTACCGTTGGCAAGCGCTGTCACGGTACAATACCTCTCCCCCATCTTCACCGCCATTATTGCCATTTTCCTTTTGGGAGAAAAGATGAAAAAACTGCAATGGTTTTTCTTCGGACTTGCCTTTCTTGGCGTAGTTCTTCTTAAAGGTTTTGACGAACGGGTTTCGGTGCTTTACCTCGGTCTCGGAGTTTTATCAGCCTTTTTTGCGGGTGCAGCTTACAATTGTATCAGAATGGTGAAGGACACAGATCATCCATTGGTTGTGGTTCTCTATTTCCCGATGGTTGCAACTCCAATCATGCTCGTTCTTTCCTATTTCGAATGGATTACGCCCATCGGTTGGGACTGGGGACTGATACTATTGCTGGGAATTTTCACACAAATCGGTCAGGTATTCATGACCAAGGCGCTGCAGGCCGAAAAGGCCAATGTGGTGGCAAGCCTCAAATATCTTGGGTCGCTTTATGCGTTGATTTTCGGCTATTTCATTTTTGACGAAACCTATAATTGGATAAGTCTAATTGGAATAATCCTCATCCTTTCTGGAGTATTGATGAATGTTCTCACCAAAAACGGAGCAAAAGAAAAGCCTCATTTGCCAAAGGCAAATGAGGCTTGATTAAATTGTTTCCGTTCGTTTATTGAACGTTCATCTTTCTAGTAAGAACCGTATTTCCATCAGAAAGTGTGTAAACATAGATTCCCACAGGAATTCCGTTTGATGTGAAATTGATGCGGTTGTTTCCAACTGTTGGATTCAGCTTTTCTGAATGAACAAGCGCGCCTAAAACATCATAAACAGCAAACTCCAGATTAGAAACATTTTCTTTCAATTCAAATGAAATAATCGTGTTTTCAGTGAAAGGATTTGGCTGATTTTTCACAACTCCAAAGTTACCGCTTGTCTCATCAGCAATTCCAAGTCCGCTTCCTGTAACTGTCAAAGTTGGTCCTGCATATTCAATTCCATTAGTCGTAATGTTCGGATCGGCAAAAACATCAAGCAATACACCCATATCGGAAATCCATGTATTGTAACCTACCGTATTGGCAAGCGCAGCCGGATTGTAATTTGCTGCCCTTACATCAATATATATTGATAATGGATATTCCCCATCATTATTAGGTCCACCACCAACAGCCGCAGCCCAATCCTCTTCACTTCCACTAATTGTTATGCAACCTGTTGTCGAAATAAAACCAGTGGCGGTATCACCTCCATTTACCCAATATCCAAACGGATTAAGAACTGCATCATAAGTAGTGTCGTATGCTGCATCGGTCGTGTACGACAATCCATCAGGAAGGCCAGCAATTGAGTCGAGTCGAAAACGGTCTGCAAAAACAGTAACGATTAATGGAGGATTTCCCGGAACGACCTCAACAGACAAAACCGTATCAACAAGTGTTCTAATGCTGATGACACGCTCTTGAGAGCCGCAGCCAAAACAAGATTCAACGGGAGTGAGTTCTGCTGGCAATAAATCCATTCCCCAGCCTGTAAAACCAGTAGCAGGAGTACATTGAGCCATAGTAAAAGTTGCAACTAACAACAACGCAAAAGAAAGTAAGATTGTCTTCATTAATAGTTCTTTAGATATGGCACGAAAGTAAACTTTCCTAACTATTCATTTCTTGACCAAATCCGAATAGATTTGACCAATGTTGCGTATCGAAACTCCATCTTATGACATCAATCGTTTCTGAAATTCCTATAATTGATATTTCGCCACTAATGAATGGCGGAAACCCAAATGCCGTTGCCACACAAATTCATGAAGCCTGCACAAATCATGGCTTCTTCTATGTTTCTGGACATGGCGTATCCGAAAAACTTCAAAACGACCTAAAGCAGTTTAGCACTTCATTTTTTCAGCTTCCATTGAGTGAGAAAATGAAAATATCAATGAGCAATGGTGGGAAAACTTGGCGCGGATATTTTCCAGTTGGAGATGAACTTACTTCGGGGAAACCTGATCAAAAAGAAGGTGTTTATTTTGGGACTGAACTCGGTGATAAACACCCAAAAGTGCAGGCTGGAATTCCGCTGCATGGAAAAAACATTTTCCCAGAATCGCCAGAAGAATTGGGGGAAATCGTTCTGGAATACATCAAAGCAGTAACGGTAGTGGGACATGCTATTCTGCGTGGTGTAGCGTTAAGTTTAGAACTTCCCATGGATTATTTTGAAGCTACAATCACGAAAAACCCGTTCATTCTTTTTAGAATATTTCATTATCCAGCACAAGAACCAAAACCAGACGTTTGGGGAGTTGGCGAACACACTGATTACGGACTTCTCACTATTCTCAAACAAGATCAGGTCGGAGGTTTACAAGTGCAATCGCGCGGCAATTGGATTGAAGCGCCACCCATTACAAACACCTTCATCTGCAACATTGGCGATATGTTGGACAGAATGACTGGAGGACTTTATCGCTCTACACCTCATCGGGTGCTTAACATTTCGGGCAAAGACAGACTTTCGTTTCCCCTTTTCTTTGACCCTGATTTTGATGTCGTTGTCAAGCCAATTACAGGTTTCCCGACTAAGAATTCTAATTATTCAGACCGATGGGATAAGGAAGATGTTTACAATTTTGAAGGCAAGTATGGGGATTATCTGACCAAAAAAGTGTCTAAGGTTTTTCCTCGCCTGTTTCAAAATTTGCTGTAACCTAAATGCCAGTACTTACTAGTTTAAAGCCATGAAAACCAACCTCGAAGAAATTGAAGTAACGCTGCGAAGCATTCTGAAAGCCGAGTTTCCAAAGCTCAGAATACGAAAAGATGATCCGGCTGTATTGGAACTATGCGGCAAGAAGGAACTGATGCAGGGCATGAAGAAGGTGGATGGTTTTTACTTCGGGAGTGTTGTGCCAAAACCAAAGGATGTGCGATTGTACTACTTCCCTATTTACACGCATCCTGCGGAGTTTTCCATCTCAGACGAGCTGAAAAAAGCACTAAAAGGCAAAAGCTGTTTTCATATCAAAAAGCTAAGCCCCGAAATGGAAAAAGAGATTGGAGAAATGGTGAAGAAGGGAGTTGATTTGTATGATAAGGATGGGTTGATATGACAGAACCACACTACCAAAAGCTCGAACGCGTGTACCTGAAGGCGAACATTCAGAAAATGCTGTTTGAAACCACAACCATCAAAATCTCAGAATGAGAAGCTGAGGTTTGCTTAACCATTTCGGAGAAATATTTCCATGCGTTGAGTTACGTTCATGGCTCTGTGTATTTCAAGCTATTGGATGATGCGGGCTACTTTGCGGCAAACTCCGTTATTGAAGATGTTTTCCTGCTTACCTCCTCCTTTAATGTAAACCTTATTCGGCCCGTTACTTCTGGTACTATTAAGGCGGTTGGCAAACTGAAATCTCAGTCTAAAAACCTGCTAATTGCAGAAGCCACGATTTACAACGAAGAAGGAAAGGAAGTGGCATTTGGCACGGGTACGTTTATGAAAAGCGGTGTGGTGCTAACGCCAGAGATTGGGTATAAGTAGCTTCCGAGGTTTAGTCTTATCTTTGAATCCATGGAAATTCTAACCACTCATTTGGAAAGCATCAAAGGTCTTTGCCGCACCAATGCGGTAAAATCGCTGTTCGCATTTGGTTCGGTTACTACGGATAAGTTTAATGATGAAAGCGACATTGACCTCGTTGTTGATATTGAGGATCAAGACCCCATTTCGTATTCAGACAAGTATTTCAACTTAAAATTTGCCTTGGAAGATCTCCTACACCGCAAAATCGACTTGCTAGAAGAAAGGGCTATTAGAAACCCGCTTTTCAAACAGCAACTGAATAAGAAGAAAGTATTGATCTATGGAAATGGAAATTGAAGTCTGGCTTCGTGACATTTTGAAAGCCATTGAAGAGATTAATGATTTCCTACCTGAAAAACGAAATTTTTTCGAGTTCCAAAAAGATCTAAAAACACGTAAAGCGGTTGAGCGGAACATCGAGATAATCGGTGAAGCAACACATCGCATTCTCCGTATGAATCCAGATTTCCCAATAGGAAATGCGCGTAAAATCGTAGATACGAGAAACCGTATTATTCATGGTTATGATGCCATTTCAGAAGACATCATTTGGCGAATTGTGGTAAAAGATCTGCCGCTGCTGGAAACAGAAATCAAAGAATTATTAAGGGACCAATGAAGAACTGGATTGTATTTGCCACTATTCTAGGTGCTATTACGGTAATTCTTGGGGCCATCGGTGCACACACCTTGCAAAATACTTTGAGCGATGTTCAACTGAACAGCTTTGCTACGGGAATTCGCTATCAGATGTGGCACATATTTGCCATCGCTGGTTGTGTCCTTCTTTCCAAACAATTTAGTGTAAATCTCAACGTGTCGCTTTGGCTTTTCGCCATTGGAACGCTGTTTTTCTCAGGTTCCATCTTTCTGCTTTCTACAATTCCTGTTCATGGAATGGAAGGTGTGAAAGCAATCGGTTTAGCTACACCAATTGGCGGATTGATTTTAGTTGCCGCTTGGTTGAGTGTGGCGGTGCAGTTTATGAGGAAGAAGTAGTTCTCTAGATGTCACGCTGTCCGCCTCAGGCGGATTCAGTGTCTAGTTTCATGATTATATAGATGCTGAATCCGCCTGAGGCGGACAGCATGACGGATTCTTTGTGAGACCCTTCGTTCCTCAGGGTGACAACTAGCAAGCTAAGTAGGTATCCGTTTGTCATTCCGAGGAACGAGGAATCTCTTTTGCTACAACGAGATTCTGAACCAAATTCAGCATCTCGGTTCCTTTTTCTACGGAGCCAACTTGTTCTTCAGCGCCTTCGCTAGCACATTCGGAATCTTATCTAGCGAATTGAGCAAATAAGGCAGTGCTTTCAGTTTAAAACCTTCGTATTCGCTTGGGACGATTGCATCTATCAAATGTGGCCCAGGTTCTCTGAATGCACGCTCCAATGCTGCATTAAATTCTTCGGCAGTCCGCACGCGCTCGGCAGGCATTCCCATTCCTTTTGCGATGGAAACGAAGTCGATTCCAGGGTTAGAAATATCCAATTGTGCCAAGGCCTTTGGTCCCGCATTTTCTGCTCCTACTCTTTCCAGTTCTATATTGAGAATGGCATACGAACCGTTGTTCATCACTACAGTGGTCACATCCAATTTCTCAGCAACAATTGTCCAAAGGGATTGAATGGTGTACATGGAAGAACCGTCTCCGACCAAAGCCAACACGGGTCGGTTGGGAGCTGCAACTGCAGCACCAACTGCCACAGGCAACCCTTGTCCGATGGCGCCACCCGTAAGCGTAAGCAAATCGTGCTTTGGCGAACCCGCTGTGTGAAACGGAATTTTCAATCCAGAGGTCTGGGCTTCGTCAGAAATGATGGCATTTGTTGGAAGCAACGCCCCAACGGCTTGGGCTATTTTCTCAGCATTCAGCTTGCCTGTAGCCAGTTTTGGTCGTTTGGCTTCTTGCAGTTTTGGAGCGGTGTCTTTAGCACCAATAGCCGCAACCAAGGCTTCTAAGCTTTTCAGCGCATCCTGCTCGTTTGTTACTAAATCGTGCAGTTTGCAACCGTCAGGCACGAGGTAACTTTTCTTACCTGGATAGGCAAAGAATGAAACTGGAGCCTTGGCATCTATGAGAATCAAATGGTCGTAACCGCTCAATTGTACAGACGCCATTTCCGCCAAATAGGCAAGTCGTTCCACATTTGGTAGACCTGCACCACGCTGCAAACGTGTTGGAAAAACTTCTGTGTACAATTTAGCTCCTGTCTTCTCCGAAATTTTGGATGCGGCCACCAAACCACTTTCCAGCGTTACTCTTCTTCCTAGAAGGATGGCTGTTTTCTTGCCTGCTGTTTTCAGAACCTCTGCAATCTCATTTATAACTGAATCAGAAGCTGCTTCTGGGGCTGGCTGAGAAAAATCAGTACCTGCTTCACCACCTTCTCCCCACGAAACATCGGCAGGAAGAATAAGCGTTGATATTTGATTTGGAGCGCCTTGTGCTACTTTGATGGCTTCGGCTGTATCTGCGCCAATTTTGCTTGTTTCTTGTGTAGTTCTCACCCATTTGGAGCAATTTCGTGCTACGGTTTCAATATCTGATTGAAGTTGTGCATCGTACTGTGTATGGTAGGTGGCGTGATCTCCAACAATATTTACCATTGGCACACGTGCTTTACGCGCATTGTGCAAATTGGCAAGACCATTTCCCAGTCCACAACCAAGATGCAGTAGCGTTGCTGCTGGTCTTTCTGCAATACGCGCATAACCATCGGCTGCGCCTGTTGCTACACCTTCAAAAAGCGTAAGCACGGCACGCATTTTAGAATCATCTAGCGCGGCCACAAAATGCATTTCTGATGTGCCGGGATTGGTAAAACAGGTATCAATACCTGCGTTGGTCAGTGTATCTATCAAGGCTTTTGCGCCATTACCTTTTGTCTTGCTCATCTTTCGTTGGATTAATCGCTAAAAATTCAGAACGATTTTAGGCAAAAATAACCCAAACTGCTCGCCATCTTGACCGATTTTGGATATTCCTGATGGAAATCAATTAGACCATTACATTCGCAGCGCATTCGTAATCAGTACATCACCGAATTATCAAATTACAATGGATAAATACACTCAATATACCCAAGCCCTTTCTGAAATCGCTGATATCGCTCACGCAACTGCCCTGCTGCATTGGGATTTGGAAACGTATATGCCACAAAAAAGTCATGCGCGGAGGGCGCAGCAAATTGGAACGCTTTCTAAGTTGGCGCACATCAAAAGTACCGACCCAGAATTGAAGAAGTTGGTGGATGAATTGGCGGCAGATCTTCCTGCTGATGCAAAGCAAGCATCCAATATCAGGCACACAGCGCGCGATTTGAAACGGAAAACGTTGTTCGATTCCAAGTTTATTGAAGATATGAGTCGCGCTACCAGCCAAGCGTTCTTTCATTGGCAAAAAGCGAAGAAAGAAAATGACTTTTCGCTGTACGCGCCTTTCCTTCAAAAGGTGATTGATCTGAAGCGAAAAGAGGCGGAAATAGTTGGATATGAAGGGCATGCTTACGATGCGCTTTGCGATGAGTTTGAGCCCGGTTGTACGGTTGCCCAACTGGATGTTTTGTTTGAGGGTGTGAAGAATGATTTGAAGCCGTTACTAGATGCCATCAAAGCGAAGCCTCAAGTGAATGACAGCTTTATGGATCAGTATTTTAATCACGATAAGCAATGGGATTTCGGCATTGAGGTGCTGAAAGATATGGGGTATGATTTTGAGGGCGGAAGACAAGATGTTTCGAGCCATCCGTTTACCATCAATTTTTCGGCAACGGATGTGCGTGTAACTACTCGAGTTTCGGAAGAAACCTTTAACGAAATGCTGTGGAGTTGCATTCATGAAGGTGGTCATGCGTTGTACGAACAAGGTTTGCCTGATAGCGAATATGGTTTGCCAAGTGGCGAAGCTGTTTCGTTGGGCATTCATGAAAGCCAAAGCCGTTTGTGGGAAAATAACTTGGGTCGTTCGCTTCCTTTCTGGGAATGGAAGTTTGCTCGATTGAAGGAGGTTTTCCCAACACAGTTTGAAGGTGTTTCGGCTGAGGATTTCTTTAAGGCGATGAATAAAGTGCAGTCAAGTCTTATCCGTGTGAATGCGGATGAATTGACCTATCATTTCCATATTCTTATTAGATACGAAATTGAGAAGGGAATTATGGAAGGAAAGCTGAATGCGGTTGATTTACCTGCGGCTTGGAACGCGAAATACAAGGAGTATTTGGGCATTGATGTTCCTAATGATAGCCAAGGTGTTTTACAGGATATTCACTGGAGCCATGGTTCTATCGGATATTTCCCGACTTACTCTATTGGTAGTTTTTATGCAGCACAATTTCATGTTGCAGCAGAAAAAGTGATTGGCACGTTAGATCCTGCAAATCCAAAACCTTATTTGAAGAATCTATTGGCTTGGTTGCGTGAAAATATTCATCAGCACGGAAAAATGTACAGTTCTAAAGAATTGTGTGAGCGTATTAGCGGTGAGCCTTTGAACTCGAAATACTTTATGGATTACGCCCAAAAGAAGTATGGGGTGATCTATGGGATTTAGGATGGAAGGGGATGGCACACGGATGTCGCGGATTACGCGGATTTTCTTGTAGAGATGGACAACCAGAGATTTATTGAAACCTGAATATTTCTGAATTGATAGGCTGGCAGGTGGCGTGCGTTAGGGATTGGAGCGGCATCCTTTTCTGAGGAACGAAGAAAAGATACAGCACAAAGCCCGGCCCCGATCTTTCTTCGGGGAAACGCCCAAAACCAAAAAATCAACGGTGCATTGCTTGTGGAAAACTGACCTGCATCGGACACAAAACAAGTTCGCAGAAAGCATTTTAGGTTTAACTTTGCGCCTCTCTTTTCAAAAACGAAAACAATACAAATGGATGAATACGGAAGAAAGTCTGAAGGTGCAACGGTTGCAGACCTTGGCTTGAAAAACGTAGCTGCGGCTTATTGGAATTTGACGCCCGCTGAGCTTGTTGAAGAAACAATTATCAACGGAATGGGTGCCCTGACAAACACAGGTGCTTTGGCTGTTGATACGGGTGAGTTCACGGGGCGTTCGCCCAAAGACCGTTTCATTGTTTGTGATGAAAAAACGGAGAATGCTGTTGCTTGGGGCAACATCAATATCAAGTTTACTCCTGAGAAATTCGACCATCTTTACGAGAAGGTTTGTACTTATTTTCAGGGTAAAGATGTGTATGTGCGCGATGCGTATGCTTGCGCTAGCGAGAAGCACCGAGTGAATATCCGTGTTGCAACGGAGCTTCCTTGGAGCAACTTGTTTGCAAACAATCTTTTCTTGCGTCCAACTGCCGAAGAGGTCGCGAATTTTGATCCTGAGTGGACAATTATATGTGCTCCAGGTTTTCATGCCAATCCAGAAACTGACGGAACACGTCAGCACAATTTTGCCGTATTGAATTTCACAAAGAAGATGATTCTGATTGGTGGAACAGCTTACACGGGTGAGATCAAAAAGGGAATTTTCTCGGTTTTGAATTTTGTACTTCCGCACGAAAAAAACGTGCTTTCTATGCACTGCTCTGCCAACGTTGGAAAAGATGGCGATACCGCTATTTTCTTCGGTCTTTCTGGTACTGGAAAAACAACGCTTTCTGCTGACCCGGAAAGAAAACTTATTGGTGACGATGAACACGGTTGGGATGGTGATACCATTTTCAACTTTGAAGGTGGTTGCTACGCTAAGTGTATCGACCTAACGAGAGAGAAAGAGCCACAGATTTTTGACGCAATCAAGTTCGGATCTTTGGTAGAAAACATCAATTTCTATGAAGGAACAAGCACGGTTGACTACGAAAATGTTAAGAAAACGGAGAATACACGTGCTGCGTATCCAATCAATCACATTGATAATGTGATGAACCCGTCTTATGGAAAGAATCCAAAGAACATTTTCCTACTCACGGCAGATGCGTTCGGTATCCTCCCTCCTATTTCAAAGCTTACTACAGGACAGGCGATGTATTATTTCATCTCTGGTTACACAGCAAAAGTCGCTGGAACTGAAGTTGGTGTAACTGAGCCACAACAGACTTTCTCTGCTGGATTTGGTGAGGCTTTCCTTCCACTTCCAGCAACGCGTTATGCGGAGCTTTTGGGTGAGAAATTGAAAGAGCACAAGGTAAATGTATGGTTAATCAACACAGGTTGGTCTGGCGGTGCTTACGGAACTGGAAGCCGTATCAAATTGAAATATACTCGGGCGATGATTACTGCTGCAATGAACGGCACGCTTGATACGGTTGAGTTCAAAACACACAGCATTTTCGGATTGGCCATGCCAACTTCTTGTCCAGATGTACCAACTGAGTTGCTAAACCCACGTGGAACCTGGGCCGATACGGCTGCTTACGATTCAAAAGCTGAGAAATTGGCTGCTTCGTTCGTGAAGAACTTTGAGCAGTACGCTGACATGGCGAATGAGGAGATTATGGCCGCTGCGCCAAAGGTCTCGCAGAAAGCGTAGTTAGGGCTTGATGAATCAAGCCCTAACCAGCTGTTTGATGCATCAAACCCTAACCAGCTCGATACATCAAATCCTAATTTTAAAACCCTTCTCGGAAACGGGAAGGGTTTTCTTATTTTCGGGCAGTTGGTTCTTAACAAAAACTATTCACATCTAAGCTTATCCAAACCATGAAATACCTTTTATCCTTTTTCCTTTTTACAACCATCTCCTTCCAATCTTTGGCGAAGGATGATTTCTCACTTACCATCTATGAAACCTACGCTGATTACCAGAACAAGAGCGGGAAGTCGCTGTATGAATTCATTGGATACGATTGGACGATGGGTTCACTTCATCTTTTTTTCAGGGTAAAAAAGAAGGACGAAAGCAAAGTGAAAGTGACAACCGTCTGGGGTTTTACCATCGGAGAGCAGCTTTATCGGGTAATGGATGGAAGACCTTACCGAGTTCTCTTGCAAGGAAAAGCTATCTATTGCGAGAACGGAATTGGCCATCTGAACATGCTTATTGGCGATGA
>Ga0209702_10003904_pt1 | contig 22666 bp, 25 predicted proteins | sample FRY01_FD_187210 | JGI IMG/M metagenome (GOLD analysis project Ga0209702, IMG submission 187210) | Freshwater microbial communities from Lake Fryxell liftoff mats and glacier meltwater in Antarctica - FRY-01 (SPAdes) (version 2) | ecosystem: Environmental > Aquatic > Freshwater > Ice > Glacier... | reverse complement strand
TCGACAGCTATCTCAGATGGTTTCATCTTGCAGTGCTTCCAAGGCAACCCACACCACGCGCCGTTCTCGCCGCAGCAGTAGGAATCCTGCCGGTTAGACCATGTGCATAGCTAATGCGAATTGAGCCAATTTGAAAGATGCCGATGACCCTGTCCAGATGTCCGTGGTGCGGCACGGACCCGCTGTATGTGGCGTACCACGATACCGAGTGGGGCGTCCCGGAACATGACCCGCGCGCCTTGTGGGAAAAGCTGGTGCTGGACGGGTTTCAGGCCGGGCTGTCTTGGATCACCATCCTGCGCAAGCGCGAGAATTTTCGGGCGGCCTTTGCCGGGTTCGATCCCGAAATCGTGGCAAACTTCACGGAGATCGATGTGACGCGTCTGCTGGCGGACCCCGGCATCGTTCGTCACAGCGGCAAGATCGAATCCGCAATCCGGGGCGCGCGGGGCTATCTGACAATCGAGGCACACACAGGGTTTGCGCCGTTCCTTTGGGGCTTTGTCGGCGGTGCGCCGCAGATCAACAGCCCCCGGTCGCCTGCCGAAGTGCCAACCCAAACGCCAGCGTCACAGGCGATGGCCAAGGCGTTGAAGTCGAAGGGCTTCACCTTTTGCGGGCCGACGATTACCTATGCGTTCATGCAGGCTACGGGCATGGTCAATGACCACCTCACCAGTTGCCACCGCCACTTTCCACGATCCGGCACGCCGAAGGTTCTAGGCAAGGCCGGACAGCCTACCGCGCCATAACCTGCGTCAGCGCCGCCAGCGCCTCTGGTGCGTCCCATTCCGCGTCACCGATCAGCCGTGCCACCTCGCGCCCTTCCGGGTCAAGGATCACGGTCACCGGCAGACCCAGCACGCCCATCGACCGCGCCAGTTCAGACTTTGGGTCGCGCAGCATCGGAAGGCCCGTCACCCCGGCTTCGGCAAAGAACTTCTGGATGCCGATCACCGAATTGCGCCCGGTTGCCACCGGCACCACGGCAAGGTCGGGCATCGCCACCTGCAATCGGGCCAGAGAGGGCATTTCATGACGGCACGGCGCGCACCACGTCGCCCAGAAATTCAGCACCACCCAGCTGCCCCGGTATTCGGCCATCGACCGCACGGTTTCGGTTTCGTCCAGAAGCGCCACTTCGGGCAGAGCCGCAGGTTCGACCAACGCCAGCTTCTTCATGTCGCCCTCGAACGCCGCCGTCAGCGAAGTCTGGGCGACACCCGGATTTGCACCCATCAACAGGGCGGTATAAAGAGCCGCAAGCACAAGTTTCCGCATCATCCCTCCGAAGGGTTTCCCCAATGTCCACCGCCGCCAGCGATCCTGTCATTCCACCCGCCAACACCATGTGGGGCGGGCGGTTCGCAAGTGGTCCCGACGCGATCATGACGGCGATCAACGCATCCATCGGGTTCGACAAGCGGCTTTATGCGCAGGACATCGCAGGATCGCGCGCCCATGTCGCCATGCTGGCCGCCACAGGTATCGTAAGTCCTAGCGATGCAGAGGCAATCGGGGAAGGCCTGGTCACGGTGTTGTCAGAGATCGAGGCGGGTCGGTTCGAGTTTCGCACCGATCTGGAGGATATTCATCTGAACGTGGAAAGCCGCCTGAAGGATTTGATCGGGCCTGCGGCGGGGCGGCTGCACACGGCACGCAGCCGGAACGATCAGGTCGCGGTCGATTTCCGGTTGTGGGTGCGCGATCAGTGCGATGCTGCGGTCACCGGATTGCAGGCGCTGATGGGGGCGTTTGTGGCGCAGGCGGCGGCGGGGGCGGATTGGGTGATGCCGGGGTTTACCCATTTGCAGACAGCACAGCCGGTGACTTGGGGCCATCACATGCTGGCCTATGTCGAAATGCTGAACCGCGACCTGGGGCGGTTTCGCGATGCGCGGGCGCGGATGAACGAATGCCCCTTGGGCGCGGCGGCGCTGGCGGGCACGTCGTTTCCGATTGACCGGGCGATGACGGCGCAGGCCCTGGGGTTTGACCGGCCCACGGCAAACAGCCTTGATTCGGTGTCCGACCGGGACTTCGCGTTGGAATTTCTGTCGGCGTCGTCGATCTGCGCGATGCATCTCAGCCGGTTTGCCGAAGAGCTGGTGATCTGGTCATCGGCGCAGTTCCGATTCGTGCGGTTGTCGGACCGTTGGACCACCGGGTCCAGTATCATGCCGCAAAAGAAGAACCCGGATGCGGCGGAATTGCTGCGGGCCAAGCTGGGGCGGATCCTGGGGGCGACGGTGGCGCTGTTTACCGTGATGAAGGGTCTGGCGCTGACCTATTCCAAGGATATGCAAGAGGACAAGGAACAGGTGTTCGATGCGGCGGATACGCTGATGCTGGCCTTGGCTGCGATGACGGGAATGGTCGGCGACATGACGGCCAACCGCGAGGTGCTGGCGACGGCGGCGGCGAGCGGATTTTCGACGGCGACCGATCTTGCCGACTGGCTGGTGCGCGCGTTGAACCTGCCGTTCCGCGAGGCGCATCATGTGACGGGAGCGCTGGTCGCACTGGCCGAGGCGAAGGGCTGCGATCTGCCCGACCTTTCGATCGCCGAGATGAAATCGGTGCATGACGGCATCACGCAAGAGGTCTATTCGGTGCTGGGCGTGCAGAATTCGGTCAACAGCCGGGTGTCTTATGGCGGAACCTCGCCCGTCCGGGTGGCCGAACAGGTTGCACGCTGGCAGACGATTCTTGGCTGATACAATCTGTCTAGAAACGAAGGAACCCTGATGACCCGTGTTATTTTGTTGTGCATCGTCTTGCTTGTCGGTTGTTCGGGCTTCACATCCCTGCCCGGGCCCCTTTGACCCCCCCCACAGCCCGAAAGACCCGACCCATGCGCCTGCTGATCCTTGCCACCTTGCTGACCTTGACCGCCTGCGGGGCCGATGCGCCGCCGCTGACGCCAAGCTCGGCAAGCCCGCCGCCCGAGTCTTCGATCTCGATCACGGGCGACGTTTCTGTAGGCGTGACCGCCAAGATCAACTGACGGCCGATTGCCCCGCGCCGGGTTTCTGCTAGATCAAGTCGGCAACAAGGGCGGACGTTTTGAATGGATCATTTTCTGTATCGCGACGGCCAGTTGCACGCCGAAGACGTGGCGATTGCCGATATTGCGGCGACGGTGGGCACGCCGTTCTACGTCTATTCGACGGCGACCCTGACCCGGCACTATCAGTTGTTCACCCAAGCGCTGTCGCCGTTGCCGCATCTGGTGTGCTTTGCGATCAAATCGCTGTCCAACATCGCCGTGTTGAAAGTGCTGGGCGATCTGGGGGCGGGGATGGATGTGGTGTCGGGCGGCGAATACCTGCGCGCCCGTGCGGCCGGGGTGCCCGGCGAGCGGATCGTGTTTTCAGGGGTCGGAAAGACGAAGCCCGAGATGCGGCTGGCGCTGGAGGGCGGTATTCGGCAATTCAACGTCGAAAGCGAGCCGGAATTGCGGGCGCTGTCCGAAGTGTGCGTCAGCATGGGCACCACCGCACCGATCACCATCCGGGTTAACCCGGATGTGGACGCCAAGACGCATGAAAAGATTGCGACGGGCAAAAAGGACAACAAGTTCGGCATCCCCATCGACCGCGCCAGCGCTGTTTATGCCGAGGCCGCATCCCTGCCCGGCTTGCAGGTTATCGGGATTGACGTGCATATCGGCAGTCAGTTGACCGAATTGGCCCCGTTCGAGGCGGCCTATCTGAAAATCGCCGATCTGACCCACCGCCTGCGATCCGAAGGCCATACCATCACCCGGCTGGATCTTGGCGGCGGTTTGGGCATTCCATATGAACGCGGCAACGAGGCCCCGCCGCTGCCGCTGGATTATGGCGCTTTGATCAAGCGCACGGTCGGCGATCTGGGCTGCGAGATCGAAATCGAGCCGGGGCGGCTGATTTCGGGCAACGCGGGGCTGCTGGTTGCATCGGTGATCTATGTCAAGAACGGCGAGGATCGCGATTTTCTGATCCTGGACGCGGCGATGAACGACCTGATCCGGCCTGCGATGTATGGCGCGCACCACGACATTCTGCCGGTGATCGAACCCGCCCCCGGCGCGGAACGGCAGGCTTACGACGTGGTGGGCCCGGTTTGCGAGACGGGCGACACCTTTGCCAAGGCACGCATGCTGAACACGCAGGCATCAGGCGATCTGGTGGCGTTCCGGTCGGCGGGTGCCTATGGGGCCGTGATGGCATCGGAATACAACACGCGGCCCCTGATCCCGGAAATACTGGTGAAAGACGATCACTTCGCCGTCATACGGGCGCGACCGACCTTTGACGAAATGCTGCGGCGCGATAGCATTCCCTATTGGCTGTAGCACCGCAAAGGGTCAGGATCCGCGCATGACCGATACCGACCCGAACACCGCGATCGCCCGTCTGGAACGTCCCCTGCGCCTGACATGGGCCGGGATGTGGGTCGAGCGTTTGGTGCGGGCGTTCTGGCCGCTTTGGTCCATTGTCATCGCAACGCTCGCGGTTCTGTCGTTTGGCATCCAGGATCATCTTGGGCTGGAAGTTTTCTGGATCTCCGCGATGGTCGTGGCCGGCAGCACGTTCTGGGGCGTGTGGCACGGTCTGCGGCGTTTTGCAGCACCTACCCGGACCGAGGCGCTGGCGCGGCTGGACAGCCAGTTGCCGGGCAACCCGATTGCCGCGTTGCGCGACATTCAGGCAATCGGCGCGAATGACCCGGCAAGCCAGGCGGTCTGGGCTGCCCACCGCGCCCGGATGGCCGCGCGTGCGGCGGCGGCGCGGGCGGTGGAGCCGGACCTGAAACTGGCCAGCCGCGATCCCTACGCGCTGCGTTATGTCGCGCTGACCGGGTTGGTGGCGGCGCTGATGTTCGGATCGTTGTGGCGGGTTGCGTCAGTCGCAGGGATGGGGCCTTCGGGCGAGGCTGTTGCCAGCGGCCCGACGTGGGAAGGTTGGGCGCAACCCCCGGCCTATACCGGCAAACCGACGCTTTATTTGAATGATATCACGGACGACACGCTGACCCTGCCCTCTGGAACACGGGTCCAGTTGCGGCTTTACGGCGCATTAGGCGATCTGGTGCTGGCCGAAACAGTGTCGGCGCGCACCGACGTGCCGCCTGCATCGGACCCGGTGCAGAACTTTGTCGTGACGAAGTCCGGAACGCTGTCGATTGATGGCGAAGGCGGGCGGGGCTGGCAGATCATTGCAACCGCCGACGCCCCCCCGACCGTGGTGGCCGAGGGCGAGATCGGGCGCGAGGCGGACGGTCGGTTTAAACAGCCGTTCACCGCAACGGATGAATATGGCATCACGGCTGGCGAGGTCACGATCGCGCTGGATCTGGCTGCCATCAATCGCCGCTACGGGCTTGCACCGGACCCCGAGCCGGTGGAGCCGGTGGTTCTGGACCTGCCGCTGCCAATTTCCGGCGACAGGGCGCGTTATACCGAAACGCTGATCGACGATCTGTCGAAGCACATCTTTGCCAACCTGCCGGTGACGATGACCTTGGCCGTGACCGATGCGAGCGGTCAGACCGGCGTTGCGGAACCCCTGCAAGTCATCCTGCCAGGGCGGCGGTTTTTCGATCCGCTGGCCGCGGCCTTGATAGAGGTGCGGCGGGACATTCTTTGGGCGCGTGGCAATGCACCCCGCAGCACACAAGTGATGAAGGCGATCACCCACCGCCCCGAAGACGTGGTGCGCAACGAACGCGCCTACCTGCGGTTGCGGGTCGTGCTGCGGCAACTCGATGCGGCGGGCACCGCGCTGGACATGACCGCCCGCGACGAGATGGCCGAAGAGCTGTGGCAGATTGCCCTGCTGATCGAAGAGGGCGACCTTGCATCTGCGCGCGAACGCCTGCAACGCGCACAGGATCGACTGTCGGAGGCGATTGAAAACGGGGCGTCGAGCGAAGAAATCGACGAACTGATGGCCGAGATGCGCGAGGCGATTGCTGATTACATGCGCCAGTTGGCCCAGGAGGCCGAGCAAAACCCCGACAGCCAGACGTCGCAAAACGGCCAGCCCGGCATGTCGATGAGCCAAGATCAATTGCAACAGATGCTGGACGAGTTGCAAAAGCTGATGGAAGAAGGCCGCACCGCCGAGGCGCAGGAGTTGATGGAACAACTGCGTCAGTTCATGGAAAACATGCAGATGGCGCAGGGCCAGCCCGGACAGGGCCAAGGCCAGGGCGGCCCCGGTCAACAGACGATGCGCGATCTGAACGAGACGCTGCGCGATCAGCAGGGCCTGTCGGACGAGGCGTTCCGCGATCTGCAGGACGGCACCGAAGGCAACGAGGGTCAGGAACGCGGCGACGGCGCGGACGACAAGAGCCTTGCCGAACGCCAGCAAGAGCTGCGCGACCGGCTGGACACAATGCGCAACGGCGAATTGCCCGGCGAAGGTACCGAACCGGGCGCGGAAGGCCAACGCCAGTTGGATCGCGCCGGTCGCGCGATGGAAGGTGCAGAACAGGCGCTGCGCGACGGCGATCTGAACGGCGCACTTGACCGTCAGGCCGAAGCGATGGAGGCGATGCGCGACGGCATCCGGCAGTTCGGCGAGGCGATGGCCCAGGAACAGCGCCAGCCCGGTGCCGACCAGCAAGGCCGCGCTGACGGCTCTGCCGATCCCAATTCGCAGGTCGATCCCTTGGGTCGCGAGCCGGGCCAGTCGGCGCGGATCGGATCGGACCGCAACATGCTGCAAGGCGAGGACATCTATAGCCGCGCGCAGGACTTGCTGGAGGAAATCCGGCGAAGGTCCGGCGAACAGGGGCGGCCAGAAGGCGAGCGGGATTATCTGAAGCGCTTGCTGGATTTGTTCTGACCGGCGCGTTTGCGGAAAAGCCGGGGGGTTTCACACCCCCCGGACCCCCCGTGGGATATTTATGAACATATGAACCAGCCGATTGGGCGACTTTGTGCCCAGCCAAATCCTGCTTGCCATCGGGCCATAACACAAATGCTGCCGAGTTGCATTGCAGGGTCAACCCGGCCATATAGACAGCATACCGGATCGCGGAGTTTTTGATGAACTATCTGGAATTCGAAAAGTCACTGGCCGAAATCGAAGGCAAGGCGGAAGAACTGCGTGCAATGGCGCGGAGCAATTCGGTGATGGATGTCAGCAAGGAAGCCGAGGCGCTGGACCGCAAGGCGGAAACCATGCTGCGCGACCTGTACAAGGATCTTACGCCTTGGAGGAAATGCCAGATCGCCCGGCATCCCGACCGACCTCATTGCAAGGACTATATCGAAGCTCTGTTTTCGGAATACACGCCTCTGGCCGGGGATCGCAACTTTGCCGAGGATCACGCGGTGATGGGCGGCATTGCGCGGTTCAACGACATGGCCGTGATGGTGATCGGGCATGAAAAGGGCCACGATACAAAGACCCGGATCGAGCGCAACTTCGGCATGGCGCGGCCTGAGGGCTACCGCAAGGCAATCCGATTGATGGACATGGCCCACCGGTTCCGGCTGCCGGTGATCACGTTGGTTGACACCCCCGGTGCCTATCCCGGCAAGGGGGCCGAAGAGCGCGGGCAAGCCGAAGCGATTGCGCGGTCCACCCAGAAATGCCTCGAAATCGGCGTGCCGCTGGTCTCGGTCATCATCGGGGAAGGCGGGTCAGGTGGGGCGGTGGCCTTTGCCACGGCCAACCGCATCGCGATGCTTGAACACAGCGTTTATTCGGTGATCAGCCCGGAAGGCTGTGCGTCGATTCTGTGGAAAGACGCCGAAAAGATGCGCGAAGCCGCCGAGGCGTTGCGGCTGACGGCGCAGGACCTGCAAAGGCTGGGCGTGATCGACCGGATCATCAAGGAACCGCTGGGCGGCGCGCAGCGCGGTCGCCGCGAGACGATCGAGGCGGTTGGCAAGGCAGTCGAGGCGATGCTGAAGGATCTGGTGTCCAAGAAGCCCGACACGCTGATCAAGGACCGGCGGCAGAAGTTCCTTGATATGGGGTCGAAAGGACTCGCGGCCTGAACCGGTCAGATCAAGGAGAAAGGGCGGCAGGTTGCCTTTGATTGACGTTCAATAGCCTAGGTTCACACATAGTTTGCAGCCGTCTTGGGTCAGGACCAACAGCAGCAAATGCTGCCGGACCCGCTATGACCCAAAGCAACATCAGCGTGAACGGAACCTTCGATCTGGGCAATACCGGATGGAGCAGGGCCGATCTTGAGACGGACTACACCGAAAATGCCTATCTCGGCAACGGATCGGCAAACCGGGTGGCCGAGATGGACGGCAGATCGGGCCAGACCACCGGCATGCAGCAGGTGGTCACGATCCAGAACCCGATGGGACCGATCTGACGTTTCAGTCGGCGTTGCGCACGGCCTCGCTTGGCAATGCCGGAAGCGAAGGCTTTCGTGTGGATATCCTCGACAGCAGCGATCAGGTCATTGCGACCCTGTCATTTTACCCGACCGCAACCGGCTATACGACCTGTTCTGTGCCGGTCAGCTTTCCCACCGCGGGCAGCTACACGGTCCGGATGTCAGAACTGGGGCCGAACGCCAGTCTGGGTGCGATTGTCGACGATGTGTCGATGCTGGTCTGTTTCATGGCGGAAACCCTGATCGACACGGCCGACGGGCCGCAAGCGGTGCAAAGCCTGCGTCCGGGGGATTTGATCTGGACCAAGGACGCCGGCCTGCTGCCGCTGCGGTGGATCGGGCAGCGGCGGGTCGAAATGCAGGCACTCTGCTGGCCGAACCGGCCTTGCGCCCGGTGGTATTCGCGCCGGGATCGCTGGGCAACCCGCTATCGGGCAGGCCGCTGGCAGTATCGCCGCAGCATCGGCTGTGCCGGGGGGGACTGGCGGACAGATCCGTATTTCGGCCAGCCCGAGGTGCTGGCGCACGCGCAAGCGCTGATCAACGGTGTGACAGTGTGTCAGCCAGTGCCGCGCAGCGCGGTGACCTGTGTTCACTTCTTGCTGGATGGCCATCTGATCGTGCGGTCAAACGGTGCGCTGAGCGAAGGTTTCTTCCCTTCAGCCTTGTCGCTGACCGGGCTTGACCGCGCCGCGCAAGCCGAGGTGTTGCGTTTGTTTCCCGACCTGGAAAGCCTGTCCCGCGCGCATCCAAGAACCGCACGGTCCGGGTTGCGCACAATCGAGGCGCGGTTGGTCGTCTGATCCGACAAGTCCCGGCAATCGGCGCGCGACGTCAGCCGGTTTATCCGGCAGATTGCGTCCGTCCGGAGAATAAGATGAACCTATACTGCCTTCGTCTGGCGTTCCTGCTGCCGTTTGCCCTGCCTGCGAGTGCGCAAGGCACGCTGGAGGGGCGCACCGTGACCCTGAATGTGCTGATGTATGACGATCCCGCGCGGCCCATACTCGAAAGCCGTGGGCAGACGGTGGTGGTCGGTGGTGGTCGGGTTGGGGGTGGAATTCGCCACGGGGCCAGAATTTCAGCACTCCGATTTCGATGTGGTCCCGGTGCAGGTGGAGATCGGGCCAACACGGAACGAGTTTACATATAGTGACTTTGAGGGCGGATTCCATGACGCCGCGTTCAATGGCTATGTGCTGCAGTTCGAGGTGGATTGCGCGCTGTTTCAATCGGCCCGCATCGACGAAGGTGCCACGACGATGCGGGTGACGCTTGACGATATCCGAACCGAAGGCGGTGCGCTGTTCGTGAACGGGGCGGGGCGCAGCTATGGGCCGGACGTGACGCTGGCGTTGGACTTTGCGGTGGACGAACGCCTGCTTGGGCAGGCCAGATCACAGACGGCCCGGCGGTCGGCCAGCAGACTGCCACATCGTTGCCTTCGCCAGTTCTGCCCCCTTCGCATCGTAGGCCACTCTGTCAAAGCGGCCCCCGGTCGCCTCCGGCAACATGTCACCGATTGTGGGCAAACCATCGTTCTGTGGGCCCGATGTCCACAAGGCAGACCGGATCAGAGCACGGGCACATTGCGAACAGACCTCGGCGACCTTACTCACGGCCACGGTGCGCGGTTGCAGATCACCCCGCGCGAACTGCGCCCGCAGCGCCGCATCCGCCGTAAGACGGGCGCGCCCGTTCACCCGCATCACGGTATTTGAACCTGCAACCGGAAACATCAGGCTGACCCGGCCATCCGCCACGATGTTGATTAACGAATCGCCCGCTCGTTCCCCTTCCAATCGAACGTGGCCAACGTCTGGGCGTCCAGCACCGCTATGACCGGCCGTTCATCACCGCGCGGGCTGCTATCGGTGCCCATCGGGCCTACGGACGTCAAAACGCAGAACCGGGTGTTTGATGTGCGCGCGGTAACCGGGTGTCAGGTGCGCGTGACCTTCACCCGCGCAGGCTCGGAAGGCTGGCCTTACGGCTTCAGCAGAGCTTCCTCATCGGATATTCGGTCCATCACGCCCCCTTGAACCCGGCCTCGGCCATCAGGGCGTTGGAGCTTGCTTCGACCCGCGTTTCCAGTTCGGCGAGAAAACCCGCGGTGTCGAGCCCCGATGCGATGGGCGGCAAGAACTCGATCACCGCCAGCCCCGGTTTGCGCAAGATGCCTTTGCGCGGCCAGAACAGGCCGACGTTGGTGCCAACCGGCACGCAGGTCTGCCCCAGTTGCGCGTAAAGAACTGCCGCACCGGCCTTGTAGGGTGCAGTCACACCGGGCGCGATGCGGGTGCCCTGCGGATAGATGATCACCTGACCGGGCCGCTGTGCCCCAGCCGCGACAGCCGCCACCAACCGCTTGATCGCCTGCCCCCGTTTGCCCCGGTCGACCGGGATACAGCCCATCCGCAAGGCGTGCCAACCCGCCAGCGGCACGTAGACCAGTTGCTTTTTCATGATGAACCGCGGCGCATCGAGCACGGAAAGCAGGATGATGCTGTCAAAGAACGACTGATGTTTCGATGCGATCAGAACCGCTCCGGTTGGAACTGTGCCGCGCACTTCGGACCGGAGTCCGATCATCACGCGGGCAGAAAACCGGGTCCACCGACAAAACGCCTGCATCCAGAAGAACGAAGCGTCCCGCCAGACCAGCGCCACCGGGGTGAACACGGTCGCAAGGATCGCCAGAGCCAGATACACCTGGACCATGAAAACAAGAGAAACCAGCCAGCGCAGCATCATGTCAACTCCCGCAGTTTGGCCAAGGCGGCGGCCCGCGTGGCTGCAAAGGCAACCGCCCCTGCCAGCACCGGCAACAACAACGGTAATAGCCACCCCGCCCCCTGAAACCCAAGGCCGGTCAGAAACCCGCCGGCCGCATCGGCGCGCGGCAACAGCGCAACGCCGATCGTGCCCGTCAGACTGCCCGCCGCCGCCCCCCAGAACGCCCGCAGGGTAAACCGCCGCACGAAGGCGCGCGCGATGTAGGTATCCCGCGCGCCGACCAGACGCAGCACCCGGATGACCTGCGCGTTGGCCGCCAGCGCCGCATTGGCGGCCAGCGTGATCATCGCCGCAACCACGACGCCGATCAACCCCATCGACACCCAGCCCAGCAACCGCAACCGCCCGGCCGCCTGCACCAGTGGCTTGCGCCAGCGGGTGTGATCGTCCAGCACCGCACCGGGGGCCTCGGCTGCCAGCCGCTGCCGCAGTCCCGCGCCGTCATAGCCCGCTGCCGTTTCCACCACTTCGACCAGTTGCGGCAAGGGCAGCGCATCGACGGGCAGATCGGGGCCGAACCACGGGGCAAGGAGCGCGCGCTGTTCCTCGATGCTCAGCGCGCGGAACGATGCCACGCCGGGTGTTGCCGCCAGCACGGCAAGCACGGCATCGGTTTGCAGAATCATCTGATCCCCCGGTGCAGAGATGCGCACAGTGGCCGTGCGCGCCAGCGCCTCGCCCCAACGGTCGGCAAGCCGCCCGGCGGCCAGCGACAACGCCAAGGCAAACACCGCCAGAAACGCCATCGCCCCCGCGACCAGCCCGGTCAGCCGAGCCGCAGCGCCAGAGGGAGGCACCACGCGGTCAGCCTGCGGATCGGCGTCAAGGATGGTTGGCAGTTTCAAAGGTCCGCCCCCGCCAGTTGAATGCGACGTTTGGAAATGCGCAGAACCCGCGCCGCAACCTGCGCCTTGGCCTGCCGGATCAGGTTCAGATCATGCGTGGCCACAAGGATCGTCTTGCCCATCTTGTTCAACTCGACCAGCAGCGTCAGCAATCGCAAAGACATCTCCCAATCGACGTTGCCGGTGGGTTCGTCGGCCAGAATGACGTCCGGCCCCATGATGACCGCACGGGCCAGCGCCGCGCGTTGCCGCTCGCCCCCCGACAGTGACGGCGGCAAAGCAGCCGCCAGTTGCCCAAGGCCGACCCAGCCCAGCAGGTCTGTCAAATCCTGGGCAGGCCCTGCGCGCCCCGCCACGGTCAGTGGCAAGGTGACGTTGGCCGCCAGCGGCAAGTGATCCAGAAACTGGCAATCCTGATGCACAACACCGATGCGGCGGCGGGTCAGGGCCACTTCGTCGCGCGACAGCCCCCGCACCTCGCGGTCAAACAGCGTCACGCGGCCCGCAGTGGGCAGCAATTCCGCATAACACAGCTTGAGAAAAGTCGATTTTCCGGATCCTGACGGCCCGGTCAGAAAGTGGAACGATCCCGGCGCCAGACGCAGCGACACTTCTGACAGCAGCTCCCCACCCCCATAGTTATAGGCTGCACTGTCAAATGCGATCACGCGGGTTTGCCTCTTGTTCCGGGTCTGCCGACACCTTGACTTATGCTGTTAGTGGTTTCAATCGCCGGTGTTCGTGTATTAACCACAAAGGCTTGGATATTGGGCTCATCGTTGCTAGAACAATGATTGGACGCATGAAAACGGCAGGGAATTTAAGATGCGGCTGGTCTGCCCGAACTGCGATGCGGAATATGAAGTGGATGCGGCAGTCATTCCGGTTTCCGGTCGCGACGTGCAATGTTCGAACTGCGGCACGTCGTGGTTTCAGCCGTCCCCTGCGGCCGAAGTGGCAGCAGCCGAAGAAGCCGCCCTGTTCGATGCGCCGCCCGCTCTGGCCGAAGGATCAGATTACGTCGATCGTGTTGAAGCAAAGCCGCGTGGACTGGACAAATCCGTCGTCGCTGTGTTGCGCGAAGAGGCAGAACGCGAAGCCGCAGCCCGGCGCGCCGAAGCCGGACAAGCCATCGAGACACAGCCGGAATTGGGCCTGACCTCTGCTGCACCGCTTGCCGCTGCCAACCCGGCTGCGCAACGGATTGCGATGATGAAGGGGGTAGAACCCGAACTTCGCACCCCGCGCCGACCACAGACCCGCAAAGAGATGCTGCCCACGATCGAGGAAATCAACTCGACCCTGCGCGCCACATCAGATCGCCGCACGGGCGATCCTGCCGCCGTGGCCAACAGCCTTCGTGCCCCGAGCCCAACCGTGAGCAGTTTTCGCAGCGGGTTCGTGTTGATGCTGTTGATTGCGGCGATCGGTCTGTTTGCCTATGTCATGGCGCCAAGGATCAGCCAACAGATCCCCGGACTTGCGCCCGGCATGGCCGGCTACGTCGAAGCCATGGATACCGCGAGAATGTGGTTGGACGCGGTAATGCAACAGGCGATCTCTGCGCTGCGAAATCTGTCGGGCGATCAGGCCGCCTGATCGGCCATCGGCACCCAGCGCCGTGGCAGTCGGCCTGACGCAACCCCGCAAACAGCAACACCCCGGACCTTGGTCCGGGGTGTGCATCCTCCCCTGTTTGCTGCGCGGGACCTCCCCTTCCCTGATGCGCAGCGCGGGTATCCTTTTGCAGAGCGCTCCGGTTCCGGGCGATTCTGGTGTGATGGTGAACTTTTTATGATCAGCCTGTCAACTCGGGTTGCGTCACTTCGCCGCAATCATTTCCGATTGGCGAACCACAATGTCGGCTTGCTTGATCGAGGCGATGTCCACCAACCGGCCCTTGTACAGTGTGGCCCCTTCACCACGCGCCTTGGCCTCGGCCATCGCGGCGAGAATTTCGCGCGCCTCGGCCACCGCCGTGTCAGAGGGTGTGAAAATTTGGTTGGCAAGTGCCACCTGTCTGGGGTGGACCGCCCATTTGCCGACCATCCCCAGCGTCGCAGACCGCCGCGCCTGCGCTCGGAACCCCGCGTCGTCGCTGAAATCGCCGAATGGTCCGTCAACTGGCAGGATGCCATTGGTCCGGCAAACCGCAACGATGGCGGTCTGCGCCCAATGCCGTTGACCACATCTGCCGCTGAGGCCGCCATCTTGGCAAACACCGCCGGGGGCGAACAATTGGCAGCGGTTCGGGCGGGCTGGGGGGGCCGGGTTGCGGATGGAAGGACATACGGCCTCGCAAGGATATTTCCGGATTTTTGCGCACGGTGACATATTCTTGCGAGGGCCTGAGAAGGGGATATTTCGCAGGTGCAACATGCACTTCCACGCCACCAACGATCGCACCGTGCCACTGGCTTGCCGGGCGATCGGGCGGGCGCGGCAGGGCGACGTTGCAAATGTGCTGGCCGTGTCTGCGGGCTATGGCGGTTACAAGACTACGCAAACCGTGACCGCTCCTACGGGCATGACCTGCGCCCGGTCGGTCAATTTGGTGGGCAAGCGGTTGGAGTTCTGCACCTTTGACGGCGGGCATGATGCGTCGGTTGCCCGGTTGCGTTATGGGTACGGGCGGGTGATCGGCGGCACCGGACGCCGTTCCTGTCCCCTGATCGCTTGACAGCACCGCTGGCCTGTTCCACTCCGGAATGAACCTGCAACAGGAGCCGTCCATGCCCCGCACCGTCTATGTCAACGGCGAGTATCTGCCCGAAGCCCAAGCCACCGTGTCGATCTTTGACCGCGGTTTTCTGATGGCGGACGGGGTTTACGAGGTGACGTCGGTGCTGGACGGCAAGCTGATCGACTTTGACGGGCACTGTGCTCGTCTGGGCCGCAGCCTTGGCGAACTCGACATGGCGACGCCTTGCGGCGATGATGAATTGCTGACGATTTTCCGCGAGCTGGTCCTGTTGAACGACATCACCGACGGGATGATCTATCTGCAGGTGACGCGGGGCAATCCGGGCGACCGCGACTTTGCCTATCCTGCCGCCGACACCAAGCCGACCCTGGTGGTCTTTACCCAAGACAAGCCGGGCCTTGCCGATGCCCCCGCCGCGAAGGTCGGCTGGAAGGTCATCTCGGTTCCCGATGAACGCTGGGGACGGCGCGACATCAAGACGACGCAGCTGCTGTATCCGTCGATGGCCAAGATGATGGCGAAGGCGGCGCATGTCGATGACAGCTGGTTCGTGCAAGACGGACATGTGACCGAAGGCACGTCGAACAACGCCTATATCGTCAAGGGCAACCGGATCATCACCCGGCAGTTGTCGCATGACCTGTTGCACGGCATCACCCGCAGCGCCGTGCTGCGGCTGGCTGCCGAGGCGCAGATGGAAGTCGAAGAGCGCCCTTTCACGATTGCAGAGGCGCAAGAGGCGGACGAGGCGTTTGTCACCTCGGCTTCGGCGTTCGTCATGCCGGTGGTGCAGATCGACGGGGTTGATCTGGGTCACGGCAAGCCCGGCCCGGTCGCGGCCCGTCTGCGCGATATCTATATCGACGAGATGCGCAAGACGGCGATCTGACAGTGACATGATCGGACCCTGATCAGATTTGGTTCCCGATCAACCCTTGGCAGGTGGCTCGCCCCCGACGTTCTGGGCAAACGCCACGGTAAAGGCCGCCTGTTTCGCCGCATCCGCCGCTGACTGGTTTTGCGCCGTCCAATCGGCATAGGGCATGCCGTATACGATTTCGCGCGCCTGATCCTTGGTCATCCCCAGCCCCTGCGCCGCTGCCGCTTCCTGATACCAGCGGCTCAGGCAGTTGCGGCAAAACCCTGCGAGGTTCATCAGATCTATGTTCTGCACATCGGGCCGGGCGACCAGCAGATGCTGCATCAGCGCACGAAACGCGGCAGCCTCAAGGGCTTGTCGGGTGGCGGGGTCAAGGTCGGTCATGGCATCCTCCGGAAGGTTGGGCACAGCTTGCGGCCTTTGGCGTGCGCTGTCACGCCCTGATCCGACCTGTCGCCTTGGCCAAAGCCTGCGGCAAAACCGCCGCCAGACGGTTGGCCCAGTATTTTTGTGCGGCCTCGGTGGCGATGAGATCATTGCGGACCTCGATCAGCGTGTTGTGCCGCCCCGGTTGCAGCGCGTGCTGGTCAATCGCATCGCCCGGCAGATGGCCCGCGTAAGGCTCGTTGTCGCCCACACACAGATCGCCAGCCGCCGCCAGCGCCGCGATCAGTGGGCGGGACAGGCGGTCATCAAGGTGGCTATACAGCACTCCGACCTGCCATGGACGCACAGAACGTCCCCTCAGGCAGGGCGTGAACGAGTGCACGGCGACGATGGCCGTATCCGCCTGCCGCGCTGCCATCCGGGCAAGCGCCGCATGATAGGGCCGATAAAGACGCGCAAGCCGCTCTTCAACCTCGGCCGGCCCAACATGCCGGTTGGCCCGGATGATCGTACCGTCATAAAGCTTCATCACCAGCGTCGGGTCCTCCTCGCCCCGGTTCGGGTCGATCACCAGACGGCTGAAGTCCGAACAGATCACCGGGCTGTCCAGTGCCGCACCCAGCGCCAGTGCCACCCCCGCCCCACCCACATCCCATGCGATGTGGCGGGCCATATCTTCAGGCCCGATGCCCAGATCCCCCGCCGCAACCCAGTCCGGCACCCGGTTGCTGGCATGATCGCAAGTGATCAGCCAACGACCCGGTCGGCTCTCTCCGGTGATCTTGAAGGCGTCCGTCACAGCATCTCCGTCGTGCAAGTGTTCTATTCGTGGTTTATCGGGGCCAGAGGAAAACCGCCAGTTGCCCCGCAGGGCACTTTGGGCAATAAGTTGCCCGGCCCATCACGACACCAGACCCGTGACGAAAAGGAATAAGGCATGAGACGCCTTCGGAATGTAAAGATCGTGGCTACCTTGGGGCCCGCATCCAGCGACTACGCTACAATTCGTGCATTGTTCGAGGCCGGGGCAGATGTGTTCCGGCTGAACATGTCGCACGGGACCCACGACGACATCCGGGCGCGTCATGTCATCATCCGGCAGGTCGAAGCCGATCTGGGCCGCCCGATCTGCATTCTTGCCGACCTTCAGGGCCCGAAACTGCGCGTCGGCACGTTTGCCGATCCGGCTGGCGAGGAATTGGTGGAGGGGGCTGCTTTTCGCATGGACCTGTCTACCGTGCCCGGCGACGCAAGCAGGGTGAACCTGCCCCACCCCGAGATTTTTGCAGCCCTGGAACCCGGTGCATCGCTTTTGGTCAACGATGGCAAGATCCGGCTGACGGTCAACACCTGCGGCAAGGATTTTGCCGACTGCACGGTGCAGGTCGGCGGCCAGATTTCCAACCGCAAAGGTGTCAATGTGCCGGACGTGGTGCTGCCACTGGCGGCGCTGTCGAACAAGGACCGGGGCGATCTGGAGTTTGTGTGCGAACTCGGCGTCGATTGGCTGGCGCTTTCGTTTGTGCAGCGGCCTGAAGATGTGATCGAGGCGCGCACGATGGCCAAAGGCCGTGCCCTGATCATGTCGAAAATCGAAAAACCTGCGGCCGTGAAGGCCTACGACGCTATCTTGCAGGTGTCGGACGGCATTATGGTGGCGCGTGGCGATCTGGGCGTCGAACTTCCTGTCACCTCGGTTCCGCCGATCCAGAAGCGTCTGGTGCGCGGCGCGCGGGCGGCGGCCAAACCGGTGATCGTGGCGACGCAGATGCTGGAATCGATGATCGAATCACCGGTGCCGACGCGGGCCGAAGTGTCGGACGTGGCGACCGCCATTTATGAAGGCGCGGATGCGATCATGCTGTCGGCAGAATCGGCGGCGGGCAAGTATCCGATCGAGGCTGTTACCACGATGAACAACGTGGCTCTGTCGGTCGAAAAGGACCCGACCTATCTGCAGGTCATCGAGGCCAGCCGTATTGTGCGCCGCGAAACCATCGCCGATGGTATCGTCGCCGCAGCACGCGAGATTGCCGAAGCCACCAACATCAGAGCTATCGCCTGCTTCAGCCAAAGTGGCACTACTGCGTCACTGGTCGCGCGCGAACGGCCGCGTGTGCCGATCCTCGCGCTGACACCGCTGATGTCAACCGCGCGGCGCATGTCGCTGACCTGGGGGCTGCATTGTGCGATCACCGAACCGCAGGATCGGTTCAAGGGTGCCGTGCTGGCAGCGGTCAGGGTGGCACGGGATGACGGCTTTGCGACGTCAGAAGACATGATAGTGGTCACTGCGGGCGTGCCGTTCAACGTCAAGGGAACGACGAATATCCTGCGTGTGGCGCCCTGCGATGAGCGCTTGATCCACAGCGTCGATCCCGGTTAACCTGCCGAAACGCTGCATGAAGGGGACATTGTGGATACCGACCTTCTGCTGGTCATCGGAATTATTCTGGCAGGGTTGTCGGTCCCGTCGCTGCTGGCGGCTTTTTCCGAAAGCCGCCCGCCACGCGCCGGGGCGATCATGGTCCTGATCGGCGGCATCCTGATCGTGGTGGCCCTGTCGCAGGCCCCGCGCGGCTATACGTTCGCCGAGATCCCACATGTGTTCCTGAAGGTCATCGGTCGCTTTGTGAACTGACATGAACCCGTCACGTCCCCCCTTGCACTGATCTTCTTGCACCCCTATACGACACAACTTGGAATATCCCCGCGCGGCTGGCCAAAGTGGCATGCCAAGCTGCGCCTGATACGATGGAGATCGAAATGCCCAAGATGAAGACCAAGTCGGCGGCCAAGAAGCGTTTCAGTTTCACAGCCTCCGGTCGGGTGAAGGCTGGCGTTGCCGGCAAGCGCCACGGCATGATCAAACGCTCGACGAAATTCATTCGCGACGCTACGGGGACGATGCTCCTGAGCCCATGCGATGCGAAGATCGTCAAGAAATACATGCCCTACGACCGGTAAGGAGAGCTACAGATGTCCCGCGTTAAATCCGGCGTCGTAACACACGCCCGTCACCGTAAGGTGATCAAGAAAGCGGCTGGCTATTATGCCGCCCGTTCGACCAACTTCAAGACGGCCACGCAGGCTGTCGACAAGGCCCAGCAATACGCCACCCGCGACCGCAAGAACCGCAAGCGCAACTTCCGTGCGCTTTGGATCCAGCGGATCAACGCGGCGGTGCGGATGTTCGACCCGGCCTTCACCTATTCGCGCCTGATCGACGGTCTGGCCAAGGCTGGCATCGAAGTGGACCGCAAGGTTCTGGCCGATCTGGCGGTGCATGAGCCCGAAGCATTCAACGCCATTGCCGCCCAAGCGCGCGCAGCCGTTGCCGAGACCGCCGTCGCAGCCTGATCGCGCCGCCATTGCAATCTGAAAACCCGCACCGCGAGGCTGCGGGTTTTCTCATGCGCAATCCTGCGCAACGCGATCATCGGCGGGTGCTTGCATTCAGCCCCTCGCCCCGCTAGCTAGTCCCCGCACATCAAGGGGTCGCACATGGACGCGCTGAAGGCCAAATATCTGACCGGCATCGCCGCTGCCGCCGACGAGGCAGTACTTGAGGACATTCGTCTTGCCGCCTTGGGCAAGAAGGGCGAAATCAGCGCCTTGATGGCGACGCTTGGCAAGATGGATCCTGACCAGCGCAAGGTCACCGGAGCCGCCCTGAACGTCCTGAAAGACGAAATCGACGCCGCCCTGCGCGCCAAGAAGGCGGCGTTAGGCGATGCCGCGTTGGACCAGCGGCTGCGCGCCGAATGGCTGGATGTCACCCTGCCCGCCCGCCCGCGCCGCGTGGGGTCGATCCACCCGGTCAGTCAGGTGATGGAGGAATTAACGGCGATCTTTGCCGATATGGGCTTTGCCGTTGCCGAAGGGCCGCAGGTCGAATCCGATTGGTACAACTTCGATGCGCTCAACATCCCGCCGGAACACCCGGCGCGGCAGGAACATGACACGTTTTTCATGCACCGCGCGCCCGGCGACGACCGCCCGCCACATGTGCTGCGCACCCACACCAGCCCGGTGCAGATCCGGTCGATGATGGACCAAGGCGTGCCGCTGCGGGTGATCGCACCTGGTCGGGTGTACCGGATGGACATGGACCAGACCCATACCCCGATGTTCCACCAGGTTGAAGGCATTGCCATCGACCGCGACATTTCGATGGCGAACCTGAAATGGGTGCTGGAGGAGTTCTGCCGGGCGTTCTTTGAGGTGCCCTCGGTTGAACTACGGTTCCGCGCGTCGCATTTCCCGTTCACCGAACCGTCTGCCGAGGTGGATATCCGTTGTTCCTGGGAAGGCGGCCAGCTGAAGATAGGTCAGGGCGACAAATGGATGGAGATCCTCGGGTCTGGCATGATGCACCCCAAGGTGCTGGCGGCAGCAGGTGTTGATCCCGCCCAGTGGCAAGGTTTCGCCTTTGGCATGGGCATCGACCGGATCGCCATGTTGAAATACGGCATCCCCGATCTGCGGGCGTTCTTCGAGAGCGACCTGCGCTGGCTGCGCCATTACGGCTTTGCCGCGCTCGACATGCCGGACCTTGCGGGTGGCTTGTCCGGCTGAAGGATCAGTCCGGCGTACCCTGCCGTTTGGCGCGCAGCTTGGCAAAATAGTCGATCCGCTTTTTCAACTCGCGCTCGAACCCGCGTTCGGGGGGCGCGTAGAACACCGGATGCTTCATGCCGTCGGGGAAGTAATTCTGGCCCGAAAAGCCAGCCTCGCTATCGTGATCGTAGGCATAGCCTGCACCATAGCCGATCTCTTTCATCAGCTTGGTCGGCGCGTTGCGGATGTGCAAAGGCGGCGGCAGGCTGCCCGTGTCGCGGGCCGCCGCGCGGGCGGCTTTGTAGGCCAAATAAACAGCGTTCGATTTCGGGGCCAGTGCCAGATAAACCACCGCCTGCGCCAACGCCAACTCGCCTTCGGGACTGCCCAACCGTTCATAGGTCTGCCAGCTTTCCAGACAGACAGCTTGCGCCTGCGGGTCGGCGAGGCCAATATCCTCGACCGCCATGCGGGTGATGCGGCGGGCCAGAAAGCGCGGGTCTTCTCCGCCCTCCAGCATCCGGGCAAACCAGTAAAGTGCCGCATCCGGGTCAGATCCCCGCACCGATTTGTGCAGCGCCGAGATCAGGTTGTAATGCTCTTCGCCCGACTTGTCGTATTTGCTGGCCCGCCGCATCAGCCGGGCCGCAAGCGCCTCGCGGGTCAGGGGCACGTCGACCTTCCATGCGCTGACCTGCTCGATCAGGTTCAGCAGCGCGCGGCCATCGCCATCAGCCATTTCGACCAACGCCTCGCGCGCATCGCCCGTCATTGGCAGGGCGCGCAGCAGGTCCTGCTCGGCCCGCTGGGCCAGCAATTCCAGATCGATCAGGCTCAGCCGCTCCAGCACAATCACCTGCGCCCGCGACAGCAAGGCTGCATTCAGCTCGAACGATGGATTCTCGGTGGTGGCTCCGACCAGAAGAATCGTGCCATCCTCCATATAGGGTAGAAAGCCGTCCTGTTGTGCCTTGTTGAACCGGTGGATCTCATCAACGAACAACAGCGTGCCCTGCCCGTTCTGGCGGCGGATTTTCGCGGACTCGAAGACCTTGCGCAGATCAGGCACACCGGTGAAAATCGCAGAGATTTGCACAAAGGCCAGATCGGTCTCATCCGCCAGAAGCCGCGCGATCGTGGTCTTGCCCACCCCGGGCGGCCCCCACAGGATCAGCGACGACAGGCTGCCTGCGGCCAGCATCGATCCCAGCGGTCCATCAGGTGACAAAACATGCCCTTGTCCGATCACCTGGCGCAGCGTGCGAGGCCGCAAACGGTCCGCGAGCGGGCGCGGGGTGTTGGGCACCGGTGCGCCGGGGGTGTCGAACAGATCAGGCATGAAGCCAGATTACGCGCCCCTTAACGCAAGGGAAAGCAAGAAGGCAGCCGCGACCGATGAGCAGCCCACCGGTCGCAGCATTGCATGCAAGATCAGTGCAGCGTTTGGGAGAAGTCCATCAGCACCACCTGGTTGTCGATGCCGTCGATTTCCATCACAGGTCCCATCGCCTTCATCTTGACGCCAACCCGGTCTGCCCAACGCGGCCAAGTGGCGGCCAGCAGGGTTAAACAATGTGTCGCCCCCAACAACCGCACCGAATCGCCCAGTTGAGCGATCAGCTGCGCATGCACCCTGCGACGGATCGAGGACGGCACGTCGTGACTGACGAACAGCCGCGAGCTTTCCCAGATATGAGGCGCAATGGCGGCTTCTTCATACAGCAGATGCGCGGGAATCGTGTCCAGCAATCCGCGTTGGGCGTCGCGGATCATATAGCTGTAGATGCCGCAGTTGGTGGTGGTCGGGGTAAGCCGATTGCCCGCCAGGACCTGCCCCTTTTCGTCATGCACGACAACCCACCGGCTCGCGGGGGTGTCGTACTGGTCGTATTCCATGCCCAACGCTTCGGGCAGGTTCCATTTGTTGTGAACGATGAACAATTCACGCCGCGCGCGAAGCATGTTCGCGAACAACTCGCCGTGGTTGTGGATGTTGGCAAAAGAAAGAGTTGTATACCGCTTCTACTCCAAAACCCGAAATTTCTCGTGGGTTATGATGCGGAAGTTGTCTGACACCTTGTCGCGGAATTTCTTCCATTCCTGCGGGATGGTTTCACGCATGAAGGCGAGGATTGCATC
>Ga0209702_10003902_pt1 | contig 22670 bp, 24 predicted proteins | sample FRY01_FD_187210 | JGI IMG/M metagenome (GOLD analysis project Ga0209702, IMG submission 187210) | Freshwater microbial communities from Lake Fryxell liftoff mats and glacier meltwater in Antarctica - FRY-01 (SPAdes) (version 2) | ecosystem: Environmental > Aquatic > Freshwater > Ice > Glacier... | reverse complement strand
TCTGGCGGCTTCCGATCAACCGACGGCGCCGACGACTTCGCCGTCATCCGATCCGTCATCTCTACCGCCAGAAAACAGGGCTGGATTCTGCTCGATACACTGATGGGACAGCCAGCTAAACTGATCGGACAACTGCGCCTCGATTGAGCGCACAGCCCCTACCTGGGCTGTTACCGCAAATGGCTGCCAACGGACACGGCGATAGAAGTCAGGCTAAACGCTATAGGTCCGATCTGACAACGGCACGGCATCCAGTTCGGTGTCGAGCATCCCGAGCAAGGCCCTTTCGGCGCGGTTCATGCTGCGCCTCGCATTGGTCAGCATCTGAATGTCGACGGCAGGCAGAGACGCGTAGGGCGGCACCTGCCATAGCAGACCCGATTGCACGTCCTTTTGCGCCACATGCACCGGCAGGGCCCCGATGCCGATATTGGCGACGATCATGCGCCGTACCTCGGGCAGATTTGACGAGATGCCCTTGGGATCGGACCGCATGCCCAACCGGTTGCGCAGATGCGCCACGCCAGCAAGAGGACCGTCAGGTTCATCGGTCTGGAATGACACAACATTTTCGTTTGTGAGTTCGGCAATGTCGATGTCGTCCCGGCCAAACAGACGGTGCGGGGGGCCACAGAACAGTCCGAAGAATTCGCGATAAAGTATGCGCGTCTCAAGTCCGGCAGGTTTCTTGTGAAACAGGCAGACGCCAAACGTAACCCGGTTTTGCTGCAGACTGGCAATGACATCGGCGCTAGCCATGGTCGAAATTGTGTAGCTTACGCTGGGATACTCTGCGTTGAAGCGTTCAAGAACCGCATCGAAATGCGGACAAACGACGTGGCTGGCCACGGCGATGTTGATCTGACCGGTCACCTCTTCTTCCAGCCCGCTCAGCAGATCCGGCAGTTGGGTGACGGTACCGAAGATCGCACTGGCTTCGGCATAAAGCACGCGGCCCCAAGGGGTTACGCTGAAATGCTTGGGCGAGCGGTTGACCAGTTTACGACCCGTGATGTCTTCGAGCCGTTTCAGGGCCGCGCTGATTGTTGGCTGTTTCAACCCCAAAAAATGTGCGGCGGGCGTAATGCCACCTTCGTCTACTACGACCATGAAGGTACGCAGCAGGTTCCAGTCGAGGTTCCATGGGAAGCGTCGCTCGTAGGGTTTTAACATAGATCAGTTCTATCTTTGCGATTTATGATATCTATTTGCCCTGTGCGACGGCGCGGTGCAACCTGTGATGCACAATGTCTTTGGACTGCGACGCAGTGGTCGCGGAGTGAAAAACATCGACAACAACAGGGAATCTGACATGAAAAAATCTATCAACATGCTGCGCCGCAGCGTTCTGGTGGCTTCGGTCGCGATGATGGGGCTTGGCTTTGCACCTCTGACGGCCAGCGCTGATGAACTGGCGGAGATCAAGGAGCGTGGCGTCCTGCGCATCGCGATGAGCGGCCAGTATCCGCCCTTCAACTTTGTCAACGAAAAGAACGAGGTTGTCGGGTTTGATCCAGCGATCGGGGCCGAGATTGCCATGCGCATGGGGCTGAAGACAGAGATCATCACCACCGCATGGGATGGGATCATCGGCGGTCTGCTCGCCAGCAAATATGACGCGGTCGTAGGGTCGATGTCGATCACCGAAGAGCGTGACAAGGTGATCGATTTTGTCGGTCCATATTACAGCACCAAGCGGGCGATCTTTACCAAGGCCGGGTCCGAAATCACAAGCGTGGAGCAATTGGCCACCGCCAAGGTCGGCGTCACCCTTGGCGAAACCCACGAGCAATGGGCCCGCGATCAGGGGTATGACATCAACACCTACAAGGGTTTGCCCGAGTTGCTGCTTGAGCTGCAAAACGGCCGGGTCGATGCCATTGTGAACGACTCGATCCCGGTCATGCTCGCAATGAAGGCCGGTCAGTATGATCTGGCCGTCGTCGACGATCCGACGGCAGAGCCGGTCGGCGCAGGAATCGCCATCCGCGAAGGTAATCCCGAACTGGCAGCCGCCATGAAAAAGGCGCTGGACGACATGATGGCTGACGGAACCTATCTCAAGATTGCGGACGAATGGGTTGGCGGCGACATCCGCTGAAAGGCCTGCCGTCTTGTCTGCCGGGCACTGTCCGGCAGACGATCCCAATTGGCGAGGACCGTTCGCATGACAACGACATACGGCCAGTTGACGTGGCAAGACGTGCGAGATGCCGACAAGGATCGCGTGGTCATCCTGAACGTCTCTGCCACCGAAGATCACGGCCCCCACATGCCGCTGGACACCGACACGGTGCTGGGCATGGCCGTGGCCGAAGGTGTGGCCAAGGCCGCACCGGACGAGGTGTTCGTAATGCCGCCGGTGCCTTACGGGTTCAACGAGCATCACAAGGATTTTCCCGGGGTCATCTGGATTCAGCCCGAAACCCTGATTGCCTTTGTTACCGACATCACCAAATCTTTGGCACATCACGGGTTTCGCCGGATTCTGCTGCTGAACTCGCATGGCTCGAACCATCCCTGTCTTGATCTGGCCGCCCGAAAGACGGTGATCGAGACCGGCATCATTTGCGTTTCGGCGTCGTACTGGAACCTGATGTCGGCGCGGATCAACGCGCTGCGCAAGTCGGCGATCGGGGGCATTGCCCATGCCGGAGAGTTCGAGGCAGCGATGTACATGCATCTGCACCCCGAACGTGTGCACATCGAAAAATCAACGACGCAGAACCTGCACAACCCGAACAGCAAGTTTTTCAACCTTGATCTGGCCGGTGGGGGTGGAGGGGCGATGCTGATGCGCTGGTGGTCGGCCGTTTCGCCCGACGGGACGATGGGCGACCCGACCGTGGCGGATGCCGAAACCGGCAAGCGGTTTCTGGAGGCCGCGATTGAAGAGACGACAGCCCTGATCCGTGAAATCCGTGCGCTGCCGATCCTGCCGCGCCGCGATCATCATTGAAGGGCGCGCGGTTTGGATGTTGACCTTATCCTGCGCGTCTATCCGTTCTTTCTGGAAGCGGCATGGGTGACGATCCAGCTGTCGGTCCTGACGGCGGTTCTGGGCTTGATCTGCGGCACGCTGGGGGCCGCGGCGCGGATGTCGCGGCTGGCGGTCTTTCGCTGGATCGCGGCAGTTTATGTCAGCGTCATTCGCGGCACGCCGGCGCTGATCCAGATCTTCATCCTGTATTTCGGCGGGCCGCAGATCGGCATTCAGTTGGACAGCTTTGCCGCCGGGACCATAGCACTTGGGGTGAACATCGGCGCCTACATGACCGAAACCATTCGCGGTGCGATCCAGTCGGTGGACCGTGGTCAGGTCGAGGCGGCGCGCACATTGGGGATGAGCCGGTGGCAGGCGACGCGAAACGTGGTGCTGCCCCAGGCCGCGCGCCTGATGATCCGGCCGCTGGGTGTGAATATCAACGCCCTGATCAAGGGCACGGCACTTGTCGCCCCCATTTCGGTGATTGAGCTGACTTATACCGCGCAGCGTTTCATTGGATCGACCTACAAGCCGTTCGAGATGTTTCTGCTGTCAGGCCTGCTTTACATGATCATCATCTATGTGGTCGGACAGGGTATCAAGTGGCTGGACCGTCGGGCGCGGATCACATGAGCCCCGCCACCCACAGGACAGGAGGCGCGCATGGGTCTTGATTTCACCGTGGTGCCCGGCTATTTCGGAGTGCTTTTGATGGGCGCTGGCTGGACTATTGCCATCACATTATGCGCGGGTCTTCTCAGCTTTTTTGGCGGGATCGTCTTTGCGGTCGTTGCCCTTTACGGCCACTGGGCGTTGCGCCTGCCTGTGCGTGGATTTGCCTTTCTGTTCATGGGCACGCCGCTGTTGCTGCAACTTTTTCTGATTTATTTTGGCCTGATTCAGATTGGTATTGACCTGCCTGCTTTCGTGGCCGGGGTGATCGGGCTGGGGCTGCACTTTGCGGTTTACAACTCGGAACTGATCCAAGCCTCGATCCTTGCCGTGGACAAGGGCCAATATGAGGGCGCGCGCACGCTTGGCCTGTCGCGCGGGCAGGCGTTGCGTCGGATCGTGATCCCGCAGGCGGTTCGCGCCGTGACCCCGCCGATGGGCAACAACATGATCGCCCTGCTGAAAGATTCGGCACTGGTGTCGGTGATCGGGGTGATGGAGCTGACGCTTGCCGCGCAGCAGGCCATCAGCCGCACCTACCGCCCGTTCGAATTCTATCTGGCGGTCGCCTTTTGCTACTACATCATCAACCTCGGTCTTGAGGCGGGACTGCGCCATCTGGAACGCCGCAACGCCGCTTCGCGCTGAGACAGGGACTTTTCCATGACCGATCAGGCTTTCATCACCATCAAGAATGCCGCCAAAAGTTTTGGTGCGCTAAAGGTCCTGCGGGACATCAACCTGACCGTGCAGCGCGGCCAGATCGTCGCGATCATCGGGCCGTCGGGATCGGGGAAGTCGACGCTGCTGCGGGCGATCAATGAACTGGACCCCTTAAGCTCTGGCGAGGTCTGGCTGGAGGATGTGCAGATCAACAAAAGGCTGCCCCATCGCCAGTATGAAGCCCATGTCAATCAGGTGCGTCAGGACATCGGCATGGTGTTCCAGCATTTCAACCTGTTCCCGCACCTGACAGTGCGCGGCAACATCACCCTTGCCCCGCGCATGCTGAAAGGCCTGTCCGAGGCAGCGGCCAACACGCTGGCCGAGGAACAGCTGGCAAAGGTCGGTCTGTCGGAAAAGATCGACGAATATCCCTCGCGCCTGTCGGGCGGGCAAAAGCAGCGTGTGGCCATCGCGCGGGCCTTGGCGATGAAACCCAAGGTGATGCTGTTTGACGAGGCGACATCCGCATTGGACCCCGAACTGGTCGAAGAGGTGAACCTGGTGATGAAGCAGCTCGCCGAAGAGCACATGACCATGATCATCGTCACGCACGAGATGGATTTTGCGGCGTCGGTCTGTGACCGCGTTCTGTTCATGGATCAAGGTGTCGTGGTCGAAGAAGGGCCACCATCGGTGATCTTCCAGAACCCGGCAGAAGAACGCACCCGCAATTTCTTGCGCAAACACCTCAGCCGCTGAAAGCGTGATCCAGATGACCAACCTGTTCTACCAGACAAAATCGCCCCGCCCGGTGCTGGATCGCGCCGAGGGGATTTATATGTGGGATACCGACGGCAAGCTCTACATCGACGGCTCGTCCGGCGCGATGGTCAGCAATATCGGCCATTCCAACCCGGCCGTTCTGGACGCGATGCGCGCGCAGATGGACAAATCCACCTTCGGATATCGGCTGCACTTCCAGACCGAAAGTTCCGAAAAACTGGCCGCCAGGACGGCAGCGCTGGCCCCGGAGGGCATGAACAAGGTCTTCTTTGTCTCGGGTGGATCGGAGGCGGTGGAAAGCACGCTGAAGATGGCGCGTCAATATGCGCCGACCCAAGGCGAGGCCCAGCGTTTCAAGGTGATTTCACGCTATCCAAGCTATCATGGCTGCACGCTGGGCGCGCTGGCGATCACCGGTTATGCGCCGATGACTGCACCCTTTGATCCGATGATGCAGCGGATGCCCAAGGTGCCGGCGCCGCGCGCCTATCTTGACGGGCTGGATGCCGACGACCCCGCTACGGGCATGCACTACGCCAATATGCTGGAGGCGAAAATCCTTGAGGAAGGTGCGGACACTGTTCTCGCCTTCATCGTGGAGTCTGTCGGTGGGGCGTCCACTGGCGCACTGGTGCCTCCCGCAGGGTATATGCAGCGCATCCGCGAGATCTGCACGCAATACGGCGTTCTCTTGATCCATGACGAGGTGATGACCGGAGGCGGTCGCACGGGCCGCTTCTTTGAGGCCGAGCATTGGGACGTTGTGCCCGACCTGATCGCGATTTCCAAAGGGTTCGGCGGGGGCTATGTGCCGCTGGGGGCGATGATCGCGCGCGACGATATCGTCGAATCGGTGATGGCGGCGGGCGGATTCATCCACGGCTTTACCTATGCGGGCAACCCCTTGGCCTGTGCTGCGGGCTGCGCGGTGCTGGACCAGATCGCTGCGCACGATCTTGTCGGCAATGCCGCGCGGATGGGCGACAAGCTGGCGCAGCGTCTGCGCGGCCTTATGCAGCGCTATCCGCTGATTGGCGACGTGCGCGGCAAGGGCCTTTTGATGGCATTCGAGTTGTTGGCCGACCGGAATACCAAGGCACCGTTGCCGACAGACCTGAACGCCCATGCGCGACTGGTTGACATCGCCTATGCCAAGGGCCTGATCATCTATTCCCGCCGCACACGGGGAGGCACCTCGGGCGATCACTTCCTTGTCTGCCCGCCGATGATCGTGACCGAGGCGCAGCTGGACGAGATCGCAGATATTCTGGACCAATCGCTTGCCAGCTATATGGCCGAAGTCCCGCAACTTTCTTGCGCGGCCTAGGGATCTGACATGTCAAAGATCATCATCACCTGCGCGATCACCGGGTCGATCCACACCCCGTCGATGTCGCCCTATCTTCCGGTGACGGCTGAGCAGATCATCGACAATTCGATCGGCGCCGCCGAAGCGGGTGCGGCCATCCTGCACTTGCACGCGCGGGATCCGGCCAACGGTCGCCCGTCAGCGGACCCTGCGCATTTCATGGCCTTCCTGCCGCAGATCAGGCAGCGCTGCGCGGCGGTGATCAACATCTCGACCGGCGGCAGCGCCACCATGACGCTGGACCAACGGCTTGCAGCACCCAAACTGGCCGAACCCGAGATGTGTTCGCTGAACATGGGAACGATGAACTTTGCGCTTTACCCGGCGGCTGACCGGATCACCGATTGGAAATACGACTGGGAGAAGCCCTTTCTCGAAGGGTCCGATGATCTGGTGTTCAAGAACACGCCCCGCGACATGGTCCATATCTTGCACGAAATGGGCGACAGGCGCGGCGCGCGGTTCGAGTTTGAATGCTATGATATAGGTCATCTGTATATGCTGCGGCATTTCGTTGATCGCGGGCTGGTCAGCGGGCCGCTGTTCATCCAGTTTGTCTTTGGTGTTCTGGGCGGCATGGGACCGGACCCGGAAAATCTGACCCATATGAAGCTGATCGCGGACAAGCTGTTTGGCGACAGCTATCGCTTTTCGGTGCTTGCGGCGGGGCGGCACCAGATGCCACTGATCACCATGTCGGCCATTCTGGGTGGTCACGTCCGCGTCGGGCTTGAAGACAGCCTCATGATTTCGCGCGGAGTTTTAGCCCGCAGCAACGCCGAACAGGTGGCCAAGATCCGCCGGATCGTAGAGGATTTGGGTCGCACCATCGCCTCGACGGACGAGGCCCGCGACATGCTGCATCTAAAAGGTGCGGACCAGACGAGGATGTAAGGCATGGCTTGGGTCACTAACGCGCCGACACAACAGGACTGCGCATGCATCCCGGCTTGCACCCTGAAAAACCAGAGAGACACGGTATGAAAGCCATCTTCGACGACCGCCAATGGAAGCACCAACCGCGTCATTTCATGGCCAACGGGGCGATCCTTCCCAACCCCGAACAGCCCGAGCGGATCGACCGGTTGCTGGTGGGTGCAAAGGCCGCCGGATGCAGCGTCGAGGCTCCACAGGATGCAGGCCTTGGTCCGATCGCGGCACTTCATTCACCAGAGTATCTGACCTTTCTGGAAACCATCCATACCCGCTGGAAGCGCATCGACGGCGCTGGCGATGAAGTGATCCCCAACATCCACCCCGCCAACCGCACAGACAGCTATCCGAAATCCGCCGTCGGTCAGGCAGGATTTCATCAGGCCGACACCGCCTGTCCGATTGCCGAAGGCACTTGGGAGGCCGCCTATTGGTCAGCGCAGACCGCAATCACAGGGGCGGACCTGATCCTTGCAGGCGAGGCATCCGTCTACGCGTTGTCGCGCCCGCCCGGTCACCATGCCTTTGGCGACCTTGCCGGAGGTTTCTGTTTTATGAACAATTCGGGCATCGCGGCCGAGCGGTTGCGTGCAAAGGGCCTGCACCCGGCCATTCTTGATGTGGACGTGCATCATGGAAACGGGACGCAAGGCATTTTCTATCATCGCAAGGATGTCCTGACCGTGTCCATTCATGCCGACCCGGAACGGTTCTATCCGTTCTTCTGGGGTCAGGCGCATGAACGGGGCACGGGGGAAGGGTTGGGCTATAACCTGAACCTGCCGCTGCCGCGCGGAACTGCGGATGACGCTTACCTTGACACGCTGGACGTGGCGCTGCAGCGGATCCGGGCCTTTGGTGCCGATGTGGTGGTCGTGGCATTGGGGTTGGACACCTTTGTTGGCGATCCGTTCAAGGGCCTTGCCGTCAGCACAATCGGATTTGGCAGGATTGGCGCTGCGATCGCCGGGCTGGGCCTACCCTGCCTGTTCGTTCAGGAGGGCGGCTATCTGTGCGACGAACTTGGTGAAAATCTTACCGCAGTTTTGAACGGTCACCGGGAAAGTATTGCCTGAGTCGGAGCTTTTTTGGGCGGGTTCGGTGGGATTGGCAGCACCGGACCGCAGCGCAACGTCCGCCTCGCCCTTTGCCGGATCGACGCACTGGTCGCTGAGGGCGAACGCGACCTTCAGGTTGGAATGATCTGTGCGATAACGGTGGATGATGCCGGATCGGGTTCGGCGAAATGCGATGGGTTCAGGGTAGGTCTGACGAATGATCCCGATACGTGCCCGGCCAGGATCGTGCAGGGCCTTTGCGGACACCTCTGCCTGTGCAGCCACGCCTTCTGCATGGGAAGGTACGGTTGTGCCCGGTTCGGTCAGCCGATCGCCAGACTTCAGACGCTTGACCAGCCTTTGACCCGACTGCGTTTTAAAATCTGCAAGCCTGCGTTGAACAGTGGATTGATTGACCCCAGACAACAGCGCGGCCGACGGAGTGCTGCCCTTGCTGGCGACTGCAAGAAAGAACTTCAGATCGATCCAATCGAATCTGGCCAGCCTCTGCTGCAAACCTGCGGCCCCCTTGCGCAACTCTGCGACTGTCCTTGGGCGTCAAACAAGCGTAGCATTAGCGAAAGGCGGAAAGGCGCGCCGACCCGGACCCAAAGCCAGTCACCAGGGCAGATACCCCACGCGGCGGCACACTGTCGGCGGGTCGACTGTCTGCATATGCACCGCACAGGAGCCTGCCAGTTGACAATTGATACAAGGACGGCGGCTGCGGCTTTCAAGTCAAACATGCGCACGCAATGGAATGACGCCTCCGCCGGGTGGGACAGGCACGGCGTGGCCATCCGCGACTGGTTGTGCAATCCCACCGAAGCCATGCTGCAGTTGGCGCATATCAACGCCGGGCAGACCGTGCTGGACGTGGCGGCCGGCACCGGCGATCAAACGATCGACATCGCAGCGCGCGTCGGTGTGAAGGGTGCCGTTGTTGCAACAGATATCTCGCCCAACATCCCTTCGTTTGCGCTTGGCAATGCAGCCCGGGCCGGGCACCAGAATGTGCGTATCCATGTGGCGGATGCTGAAGACCTGCAACTGGACGACGCGACCTTCGATGCCGCCGTTTGCCGACTGGGCCTGATGTTCCTGGCTGATCCATTGGCGGGCGTGTCGCAAATTCACCGCGTTCTGAAACCGGATGGATGGCTTAGCAGCATCGTCTTTGCCGGACCGGAGGCGAACCCCTTCCTGCGGATCATGATGGCAACGACCCTGCGTCATGCGGGCCCGCCGCCGCGCGATCCGTTCCAGCCTGGCGGATTGGTCAGCCTTGGAAAACCCGGCATGATGGATGAGGTGTTTCAGCGGGCAGGCTTCTGCGCGGTAGCGACGGCGCCGATGGATGCACCGTTCCGTATGCCGGCAACGGCGAATTACCTCGCTTTCATTCGCGATTCTGCCGGGCCGATCCTGCAAATTCTGGCACCTCTCGATGACGCAGCCCGCTCCGCCGCTTGGGCTGACATGGCGGAGCAACTGGAGGTCTATCAGACTGATAGCGGATGGATCGGGCCCAATGCGCTGCTGCTTCCCACAGGCCAACGGTAATGGATCTCGCACCGTTGCCAGGCGCGGATCAAAAGGCTGTGGTGGCAAAGCGGCTGCTTGTGGCGGTGTGTCTGGTCATAGTGGTCATCTTTGTATTGACCTTTTTCATTCTGACTGCTGATCAGCGCGTCTTGAGTGAGGTCTGGGTGCGCGGGCTGGTCGGTGATCTTGGTGTGTTCGGTCCGCTGGCCTTGATCGGACTCATGGTGCTGGCGATCATCATAAGCCCTATTCCCAGCGGTCCGATCGCGGTCGCGGCGGGGGCGCTTTACGGAACGCTGTGGGGTGGCATCATCACGACTGCCGGGGCGTTGCTGGGGGCGGTCATCGCCTTTGGTGCGGCGCGGTATCTTGGCTTTGACGCAATCCGGCGATCAGAAAATGTTGTTCTGAAATACCTTGCCCGGCCCCGGTCCCAAGTGGCGCTGATGCTGATTGTCTTTGCCGCGCGGCTGATCCCGTTCATCTCTTTCGACGTGGTCAGTTACGGGGCCGGCATCACCTGCCTTTCTTTCGGCCGGTTTGCGCTGGCGACCGCGCTTGGCGTTGTTCCGGTCTGCTTTGCACTGGCTGCCATGGGGTCCGGCTTGGCGGATGGTGGTACAAACTGGATGTGGATCGTCGGGCTGGGCGGTGCAATCACATTGACGCCTATCCTTGGCAACTGGATCTGGAACAAAACCCGCAGACGGCGGTGAAGCAAAGCGGTGCCGGTTTGACCGAGGGAACCGAAAGCTTTGAAAGCGACACCACGGTGCCCTTCTTTTCCTGCGCCGTGGTCCAAGCCAGCTTGCAACTTTTCGCCAGATTTCCCGCTGCTTTGATGGATCAGACGCGTCGCTAGACGGTATGCAGATAAAGGTCGAAGTCCACCTCGGACACGGTGCGCTGCACCCTTGCGTATTCGGCGGCTTTTACGGCCGTGAAGGTGCGGTGCATATCTTCGCCCAAGGCGGATTTCAGGAAGGCCGACGCCTTGGCAGCCTCGATCGCTCCGCGCCAATCAACCGGGATCGCGGGCGCGTCTGCACCATCAACATAGCCGTTGCCGACCGTTTCGGGGCCGGGATCGATGGCGTTGGCAAGGCCGTGCCGCACACCTGCCAACACTGTCGCCGCGACCAGATAGGGATTTGCGTCTACCCCTGCCGGGCGATGCTCGATCCGCCGCGCATGCATGTCCCCTGCCGGAATGCGCAAGGCAACCGATCGGTTGTTGACCCCCCATGTCGGGCTGACGGGTGCGTAGGATTGCGCGGCAAAGCGCCGCCAACTGTTGGCATGCGGGGCAAAGATCAACATCGATTCGGCCATGGTTGACCGCAGTCCGCCAAGCGCGTGCAGGATGGTGGGGGACCATTTGCCCTCGACCGCTTCGACGAAAACGTTGGTGCCTGCCGCATCCATCAAGGACACGTGGAAGTGCATGCCCGAGCCTGCGTAATCCTCGTTCGGTTTGGCCATGAAGCAGGCGGTTACCCCGTGCGCCCGCGCCTGAGCGCGCACGATCCGTTTCAGCCGCATCAGATCGTCGGCGGCCTGCATCACGTCCGCGCGGTAGTGCAGCGTCAGTTCATACTGCCCCGGCGCATATTCCGAGATCATCGTCTCGGCCGTAATCCCGGCCTTGGCGGCCCCGGCATAGATGTCCGAAAACAGCGGCAGCATGCCGTGCAGGTGATCGACGGAATACACCTCGGTCTTGTTGGACCGACGGCCATCCAGCACGTCGCGGGCCGGAACCATCTTGCCGTCCGGGCCGCGGTCGTTTTCCAGCAGGAAAAACTCCAACTCGAACGCGCCTGCGGGATAAAGCCCCTCGGCGGCCATGGCATCGACCTGGGCCTGAAGCGCGTGGCGGGGGTCCGAGGTCATTTTCGAGCCGTCCAGGCCATACATCGACATGAACACCTCGCCGCGTGGCGGGGTTGTGCTGTGCAGCGGCACCAGCGTGCCGGGAACAGGCCAGGCGCGCAGATCGCCGTCCCCCTGATCCCAGATCAGCCCGGTTTCGTGCACATCCTCGCCGCGGATATCAAGGCCGAGGATCGATATCGGCAGATGGCGCCCCCCCCGGTAGAATGGCAGCAGTTCGTGCCGCCGGATGATCTTGCCCCGCCCGATGCCGTTGCAATCGTGCAGCACGATGTCGAAGGCTTCAATCTCGGGGTGGGCTGCGAGAAAGGCTTCGGCTTCGGCAACGGTGGACCCAGAGGGGGAGGGCAGATCCGTCATGGCTGTTCCAAAAGTTCGGTCAAGACTTCGTCGAAGGCGGCAATCAGGCGGTCGATCTGGTGCTTTTTGGTCGCGGGGCTGACCAGCATCATGTTATGAAACGGCGCGATAAGGGTGCCCCGGTTCAACAGCGCCAGATGCAGCGCGCGTTCGATCAGGGGCTGGTGGGCCATGGCGGCTTCGGCCCCATTGCGCAGCGGACCCGGCGCACAGATGAACTCTACGCGCGCACCGACCCGGACGACATGCCAAGGCAGGCCATGGGCGGTGATCGAGGCGGCCAGCCCCGCCTGCAACCGCGCGGCACCCGCCTCCATCTTGGCGTACGCCTTTGGAGTTGCCACGTCTTTCAGGGTGGCTGCCAGACAGACGAACTGCATCGGGTTGGCCGACAGCGTGGTGCCCATGCCGGAATGACCGGAATCGCGGCCCGCGTTGACCGTGAGGTAGCGTGCGGCGATCGCGGGCGTCATGCCCCAGACCGCCGTGGGCATCCCGCCCGCCACACATTTGCCAACCACGAACATATCGGGGTCAAGGCCGTGGGTGCGCGTGTAGCCGCCATGCCCTGTCGATATGGTATGGGTTTCGTCGATGATCAGCAGCGCGCCCGCTTCGGTTGCAAGGACCCGCAACCCGTCAAGAAATCCCGGTTCCGGCAGGACCATGCAAGAGTTGGTCAGCACGGGTTCGGTCAGGATCGCCGCCACGTCCCCCTTGGCAAGCGCTGCCGCCACCCCCGCCAGATCGTTGAACTCGCAGCAGACAGCCAGCTCCGACAGGTCCGCCACCTGCCCCAGCAAGCCGGGGCGGCTCACGGTAACTCCTTGATTCAGCGTCACAAAGACATCGTCCACCGTGCCATGATAGCAACCGTTGAACACCAGCACCTTTGGCCGCCCGGTTACCGCCCGTGCCACCCGCAGTGCAAAGCGGTTGGCATCGGTCGCGGTCGTGGCGATCTGCCAGCGGAAATCGCCGAAGGTATCGGTCAGCAACTGCCCCGCCTCTAGTGCTGCTTCGGTCGGCAGCATGTAGGTCAGCCCTTGCCGCGCCTGTTTGCGGATCGCGCGGGCGATGGGCGCGGGCGAGTGGCCGAACATCGACCCGGTGTCGCCCAGACAGAAATCGTCGATCCGGTAGCCGTCGATGTCGGTGATCGTGGCGCCTTTCGCCTCTGCCACCAAAGGCAGGTGCGGCATCGGCCAGTCTTTCATCCAGTGCATCGGCACGCCGTCCAGAAACACCGCAGCCCCCCGCGCCATCGCCGCAGCCGATGCCGGGCGGCTGGCTGCAAAGCGGGCAGATTCGCGGTTGGTCAGGGTGGCAAGGCGGCCGGTGCGCACGCCAGCAATCAAGTCTGGGGTGTTCCGGTGTGCGACGTTCAGTTCTGCGGCGTTCAGGTCAGGGATCATTTCGGGCGTCCATCGGTTTGCCCCATTATCGCGCGGAATTTGATCAAATGGAAGGGCTGCAGGAAAGTGGCTATTCCGCCGTGTCGCCCTTCATCAATCGTTCGGCCTTCTTGCGCACCAGTACGGATCGCAGGTCGTGCATCGCCAGCAGCAGGGTGTCCGTCACCTCTTCAAGCGCTGCATCCGCCGCCTTGGTCTGCACCCATTGTGTCGTCAGGTTCATGTGGTCGACTGCGCGGAAAATGTCGTCGATGTCCCGCCGGGCAAGCTGTTCGATCCGGGCCACCAACCAATCACGGATTACGGTTGCATCGGCTGTCGTCAGGGAACGGTCGCCATGCGGCTTGATGTTGCCGTTCTTGACGTTGACAGTCGCGATCTCTTCCATGTCGATGCGACGCTGGCGGTTTTCGGTATCAACCCGAAACACCACCGCGCCATTTTCGCGGATGCGGAAGTAATAGTCCGGCAGGTCGCCCAAAGCTGCTCCTTATTCCAACGCACCGCAGAACGTCTGGATACGCTTGCATGCCTCTGCCAGAACCGCGTCCGATGTAGCGTAACTGACCCGGAAGTTCGGCGATAGCCCGAAGGCTGCGCCAAAGACCACCGCTACGCCGGTTTCTTCAAGCAGGGCGGTCGCAAACACCTCGTCATTCGTGATGATGACGCCGCCAGAGGTCGCCTTGCCAATGCAACCCGAAATGTCGGGGTAGACGTAGAACGCGCCTTCGGGTTTCGGGCAGGTGATGCCTTCTGCCGCGTTAAGCATCGACACCACCAGATCGCGGCGGCCCTGAAACAGGGTGCGGTTGGGGGCGAGGAAGTCTTGCGGGCCGGTCAATGCTTCAAGCGCCGCGTATTGGCTGACCGATGACGGGTTGGAGGTGGACTGCGACTGGATCGTGCTCATCGCCTTGATAAGCGCCGCCGGCCCCGCCGCATATCCGATCCGCCAGCCGGTCATCGCATAGGCCTTCGACACGCCGTTGCAGGTCAGCGTGCGGTCATAAAGCCGCGGTTCGACCTGCGCCGGAGTGGTGAACACGAAATCGTCGAACACCAGATGTTCATACATGTCGTCCGACATGATCCAGACCTGCGGGTGGCGCAGCAGCACATCGCACAGCCCGCGCAACTCGTCGCGGGTATAGCCCGCACCGGTGGGGTTGGAGGGCGAGTTGAAGATGAACCACTTGGTCTTTGGCGTGATCGCCGCGTCCAACTGATCCGCGGTGATCTTGAAACCGGTCTCGATCCCCGCAACCACCGGCACCGGCGTGCCGCCTGCCAGCAAAACCATGTCCGGATAGCTGACCCAATAGGGCGCAGGGATTATCACCTCGTCGCCCGGATTGCAGGTGGCCATCAGCGCGTTATACAAGATCTGCTTGCCGCCCGTGCCCACGCTTACCTGCGACGGCGTATAGGTCAGACCGTTCTCCCGCAGGAACTTGGCACAGATCGCCGCCTTGAGTTCCGGGATGCCATCGACAGCGGTGTATTTGGTGCGGCCCGCGTCGATTGCCCGCTTGGCCGCGTCCTTGATGTTCTGGGGCGTGTCAAAATCGGGCTCGCCCGCGCCTAGCCCGATGATATCGCACCCTGCAGCCTTCAGTTCGTTAGCCTTCGTGCTGACGGCGATGGTGGGTGATGGTTTCACCCGCGACAGTGTGTCGGACAGAAAGGCCATGAAACGGCTCCTACAAGTTTGCGATCGGCGGCTGTTTCTCTTAGGGTCGCAGTTCTTAACGATCAAGCGATATCCCGAAAAGGAGAGGTGCGATGGAAGAAACCGCAGAACAACGCTGGTTCGACCCCGAAATTGCGACGTTTGGCGACCGTCTGGCAGGCGCGCGTGAAGCCACAGGTTTGACGCAGCCCGATCTGGCCCGGACGTTGGGTGTGCGTTTAAAGACGTTGCAACAGTGGGAAGAGGACCAGTCCGAACCACGGGCGAACCGGCTGCAGATGCTGGCTGGGATGCTGAACGTGTCGCTGACATGGCTTTTGACCGGCGAAGGCGATGGTTTGAACGCGCCCGTCGAAGGCCACTCGTCACAGGTGCACTTGCGGTCAGTGCTGACCGATCTGACCCGGCTGAAGGCGCAAGCGGTCGATCTGTCTGGCGATATCGGGCGGCTCGAAGGGCGTCTGCGCAAGATCTTGCGAGAGGACGCAGCATGACCGAGACCCCTGATGCACGGCTGAAGCGGATGCGGATGCGCAGTTGGCGGCGCGGAACCAAGGAGATGGACCTGATCCTTGGCCCCTATGCCGACGCGCATCTGGCTGCAATGGATGAGGGCCGTCTCGCGCTTTATGATGTGCTGCTGGAAGAGAACGATCAGGACCTTCTGCCGTGGGTTCTGGGGCAGGGGGCTGCACCGTCTGCGCTGGCCGGGGTGATCGCCGAAATCGGGGTTTTTGCGCGGGCGCGATTAACGGCAGGGCAATCTGCTTAAAATTGCAGCGAATCTTTGAAGAGTTTACTTTATGTTTGCGTTTTGTCCTCAGTTTGACCCGAAGTTTCGGATCGCGGAGACAAAATATGACAGTTCACGCCCCCTTGTTGGATGGATCGCAGCAGACATTCATGTCTGAGTACCTCGACAGCCTTGCCTTGCTTGAACGGCTGCACCGGCTGCTGCTGGATGTGGTCAAGGATGAATTTGAAAGGCTGGGCATCCTGGAGATCAACTCGGTGCAGGCGCTGTTGCTGTTCAACGTCGGCGACAACGAGGTGACGGCGGGTGAGTTGAAAACGCGCGGTTATTATCAGGGCTCGAACGTTAGCTACAACCTGAAAAAGCTGGTCGAACTGGGCTATATGCACCACCAGCGGTCCGAGATTGACCGACGGTCGGTGCGGGTGCGGCTGACCGAAAAGGGCCGGCGCGTGCGGGGGCAGTTGTCGGACCTGTTCGCACGTCATGCCGAGGGGTTGCGCAAGCGCGGCCTGATCGACCCCGAGGGGATGGAGAACACCAACCAGTCGCTGAAGCGGATGGAGCGGTTCTGGACCGAACAGATCCGCTATATCTACTGATCTGCACGGCCAGAGCGATGGTCGGGCCGGTCAGCGCCACCAGTGGCTTTTGCCGGCAAGACTCCCCTGCAGTTTCGACAAAAGCCGCAACGCGAGCCCGGTCCGGGGCAGGGCGCCAGAGGAAAGTCTGTCCAGCGCCACCTCGGGCGGGCAGGGCAGGTGGCTGACCGGATCGAAATAGCGCGGATAGGCGATCAGGGCGGCATGGGCGAGATGTGCAAGGCTGGGTCGCGGCAACGGCAGGCCACCCGGTGCATGGGTGCGTCGGGCGGGGATCGGTGAAAGGTCGGTCGTCAGACCCCATCCCGCATAGAACGGCACCCCAAGGCAGGTGACGGGTTTGCCGCGCAGTAACGCCTCGAACCCTAGAAGCGATGTCATCGTCCACACCGCATCGACCGCATTGATCAGCGCCACCGGATCAGCCTCGCGCGCGACCACATCGGCCAATCCGCCTGCATCAACCGCCCCGGTCCGCAATCCGGCCTCGACATCAGGGTGGGGTTTGTAAATCACCACCGCTTGCGGGTTATGTGCCCGCACCGCCTGCAACAACGCAATGTTGGTCCGCACTGCCCCCGCCCCTGCGATGATCGAGGCATCATCCTCGACCTGACCGGGCACCAGAATGCGATAGCCGACTGGCAAGTCCGGCAATCTGCCGCCAAGATTGTATTTGCTGATCCCGGTCGCGACCAGCCGCACCACCAGCGCCTCGGCCCGCGCAAGCCCGCCGGGTGCCGCAGGTTGCAGGATCATTCGTTCCAGCCGACTGTCGCGGCGCGGGTCGTAATAGATGCCCAAATCGTCGGTCACCAGGCTTAGCGGCGGCACGAGTGACGCGCCAAGCCCCCGTGACCGCAAGAAGCCATCTTCGACCCGGCGCAGCGGCACGTCGGCGGTCAGGGCTGCGGTCTCCTTGCCGGCCCAGACCAGCAACCCACGCCCCGTCTGCCGCGCCAGACCGACGGCGCGCGCCGGGTCATCCTGAAACACCACCGGCTTCGCGCGCCCGAATACGGCCTGAACCCGCCCGCGTTTCCACAACCGCATGCCGACCGCCACATGCCCCGTGCGATCTTCACGGTAAGCCCGCACTTCGGCCTCAAGCTGATCCACCGCGTCTTCGAATGCACACAGCCGGTCGCGGCAGGGGTCATACCAGGTGGGCGCCAGCAGCATGGCGGCGGCGAAAAGTTGCGGCGAGGTCAGGGTTCGCCTGCGCCGCGCGGTGGGCGCGTGATCCATCGACAGACCCCATCCGGCATAGAACGGCTGGGCGAAAACCTGGGGTCGGTGGCCAGCCAGGATCGCCTCGAAACCCAGTTGCGACGACACGGTGTAAACCGCCGCAGCACCGTCCAGCAGACGCCATGGCGAAACCGGGACGGTCAGCAGCGACACGCGGCCACTTTCATCAGACGCGCTGAAATGGCCTGGACGCAGACCTTGGGTGGTTTCAGGATGCGCCTTGATCACGATCCGCGCGCCGGGATGGTCTGCCTTCGCGGTGGCCAGCATGTGCGCAAAAGTCTGTGCCGAAGCCCCTGCGTGGCGGATCGACGCATCGCCACGGGTCTGGTCGATGATCAACACATAGCCCGCATCGGGGGCGGGCGTTTCGTCATGCAGGTTGTATTTTGACAGATCGAGCGCCTTCAGGTGGGCAATTCCGTCTTTTGCCCGTTGCAAAAGTGCGGGCTCGTCAAGCGGGTGTTGCGCCATCAGGGTTTCCAGCCGCGAGGGTGCCGCGCTGTCGAAGTGCACGCCAATCGGGTCGATGATCAGGCCCAGCGGGGCATCTCCCATCCGCCCCGGTCGCACTGATCGTAGCAGGGCATCCTCGATCCGCACCAGTGGCACCTGACGACGGGCGGCCATCCATTCCCCCCGCGCAGCATAAGGCGAGTGGCCCCAGACCACGACCCCATCCTGCGGCCCCGGAATGCCAAAGTGCAACTCGTGCCCGGCAAGGTGCAGAATGCGTCGCAGGCGCGGTTGGCGCAGGAAGCCCGCATTGTAAAAGAACAGCCGCCGGGGGATGGCCCCGGCGGCTGTCTGATCTGGGATTTCGGCGGACAAGGCCGCCTCAGCCGCCTGCGGCGCCAAGAGTGGTGGCGGCCCCCGCGGTGCCGGTGATCGCCGACAGCGTCTTGTTCCACTGAACAAACGGCGCTTCGGTGACGTAAACCGTATCGCCGTCGCGGACTAGGAAATCGCGCGCCTCGAACATGCCGGTGGGTTGTGTCAGGTCCAGCACATAGACAAACCGCTGATCCCCGATCAGGTCATTGCGACCCAGAACAGCATTGGCAATCTCGGCCGGTTCGTTGCGGAACACAAACACCCCGGTCGGATCGGCGGTCCCCGAACTTAGCCCGCCGACGGTCGCTATGGCCTCGATCGCCGACAGGGTTTGCGTCTCGAACGGCACCCGGCTTTGCGAGCCGGTGGCCCCCAACGCGGTGAAGGCGCGGGTATCACGTTCGATCGTGATCTTGTCCCCGGAGCGGAGTGCAATATCGAGTGCGGGGTCGGCATAAAGATCCTCCAGCCAGACCTTGCCCGACTGGCCGCCCCGCGTCACGCGCACCAGCGCCACGGCAGGTTCGATCGACACCCCCCCCGCGCGGGCGATCATCGCCGTCAATGTGCGGGTGGGCCGTTCGATGGGGAAGATGCCCTGGCCGCCTGCAAAGCCCGAAATTGTCACGGTCGCGCCGTCGCCCGCGATCCGCTGCACGGTGACTTGCGGATCGGGTGTCTGGGTGTCCAGCTTGCGGGTGATCGCCTGACGCAGACCCTCGGGCGTTTGGTCCGACGCCTTGATCCGCCCTGCATAGGGCACAAAGATGAAGCCTTGCCCGTCGACCTGAATCTCTGACAGCACCGAAACACGTTGTCCGGTATTGCCCAGGAGCGGATCATCCCGGACGTTTTCAAAAATCGTCAGTCCCAACACATCACCCGCCGCGATCTGGTCAGACCCTACAATGCCTGCATTCAGGAAATTTGACCCGAATCCAAACGCCGGAGACACCGACGTAATCTGGGTGACCCGCGAATTTACGGACACGATGTAGGCGTCGCCTTCCTTCAGGACGGAACCCTTGAAGATTTCTGCCTTGTTTGGCCCGGAGCGTGGCAACCCGCAGCCCGAAAAGGCGGCAACCATTGCAACAAAGGTTAGGGCTCTTGCCCCCCTCGATAAAGTCCTGTTCACTGCTCGGGCTCCTTTAGCCGGACTTGCCTCAAGTTTTGCTGGCAACCCTACAGAAAGGCGTCAGAAAATGGAAGCGTCGGTTTTCAGGATCAGTTGACAAGCCGCAAGTGTTGCCGTGGTGCCGCTTTGCCCGTGGTCAGCGCGTCATAGGGGTCTTCGGCCTGCAACATCATGTCCACCACCTGTCGCAGCAGTTCCCGTCTGCCGCGCGAAGAATAAAACCCGCCCGCGATCTGGCTGGTTTCCAGCAGATAGTGGCGATAGTCGCGGTAGGCCCGGCTGTCAGGACGGGTCGGCATGGCAAAGAAATCGGGCAGGCTTTGGGTCGAGACAAACTCGGGCTTGGCATAAACCGCAGCACCGAAAGTTTTCAGAGGCAGCCCCCGCCACAGCGCCTGCTGTGCCGCCGTCGAGTTGACGGTGATCGCACTGCGGGCGTGGTTCATCAGGGCCGCGAGTTTGCCGCCCCGGACAAAATGCACTCGTCCCGTCACCCCGTGCAGCTTGGCCAGCCTGCGCAGGTCGCGGGCGATCGCGGTGCGCCCGTCTTCCAGCGGATGCGCCTTGAAGACGATGTGATGATGCGGAGCGGCCCCGCGCGCGAACCCTTCGATGACCAGCGCCAGAAACGGGGACATCGTCTTGAAGGGCGAATGCATCCGGAACGACGCGTCATGTTCCAGTTGCAGCAAGACAAGATGGTAGGGAAATCCGCTTAGCTTGATCCGCATGGTGGCCAGCATCCGTTCCCAGCGGTGAAACGGCAGCAGGACGAGGCGTTTGACATAAAGCAGAAATTCCTGGCCAACCGTCAGGCTGCGGTGCGGGCGGAACTGGCGGAAATCCCAGAACCCGGCCAGCACGAACCAATGATACAGCGCGCCCCAGAAGATATGCTGGCGCATGTCGCCCCAGCGTGCGGGCGCGTCCGGCAAGTCCATGTCCAGTTGCGCCAGCGCCGTCTGAATCTGCGGCACGGTCATCTGCATCAGCCGCGAATGGCCGTTTACCCCGCCGCGTTCGTAAGTCACCCAGTAGGGGCGCAGATAGCCTTCCTCGAACACATGCACGGTCAGGCCCGCTGCCCGCGCTGCAAGGATGGCCTGCGCGTGGATCGGCCGGGTATCGCCATAAAGTACCAGATCGGTTATCCCCCTGTCGGCCAGCAGGGCCGCCACCACGTCCGGCCAGTCTTCTGGTCGCCCACGATAGGGAATGAAGGTGTCCGACGACCAGAACGCCCGGTCGCCCCGATTGAACCCAACCCGCCAGACCTTTGCGTCTGCAGCTTTCAGCATGCGCCCTAGCTGATGAAAAAATGGCCCGTGCGGCCCTTGCAGGAACAAAAACCGCCGTTCTTTGCCCGAAACACTCATCCAAACCTCGACTTCCGTGCCTGAGGATAACCTTTCATCAGACGGGATACAGCGCATATCCCCACAATCGGTAATCAATGACCGGAAAGATTGGCAAATTTGAGGCAATTGCCCCACCTTGCCCCCTGCTCGTCCCGGCGCTAACTTGATAAGCTAAAGCTAAATTGACGAGCTAAAGAGGGAGTTTGAAATGTTTACCGGGATCGTCACCGACATCGGGGAAGTGCTGGCGCTGGACCAGCAGGGCGATCTGCAAGCTCGGATCGGAACGCAATATGACACCACTCGCATCGACATCGGGGCGTCGATCTCGTGCGAGGGGGTGTGCCTGACTGTGGTGGCGCTGGGCAGCACCCCGCGCAACTGGTTCGATGTGCAGATCAGCGCGGAAACCGTCAGCAAGACCAACATCAACGGCTGGAAGGTCGGCTCCCGCATCAATCTGGAACGGGCGCTGAAGGTCGGCGACGAGTTGGGCGGGCACATCGTTTCGGGACATGTCGATGGCGTTGCTGAGGTGATCGGCACGCGGGCAGAGGGCGACAGCCTGCGTGTGACATTGCGCGTACCGGACGATCTGGCAAAGTTCGTAGCGCCAAAAGGGTCGATCGCGTTGAACGGCACCTCGCTGACGGTGAACGAAGTCGATGGTGCGACCTTTGGCATCAACTTCATCCCCCATACCCGCAAAGCGACCACATGGGGCGCGGTGGCAGTCGGCGATGCGGTCAACCTCGAGGTCGATACGATGGCGCGTTATGTCGCAAGGCTGCGCGAATGGGCCTGATGGGGCACAACGGCGGCCCGACGATGGAGGCGGGCGCGGCTTGGCGGCAGCATTGCTGGACATCAGCCCGGGCGCGGCTGCTGCCAACCCTGCCGATCGAGGTGGTGCGACTGCGGGTCAAACGGGCAGCGGAACTGGGTTTGGACTACAAGACCTACGCCGGGGTGCGTGCGGCGACCGGGCATGATGTGATAGCGTTCCTCTTTTCTTCCAACGCCTTGCGGGCGACGGCGTTGCATGCCAGCATAGTCTGCGACCGGGCCGCGAAGATGGCGGACATCCGGTCATGCCAACGCATCGCGCTGGCGGTGGCCCCCCTGCAGGCGCCTGCGTTGTTGCGAGCCAACCTCGAACTCGACGACGCCCACCCGGCGCCCAATGCGCTGGGCCAGTATCGCGATATCGCGGCCACATTGCGCGCTGCGCTGCAGGGCAATCGCTTTTGGAAATCTGAGAATCAAAAAGGTGAACATAAGAAGAACTTTTTGGCTCTCTCGTTGCGTTCGTAGTCAGGGCTTGATGATTTTCGATCCCGATGCGACCCTACAAAGCCAA